>PKQM01003212.1_pt1 | contig 23225 bp, 19 predicted proteins | sample 2354721 | NCBI WGS metagenome assembly PKQM01 (sample SAMN08271939, study PRJNA427730) | Human saliva metagenome, whole genome shotgun sequencing project. | reverse complement strand
TTAAGGGGGGATTTGAGTAGAATCAGTGGATATTTGAAACAAAAACAGCCGAAAACCTGTGTTTGGGTTTCGGCTGTTGGAAGGAAAGGAATTTTGCAAAGGTCTCAGGCCGTCTGAAACTGTTTTCAGACGGCCTTTTTAATTTTGGTATTTCAAAAAGGGCGTAAACATCGCGCCCCTTGTTTAAAACATTACTTCATTTATGCGCCAAATACTTTCAGACGGCCTTCGATTGGTTGGAAGGCTTTTTCGCCGGCTGGAGCCGCGATACCGCCAATCACCATTTGCGCACGCAACAACCAGCTTTCCGGCAAGTTCCATTCTTTGGCAATGGCCGCATCAGGCAGCGGATTGTAGTGTTGCAGATTGGCGCCGATACCGGCAGCCGCCAATGTTGTCCACACAGCATATTGAACCATGGCATTTGCCTGATCCGCCCAGATCGGGAAGTTAGCCGCATAAGATGGGAACTTCTCTTGCAAACCTTTGACAACATCTTGATCTTCAAAGAACAAAACTGTCGCTGCGCCTGCTTTAAACAAGTTCAGTTTTTGTGCAGTGGCTTCAAACTGCTCGGCAGGAACAACCGCACGCAAAGCTTCTTCGACAAAATGCCACACTTTGGCATGTTCTTCGCCAAACAATACAACCACTCGGGCAGATTGCGAATTGAAAGAAGACGGCGTATGCAAAACGGCGTGTTCGATGATTTTGGTTACTTCCTCATTGGACAGAGGCAGGGTGTTGTTCAATGCATAGATAGAACGACGGGTTTCAGCAGCTTGTTGCAAAACAGAATAAGTCATGATCTTTTCCTTAAATTAATCTTTATCTTTACCAAAAACGTTATCCAAAGCCCACGCTCCGCCACCGGCTACTGCCAGATACAAAAACACGAAGCAGAACAAAACGGCAGATTCGCCATGGTTAGCCAATGGGAACAGAACATTACCAGAAGACGCGTGCGCCATAAAGTAGGCGACTGCCATCTGACCTGACAAAATAAACGCGGACGGACGGGTGAACAGACCCAATATCAATAAGATACCGCCGACAATTTCCAAAATACCGGCCACCAGCATCAAGCCTTCAGGTGCGCCGCCCATGGACATCGGAAAACTGAAAAACTTGGCCGTACCATGCAGCAAAAACAGATACGCCGCAACAATACGCAAGACAGACAATACAACAGGTTGGAATGATTTGAGGGCTGACATCTTAATAATCCTTATTTTAATGGCTACCTGAAAGAGGTGGGGAGCAATTTCAATAAGTGCAGTATAGATAATTCCCAGTAAGAGATATATACTCGAATTATTGATACAACGTTTCCTAATAAGAAATCATGGATACCCTATTCAGCCTAAAAGTTTTCCGCCAAGTCGTTCAAAGCGGCAGTTTTACCCGTGCCGCCGATCAGCTCGACATCTCCACCGCCATGGCCAGCAAACACGTCAGCCATCTGGAAAATACCATTCAAGCCAAGCTCTTACACCGCAACAGCCGCAACCTCCACCTGACCGAAGCAGGCGAAGAATACTACCGCCAATGCAGCTACGCGCTGGATACCTTGGACACCGCCGCCCAAAAAGCGGCAGGCGGCGCCGACACGCCGCAAGGTATGTTGCGCGTTACCATGCCCCTGTGGTTCGCAGGCGGTAATATGAGCGCATGGTTGGCCGAATACCGCCAGCGTTATCCCAAAGTCACGCTTGACCTTGTCCTCGACAACCGCCATATCGACCTTATCGCCGAAGGTTTCGACCTCGCCTTGCGCGTTTCCAAAACCCCCTCCCCTTCGCTGATCGTCAAACCGCTGGCCAAAATCGAATTCGTCCTGCTTGCCGCCCCCGACTATCTCGCCCGACACGGCACACCCGATACACCCGAAGCCGTCATGCAGCACCAAGCCATCCTGCCCTCCTATACCAGTCAACAAAACTGGGAAATTACCCACCGCCACACCGGAGAAAAAGCCATTCTCCACCTCTCCCCTGTTATCCGCAGCGACAACACACTGATGATCCGCGAGCTGATTAAAGCAGGCGCAGGCATAGGCTATCAGCCCCTTTGGGCAGTTCAGCAGGAATTGAAAGACGGCACATTGGTCCAACTCCTGCCCGATTACACCATCTGGACAGACCAACTGAACGCCACCTATGTCGACAGGGCATTTCTCAGCGCGAAAGTACGCAGCTTTATCGACTTTCTCAATGAAAAAATATCGGAAGGATAAACATCAAGGCCGTCTGAAACACTTTTCAGACGGCCTTTAATCAAAGCAACAATCCAATCAATAATTGGTCGAGCAGAACTGTTCGCGTTTATCCGCATCGGCGGCATAGCATGTCAAACCCATGCCTGACGCATTGCTGTTGTTCGCTTTCGCACCCGGTTTTTTGTTCACCAAAACCTTACCGTTTTTACCGATTTCAACAGTTACGCCTTTGCCGTTTTTCAGCTTCCATTTCAACACTTGCGCATCGGCACTTTGGCACTTGCTGACTGTACAGCCGCCTTCTGTCGCGACATTGCCGTTTTTATAAATCACGCACTGCTGCTGGCTGTCGGTACAGGCCGCATACGCAGCAACGGAGAAACAGGAAATCAGCGCGGCAAACAAAACAGGTTTCATGGTTTTAGCTCCTAAGGTTGTGATGATGGGTTTGTAATATTTGGAACTATACGCTTATTTGCATGTACCTACTACAAAATGTATCGGTAACATTCAACGGGCGCATCACTATATCCATTCCACCAATTATCTCATTCGCCCCATACGATAAAGGCCGTCTAAGCATCATTTTTCAGACGGCCTTCAATTGGTTTTCTACCTTACCGCTTCAACTTCGCAAACGCATCTGCCATTGCCGAATTGGTTGGGGCACGCTCGTTGCGTTGGGGTTTACGGTCGCGGCGTTCCTGATGTCGGGTTTCAGACGACCTGTTGCCTTTGGCTGCGCCGCCCGCCTCGTCATCCAAGCGCATGGTCAGCGCGATGCGTTTTCTGGCGGCATCGACTTCCAGCACTTTCACTTTCACCACATCGCCGGCTTTCACTACTTCACGCGGGTCTTGAACAAACTTGTTAGACAGGGCGGAGATGTGCACCAAGCCGTCTTGATGGACGCCGATGTCCACGAACGCGCCGAAGTTGGCGACGTTGGAGACCACGCCTTCGAGTATCATGCCGACTTGCAAGTCGCTGATTTCATGGACACCTTCGGCGAAGGAGGCCGTCTGAAACTCGCCGCGCGGGTCGCGGCCGGGTTTTTCCAGCTCGGACAAAATATCCAGAATGGTCGGCAGGCCGAAGCGTTCGTCGGTGAAGTCGGACGCTTTGATTTGCTTCACGCGCTCGCGGTTAACTACCTAAATATGAGATTTTTGGTCTTCTTGTCGCATAAGTTCCCGATGATATGCCAAGTAAGATTTACGTTTGTCGTTGAGCAGATTGTTATCTAGTTTCACATTACACCAACGTTGCCAAACATCATTTGATAAACGCTCGGATTTCATCATATTTCCTTCGTTATCAAACGAAATATATTTCAAATCAAATAGGCTATCCAAGGTACGACTTAATAGTAAGCCGTTATTTGGGTCGTATGCTTCGGTATCATCCGACAGGATGAAAGGCTTAATATGGCTGGCAATCAATACAGGATAGGCAAGTTTTTCCAGCATGCATTTAACAACACCGTAATGTTCTTCACTTTCTTCTTGGAGTTGATTTTTGTATAGGCGATGTAAATAAGGGTCGCGTTTCCTTGCAGTAATTTCATCCAAATTACCAAAAATACGTTGGGCATCCTCAGCAAAATATAAGTCATCGTCCACTCGTTTTAAGTCATCTAATTTGCCTAATAGGTTCCATAAATAACTTATTTGATTGTATTTTCGTTCAATAAATCCTGATTCTATTCCTTGTTGGAGATAATCATTCAATTCTGTTTCGGTTAGATAATCTTGTTGAAAGGTTTTTAAGTCTACTAACATCATGGCAGCAATTTCTTTTTTATTTAGCTTGCCTTGCGGATGCTCGACCAGTGTTTTAATCAGGAAATTTATTTGTCGAATATCGGAGTTCTCAGTTACTGAACGCTGAAAGCCAGAGTGGGTATATACGATTTTGGAAAGTAGAGTTTGCCGCTTTCTGTTCGTGCGAGCCTGTACATAATCACGAGATAAAGAAGTGTAGCCTGATAAAAACGGTTCGATAAATCCCATTTTGACAAATTGGTTAATAACCTTGCGGACTGAAGCCAAATTCATGGCTTGGGCTGTCCTCTGTGAAATCATAATAGGATTTTGAACAATATTTTGCTGTAATTCCTCATATAGTTCGTTGTTGTATGGCTGATTTATATGCGTGTCAATAAAATCAAGACAGAGCTCGAGAGCCGTACAGAATTTTTGGTCGTTATAATCGGTAAAGGCGTTAGTAAATGTCCAATAATCTTCATAAATCTGATTACTTTGTTGATTGTTGCTCATCGCGGTCTCCAAGAATATTCGATACCAATATTCTGTTTTTGTATTTAAGTAATATCTATCATTCATATATTTTCTACTAAAAACAGAATTTCTTTATGGCTTTGCTTCTTCTCTTTCCCTGTAACCTTGTAAATGTGCGGTGTTTCCAGGATTTTTACGTTTCGTCCGTTTTTACCTAACATTTCTGCTAACTCGTCTCGATTTGGAAATGAAGCATTGTTGTAGCTTAACAGCCAATATTTAAATGGTTTCAGGCTGTTGAGTAGCCTTGAAAATAATTCAAATGCTTGCTTTTTATCCATGAAATGATTGACAAATGGTTTGGGTATGGATGATGTAATGTAACTGTCCAACAATCCGTAAAAGCCAAAATAATTGTTCATCGTGCCTGTGTAAGGTGGGTCTAAATAGATGGCATCAGCTTGTATATTAGTTAACAAATCAAATACATCTTGATTAAAGGCGTGATGCTGCCAGCCATTATTGAAAACAGCTTGGTTATAGTCATCCAAATTTTGCAGAAAATGACTTTGAAAACTTTCATTGTGGTAGGCACGTCGACGGCCATATTTAGCATAACTATATTCTTCATCACGCAGTTGTTTGACTTTTTCCCAAGGAATTGTGAATCGTGAATAGGGCATTTTACGTATCATGGCGCGACGCATTAAAGTAAATGCCAAAGCACGTTTATACTGGTTATCCAGTTTCCCTATATTTTTACGGTATAAATCAAGTTGTTGGCATTCATCATAAAAATAGAATTTTTCGGCATAATGCTGACTCATGAAACCGGCGTGTGGGCTGCCTGAAAAAATCATTGCTACATCATCGTCATTTAATGTTTCATGGTTGTTTTCTATTAATGCTAAAGCAATTTGGTAATTAATTGCCAAAATATCGTTAGTAATCACACGATAGCCGCGTTTTTTGGCTTCGTAGGCAAAGGAACAGCCACCACTAAATACATCTGCAATTGTATCTACATCAGACGGAAGCTGGTCACAAATCCACGAAACTATTTTCTCTTTATTACCGATATAGTTAATTTTCGGATATTTCTTATTCATTTTCACTCATTTTTAAAATACTTTTGGCAATAGCTTTTGCTAATAAAGGTGGTACGGCGTTACCAACCTGTTGCTGCTGGGCAATTTTATTACCACAAAAAACAAAATTGTCGGGGAAAGATTGTAAAGCAGCCAATTCACGGACGGTTAAAGCCCGATTCTGTTCATAGTGAAAAACTTTGCGCATATCCCCCGTGATACAAACGGCTGGTTTGTTGCTGTCATAACGGATGTATTTACGGATATCACCTGTTTTCGGACGCAATGGTTCAGGAATATCGTTACGGTTGCCTCCATTTTTAACAAATGCCATTTTTTCTAACATTTGTGCCGAATGGTTCATGGCTTCATGATTTACAACGTGTGGATCACTTTCGCCAGCAGCCAGTTTTGGAAAATGTCCTATTGCTGAACCAACAGTCTGATGGGAAATCTGAAAAGGTTCAGGAAAGGAAATTTTGCCTTTATCCCTCCGTCCGATAAATATCACTCGACTACGTATCTGAGGAACACCAAAATCGGCTGCATTCAGCACCTTACACTCTACCGAATAACCGATATTCTGAAATGCTTGAATGATCTCAGTACGAGTTTTACCTGAGTTGTGCGTATAGAGTCGCGCTACGTTTTCCATAACAAAAAAACATGGTCGGACAATTTTAACTATTCGAACAAACTCTTTAAATAAATGGTTGCGTGGGTCATCTGTAAATGTCCGTCCAATCTTTCCTGCCATACTAAAACCTTGACAAGGTGGTCCTCCAATAACCAAATCAACTGATTTCCCATTAAGACGATTGATTAAATCTTGTTCGGTTAGTGTGGTCAAATCTTTTTGCAACAATTGATGATGGGGAAAGTTGGTACGGTAAGTCTGACAATAATCAGGTTCCATTTCTACAGAAAGCAATTGTTGGAATCCGGCTTGTTCAAAACCCAAGGATAGGCCTCCTGCTCCCGAGAAAAGATCAATATAGGTAAGTGGTGTGTGCATAAGTCAAAATCCATAAACTCTTCGATTATTTTACCGTTTCAACTTCGCAAACGCATCTGCCATTGCCGAATTGGTCGGGGCGCGCTCGTTGCGTTGGGGTTTGCGGTCGCGGCGTTCTTGATGTCGGGTTTCAGACGGCCTGTTGCCTTTGGCTGCGCCGCCCGGTTCGTCATCCAGCCGCATAGTCAGCGCAATGCGTTTACGCGCAGCATCAACCTCCAGCACTTTCACTTTCACCACGTCACCGGCTTTCACCACGTCACACGGGTCTTGGACGAATTTATTAGACAGGGCGGAGATGTGCACCAAGCCGTCTTGGTGGACGCCGATGTCCACGAACGCGCCGAAGTTGGCGACGTTGGAAACCACGCCTTCGAGTATCATGCCGACTTGCAAATCGCTGATTTCATGGACACCTTCGGCAAATGAGGCTGTCTGAAACTCGCCGCGCGGGTCGCGGCCGGGTTTTTCCAGCTCGGACAGGATGTCCAGAATGGTCGGCAGGCCGAAGCGTTCGTCGATGAAGTCGGACGCTTTGATTTGCTTCACGCGCTCGCGGTTGCCGATGAGTTCGGCGGCGCTAATGCCTTGTTGCGCCAGCATTTTGGCGACGACGGGATAGGCTTCTGGATGAACGGCGCTCGCGTCCAACGGCTCTTTGCCGCCGTTAATCCGCAAAAAGCCCGCCGCCTGCTCGAAGGTTTTTTCGCCCAAACGCGGCACTTTCAGCAATTTTTTGCGGCTGTCGAACGCGCCGTTTTCATCTCGGTAGGCGACGATGTTTTGGGCAAGGGTTTGATTTAAGCCGGAAATTCGCGCCAAGAGCGGGGCGGAGGCGGTGTTCACGTCCACGCCGACGGCGTTCACGCAGTGTTCGACCACCGCGTCCAGCGATTTGGCGAGCTGGCTTTGGTTCACGTCGTGTTGATACTGACCCACGCCGATGGATTTGGGGTCGATTTTGACCAACTCGGCAAGCGGGTCTTGCAGCCTGCGGGCGATAGACACTGCGCCGCGCAGGGAAACGTCCAAGTCGGGGAACTCGCGCGCCGCCAGTTCGGACGCGGAATAAATCGACGCGCCGGCTTCGGACACGACGATTTTGTGTAGCCCCATTTCCGACATTCCGCGCACCAGCTCTCCCGCGATTTTGTCGGTTTCGCGGCTGGCGGTGCCGTTGCCGATGGCGATGAGCTTCACGCCGTGCTGTTTAATCAGGCGCGACAGCGTTGCCAACATATTGTTTTCTTGATGCAAATAGACGATGACCGTATCCAACAGCTTGCCCGTGTCGTCCACCACTGCGCATTTCACGCCGTTGCGGTAGCCCGGATCGAGACCCAAAGTGGTCAGCCGTCCGGCGGGCGCGGCGAGCAACAAGTCTTTGAGATTGCGGGCAAACACGGTAATAGCGTCAGTGTCGGCGGCTTCTTTCAAACGATTTAGGGCTTCAAGTTCTAACGACAAAAAGATTTTTGCGCGCCAAGTCAAACGTACGGTATCGCGCAGCCATTTGTGGCCGTCTGAAACCTTGAAACGGCGGGCGATGAGTTGCTCGTATTCGCTTTGCTGCGTAATCGGCGTGTCGTCGGGCTGGTATTTGAGCGCGATGTTCAACACGCCTTCGTTGCGGCCGCGCAAAACCGCCAGCACGCGGTGGCTGGGCATGGTGCGAATAGGCTCACGATGGTCGAAATAATCGCTGAATTTTTCGCCTTCGGTTTCTTTGCCTTCAACGACTTGCGCGTGGATTTCGGCTTCGTTCCACAACTTGTCGCGCAGCGTGCCGATGAGTTCCGCGTCTTCGGCAAACTGCTCCATCAGAATCGCGCGCGCGCCGTCCAACGCGGCTTTGCCGTCGGGGACGTTTTCGTTCAGGTAGCCCTGTGCGGCGGCTTCAACATCCTGCGGCTGCTCGGCAAGCAACACGTCTGCCAGTGGCTGCAACCCGTGTTCGCGCGCGATTTGCGCTTTGGTGCGGCGTTTGGGCTTGTAGGGCAGATACAGGTCTTCCAGCGCGGTTTTGTTGTCGGCGGCTTCGATTTGCGCCCTGAGGTCGTCTGAAAGCTTGCCTTGCTCTTCAATGCTTTTTAACACAACGGCTTTGCGCTCTTCCAACTCGCGCAGGTATTGCAGCCGCTCGGCAAGCTGTCGCAACTGCGTATCGTCCAGCCCGCCCGTGGCTTCCTTGCGGTAGCGGGCGATAAACGGCACGGTCGCGCCGTCGTCCAAAAGCTCGATAGCGGCGGTGATTTGGGAGGCGGTGGCAGAGAGTTCTTGGGAAAGAATTTGAGTAATGTTCATCAATAGAATTCCAACGGACAGGCCGTCTGAAATTTCAGACGGCCTGATTTAAAAACAATCGCTTTAAGGCAGCGAATTATAATATTCGTAGGCTTTGTCCATATCTTCAAACTGGTACATATGCCCTTTTTCCAGCACCATCGCATTATCGCAATATTGCTTCATGGCGCTGTGGCTGTGCGACACCAAAATGATGGAACGGTCTTTGCGCTTCTCAAACAACTCGTACTTACATTTATCGGCAAAGCGCGAGTCGCCAACCGCAATCACTTCGTCAATCAGATAGCAGTCAAACTCTACCGCCAACGACAAAGCAAATGCCAAACGTGCCTTCATACCTGAAGAATAACGCTTGACCGGCTCATAAAGATATTGACCCAGCTCGGAAAACTCTTCGGTAAAGTTCTTCACATAATCGATGTCGACGTTGTAAATCCGACAGATGAAACGCAAATTGTCCATACCGGTCAGACTGCCTTGAAACGCACCGGAGAATGCCAAAGGCCAAGAAATACTCATCGTACGTTTGATTTCTCCCGTGGTCGGCGGCTCAACGCCACTAATCAAACGGATGAGCGTCGATTTACCTGCACCGTTGCGGCCAAGAATACCGATTTTCTCGCCCTTCTCCATTTTGAAGTTGATATCGTGCAAGACTGTCCGCCAACCTTGGCGGGTCAGATACCGTTTGGAAACGTGTTCAACTGAAATCATTGCGGCTCAACCCCTTTGCTGAATCTCGCCACCATCGCCAAACCAAGCAGCAGCAAAACCAAGTTACACAACAAAATATACCAAGGATTTTCGTAAGTCGTGACGCTGTCGCCAAAATATCCGGCACGGAACATTTCTGTACCATGCACCATCGGAATCATCAGCACATAGTGTTGTAACTGCTGAGGCAGGTTGTGTACGAAGAAAAACACGCCGGATAAAGGCATCATCACAAAACTGATGGTACTCCAAACCTTGCCAAACGGCTCAAAGTGAAACGCCACCGAACAGATGACCAGCCCCAATCCAACGGCAAACATTGCCATCAAAAGCCAAGCCAACAACATATAGAAAATATCTGCCGGTACATCAATCCAACCGATGATGACCAATGCGAACATAATCACGACCTGCGCAATCGTAGCACCGGCAATCTCCAACAACATACGCGCAAAAATGGTATCTAAAACACGTACATTTCGGTGATACAGCAGGCTTGTGTTGGCCGCAATCGAACCGATGGCGCGATTAGAGGCATTACGCCACATCATCATCATCGGATAGCCTGTCAGCGTGAATGCCACGATATTCAAGGCTGACACGTTGTTCATGCGGAAAAATTTCCACATCAACACCATAACCAAAGTCAGCAGCAAAGGTTCGACAAATAACCACAAAAAACCAATGTTATTACGACCGTAGCGAGTAATAATTTCACGCATTAAGAGTGCGCCGATTACCCTTTTTTGGATAAGCAGCGACTCCAAAAACGATGTTTTATGTAGCTCTTTCATCAGTTTTTATGCTCACGGATACTTGCAGACAGCAACACGGCAATGCCATAGACAATCAAACCGATGACAAACGTTGCCACAATGTTGTACAAACGGTTTGGCTCATGTGCCAAGTCAGGTTTGTTCGGCTGGGAAATCACTTCCAAATACAATTGCTGACGATCTGCTTCCGCTTTTGCACTTTCCAAAGAAGTCATCGCCGCAGCCAATTGTTTCTCAGCCAATTCATTTTCCAAATACACGCGCTGATATTCCGCCGCCTGATTGGACAACGAACCCTCGCCACCGCCAGAAATCGCTTTCATTTGTTGCGAGATTTCTTTACGCAAACTCTTCTCACGCGCAATCAAACCTGGAATTTGCGGGTTTTCAGGCGTAACGGCTTTTACCTGGTCAAGTTGGGTCTGAATGACAATCAACTCGTCCTGCAATTTGGATACCAGACCCATTTGCACATCGGATTGCGCCTTCAAGTCGAAAATACCGTTGGACACACGGAATTTTGTCAATTGAGCAGAAGCTTCTTTAACTTTCTCTTCAGCCGAATTGACCACTTCCTGAGCATAACGAATCGTATCCTGACGAGCACGCTCGTTCAGCTGGTTGATCAATACCTCACCCTGTTTGAGCAAAGCATCATTGATCTTTTGAGATTCACCGGCATTGAACGATGTAACGCTCAAATTGGAAATGCCTGAGACAGAGTCAAAATGGATAGATACCTTATCGCGGTAGTATTGATAAAACGCTTCATCCTCGCCACGCAGGCCAAAACCATTAAAACGGCTGAAGATGTCGCCTTCTTTTTCATAAAAATCACGAACGGGCATTTTCTTACGCAACGCGTCCAAAGCCGAACGCGACTGCATATATTCCTGCACGGTATAAATATCGTCTTGCGCACGAGAAAAACCGGACCCCTGCAAAATGGCACCCAAGCCGTTCAAAGACGATTGGCTCTTAGGAGAACGCACCACAAAGCTGGACTGGGATGTGAACTGATCGGAAGCAAATATTCCGTAATACACACCGGAACACAAAGTCGGCACAATAACCGTCACCCAAAGCAACGGATTAATCTTACGCAACCAAGACTTCTTGGCCTTTTTCTTTTCGGGAGCCGGTTGTTCCGGTTTCACATCCACATTTGCAGAAACTTGTTCAGACATTATTTTCCCCATTAATTCACTAAATTATTAATACTGCTCGCACCGCTAACCACCGGTGAGAACACAAATGACAAGAACTTGCGTACTTCAGCCAACGGCGCATTCGATACGTACACCACGTCCTTATCCTTCACAGGGAAACGCTGCATCCAAAACATAGAATTCGCATCTGCCAGGTTCAAACGGTAGACCACAGGAATCTCCGCACGATCGCCATAACCCTTTTCAACCCATTTAGATTGTTTCTCAGGAGGCAGCTCGGATAAAGGCGCATAACGGAATACAAATACGCCGCGCGCATCTGCACGATAATCCTGCAAGCCGCCCATACGTCCCACAGCCTCAGCCAAAGACAAACCTTTCACAGAGAAACCAATCTGCTGTGCGCGACCGACTGCACCCATAGAAGTAAATGTGCTCGGATTTGTAATCATTGTGACTACATCACCGCGGCGCAACAAAATATTTTGACGCGGATGCGCCACCAAATCTTCCAAAGCAATCGTTCTTACAACATTGCCGCGTGTCAGTTGTACGTTCGTATCCTGTACATTCGCAGTCGAACCGCCCACGGCAGCCACCGCATCCAACACGCGCTCGCCTGCAGCCGTCAAAGGCATACGCACACTATTACCCGCACGAATAACCGATACATTTGCCGCATTATTTTGTACCATGCGCACCATTACCTGCGGCTGATTCGCCATTTTTTTCAGACGGCCTTTAATAATGTTTTGCACCTGAACCGGTGTTTTACCGAGGACAGACACATCGCCGATAAACGGCACAGAAATCGTACCTGAAGAGCTGACCATCTGTTCGGGCAGCTTCGTTTGCTGCGCATTACCCGAACCAGTAGACGACAAAGCCCCACCGAACAACACAGCCGGAGGAGCTTCCCAAATCGTAATATCCAACATATCGCCGACGTCAATGGCACCGACAGAAGCATAGCCCTCTCCCAGCTGGTCCAAGGATTGCCCCACTTGAGCTTGATAAAGAGAAGCAGCCACATCAGCATTAACATCTACCAATTCCACATCGGGAATATTTGCCTCATTCCGTTGCCCCAAAGCAACAACTTTACCAGTACTTGGACCGGAAGAAGGGAGTAGACTACATGCTGACAATATTCCTAAGCTGACAGCTAAAACTGTCATATTCCGCAAAAACATCATTTTAAATACCATTTCACCAATCTAAGTACTAAGAAGAGAGTTGACACATACCAAAAGCAAGATATAGAATCAAATGTGCTTTATTTTACAAGCAGATGGAAAATTTTTTTCCAAAAGCTGAACTATCACTAAATTAACAAATTAATGTGATGTCAGATGCATTATTAATTATAGTGCAAATTATTATAATTCACTTCAATACAAATAGCAATTAGCCTAAAATACAAAGATTTACCATCAATCTGAATATTTTAAACCCCATAACTTAAACAAATTTTGAGGCTATTAAAAATGACCAAGCACAACAAAAATATCGGCATTATACTTGCTGGGGGCGTGGGATCACGTATGGGTCTGGGATATCCTAAGCAATTCTCAAAAATTGCCGGAAAAACAGCATTAGAGCATACAGTCTCTATTTTCCAAAATCACTCTGAAATTGATGAAATTATCATCGTAGCAGAGCGTAACCATTACAGAAGAATCGAAAATATCGTTTCCGATGCAGGTTTTACTAAAGTCAATAAAATTATCTTTGGTGGAGACGAACGTACTGATTCCACCTTATCTGCGATTAGCGCCCTTCAAGGTGAATCTGACGCAACTAATTTAATTATTCATGACTCTGTACGCCCTTTGTTAACTGCGGAAATTATTTCCAAGTGCATCCAAAAGCTAAAAGTTTATGGGGCAGTAGACGTGGTCATCCCTGCCACGGATACCATCGTGCATGTTAACACGGCTACTAAAGAAATTATTGAGATTCCCGAACGTGCTGAATACTACCAAGGACAAACACCTCAAGCATTTAAACTTGGGGTACTCCGTCAAGCTTATGAAAATTACGCAAAATCTGACATTAAGGGAACATGTGACTGTTCTATAGTCCTAAAAACACTTCCTAATGAGAAAGTTGGTATCGTAGAAGGCTCCGAAACCAATATTAAATTGACTCGTCCTGTTGATTTATTTATTGCAGATAAATTATTCCAAAGCAGAAGTCAGTTTTCTTTGCGCAACATCACCTCTTTTGAGCATCTTTATGACCTCAAAGGTCATGTCCTTGTCGTACTTGGTGGTAGCTACGGTATTGGCAAAGATATTATCAATATTGCACAAAAATTTGGTTTAAAAACCTATGCATTAAGCCGCTCAAGCGGAGTCAATGTTGCTGACCCAGAAAGTATTAAAAACGGCTTAGAGGAAATCTATAAGAAAGAACATCGCATTGACTTTGTTGTCAATACAGCTGCTATCTTAACCCATAAAGCCTTGTCTTCTATGTCCCAAGAAGAAATTGCAGAAAGTATTAGCGTAAACTATATAGGTGCAGTAAATGTGGCAGCCATTGCTTATCCTTATTTAAAAGATACACACGGTAGCCTTTTGAACTTTGCATCTAGTTCCTATACTCGTGGTCGACCATTCTATAGCCTTTATTCTTCAACAAAAGCTGCTATCGTAAACCTCACACAGGCATTATCAGAAGAATGGCTCCCTGATAATATCAAGATCAACTGTATCAATCCAGAACGTACTAAAACTCCAATGAGAATGAAAGCTTTTGGTATTGAACCTGATGATACATTGCTTGATCCTCGTACGGTTGCTTTTGCTTCATTAACAGTATTAGCAAGCCGTTCTACCGGCAATATCATTGATGTTGTACTGCAGGATGAGTCATTTATTCAAGATATATTAGAAAAATTGTAAGTTTCAATGCCATGAGTGATTTTAATCATTTTATTTACCTAGACAGTAAAATCATTGGAACGGCTCGACAAATTGCAGTTTTCTTTAAGAGGGGTATTTTCCAAAAAGAGAATACCCAAGTTCTCATAAAGAAATATAAGCATAAGTCAGCTAAGCAGCTGTCTAATATTTTCAAGCAAGAGCATATCCCTTTTCGGTTTGTAAATATGAATGATTTAGACAACCTCTCTTCAGGGGTTGTCTTTTATCCATTTAATGCCCAATCTAATACTCGCTCAGTCGCCAATAGACGTTTAAAACATATTTTTGTGACGCATGGGGAAAGCAATAAGATCGCATCTATCAAACCTATTATTCGAATCTACGACTATGTAACCACAGCCGGACAAGCCGGTATAGACAGATTCTTAGCACATCAAATTTTTACCCAACATGATATAGATCTAGGCAGACTGATCATGATGGGTGATACTTTTATCGGTGAAACTGGTTTGTCGTGTCATGGGCAAGGTGTTCCTTGCATTTTTTATGCTCCAACATGGGAGGGTGGGGTACAGCATGAAAACTATTCTAGCCTGTCTCATGTTGAGATGATGTCGAAAACCATCATAGATTTATGTAAAAAATATGGGGTTCATCATGTCGTCCTTAAACCTCATCCGAACACTGGCCATCGACTCCCAATATACAAACAATATTTGTGGAGATTAGCTTATGACCTATCCTCTCAGAATTTGAATGTAACCATACATAAAAATTTTAGTATAAGTAAATGGAAATCTTGGAAATTACGCAAAAAGAATATAGACATTAGTGATACTTTAAATAATTTCTATGCTATAGAAGGTTTATGTGATATTTCTGCAATAGAAACTCAACTTCTTAATGAAGATATCCCCTATTCTATTTTTTGGGATAAGGCTTTACACAAAAACATTTTAGCTGATCAAGAAAGTTATTCGCCAAGCCCTTTAAATACCAATCTAAACGGCAACTATTTTTGGGAAATCAACAGTCAATTCAAAACAGTAGAAGAATTTAAACATTACATTATTGATGCAGAGATGACGAAAGTACCTATTACTGAAAAAATTGGCTTACTTCTTAATAAAATTAAATCATAAAGGATAATAAAATGAAACTCTGGCTATTTGGTACTTATGCATGGCAGGGAAACCCTAAGGCTCTATTTTTATACATGACAAAAAAATGTTCGTCTTCACATGAATGCTGGTGGATTGCTGATAATCAAGATGACATGAAGTCCATTAAAAAAGCTACGGGCTTAGAAAATGTTACTTACCAAGGGAGTCAAAAGAGCAGTGACTTATTTGCGAAAGCAGATGTTTACGTTACAGAAAACTTCCGAGAATCTTACCCTGTTGAAATGAATGAAAATATCAAAATTTTCAATACATGGCATGGTGTCGGATTAAAACATATCGAATTAGCTTTAGGCATGGATTCCGTCCTGGCAGATAGTATTGTTCGTAAATATATTCGAAACTATTCTCTATACCAAAATAACACTCTGTTTCTAACTACTTCTCAAGTTATGGAAGACCATTTCTTAGAAGATATGGCTATAAGCAAGGACTTAATCGTCCGCGGGCAATACCCCCGTAACACCGTTTACAAATCCGGCGACATCCGTACTTATCAAATCTCTGATGTCTTGCCCAATAAACAGAACCAATATAATGACCTTATCCTTTTTGCCCCAACATACCGCATTGGTGCCATTGAAGGGGTATTGAATTACCTCTTGCCAGACTTTGATAAAATCGAAGAATCATGCAGAAAAAATAATAATCTGTTTATTGTTAAAGTTCACCCTTTCATGAAGAAAGATAATTACTTCATTGAAATGGCAGAAAAATATCAAAATAGTAAAAACATCCTATTTTGGGATGACAATTATGATATTTATGAGGTTTTCAACAAAATTACTGTAGCTATCATTGACTACTCCAGCATTTTCTATGATTTGTTAGATGCTGGCGTAGAAAAATTTATTCGCTATATTCCTGATGTAGACTCATATCAAAAAGATTTAGAGTTAATCGGCGATTATATGGATCTTACCGATGGCACCGTCATCGAAGATTTTTCAAACTTAATCAAAATATTAGAACACGCCAATTTCGAAACGATTTCTCAGGAACGTAAAAACTACCTGATGGATTACTTCTTCGAATTTGAACAATCTACGGATGCAATGGGGCATTTGATTGCATCTGTGGATAATTGCACTCTCAAACCACATCAAGAAAAAGAACTACACTCTTTTGATATTTTTGATACTTTAATCCGCCGTACAACACTCAAACCTTTCAGCATCTTTGAGTATGTTCGAGATCGTGCAAAAGAATCTGCCATTAAATTCCCTACATATTTATTGGAAAACTGGATCAATATCCGTAATAAAGCAGAGCATGATGTCCGTGATATGATGCGTAAAACAACTTTCGAACGAAAATCCGACAAAATCGAAATTTTACTAGATGATATTTATGCTCGTCTTCAAAAAAACCTTCTTTTGACTGATGTTCAAACCAATTTCTTAAAACAAGCCGAAATTGATGCCGAGATTACCCATGTTGAACCTATTCAAAAGCGTATCGATTTTTTATTCTCTCTAAAAGCAGCCGGCCATGATGTCATTATGGTTAGCGATATGTATTTGCCAGAAGATGTCATCCGAGCAATGCTGAATCGTGCTGATGGCCGTCTGAAAGATATCCCACTTTATCTTTCCAGCAGTATCGGCTATCAAAAATCAACAGGTAAACTCTATCAACATATTTTCTTTGATTTAGACTACAAATATAGCCGGTGGACCCACTATGGCGATAATAAACATGCCGATGGTAGCGTTCCTCGAAGATACGGTATACAAACAGCCGTCCATGATATAGACGATTTCATTCCTTTTGAAAGCGCATTGGTTAACTCTATGCTTGACCAAAACCGCTATCCAGCATATCAACTGGCTACAAAAATGCATCGCTATCGTACTGCATTGATCAACAGCATGAACAACCAGTTGTTGGAAAGCAAATATTATAGCTATGCTTATGTTGGTTCAGCTTTTACCACCTATATCAACTGGGTTATTACTGACGCACTTAAGCGCGGCTATGAAACTTTATACTTCATTTCACGAGACGGACACTTCCTCAAACAAGTGGCTGATAAGATTATTGCAACCAAGGGCTACCCCTTGACAACCAAATATATCTACGGCTCACGTAAAGCATGGCGTTTACCATCATTTATTGAAAAAGTGGATGATGAAACCTTCTGGCAATTTGGTAACTTTGTCGGCATGGATAGTTTTGACGACTTAGTCAAAGCCAGCTATCTGAGTGAGACGGAATTATTGCAACTGTTCCCAGCATTTGAACGTCTTAAAACAGCCAAACATTTACGAGGTGCAGTAGCTGAGAATATTCGTAAGGTTCTTTCTGAATCAGAAGAGTATCGCCAAAAAGTTTTAGAAATAGCCAAAGAAAAACGCACGATCGTCCTTCAATATATTCGACAAGAAATTAATCCGAATGAACGTTTCGCCTTTGTCGAGTTTTGGGGACGAGGCTATACACAAGATACATTTGGTCGTCTGCTCAATGCAGCGTTTAACAAAGAAGTAACCAATCCTTTCTACTATGTCCGCAGTTTTACTGATGACATGGGTACTTCTGTGCGTCACAACTTTATCTTGGCCCCACAAAACTTCTCTTTCTTTGAGCCTATTTTTGCACAAACACCTTACGAAAGCATTCCAGGTTATATAGAGGAAAATGGCAAAGTTAAGCCAATTATCAACTATCGTGATGCAACAACCAGTGACATCATTTCAGAAGGCTTATCGAAATTTACTGAAGATTTCCTTCATCTAGACATTAAAGATGAAGACTACTTCACTCGTGCACTGGCTAATTTCACATACCAATATCAACTGACAAAACATGATGATCAGTTTATTTGTACTGTCTTTAGCGAATTGAAGGACAACATTTCCAGTTTCGGTCTGGAAAAGGCTTACGCACCTGCTTTATCTTTAGAACAGCTACAAGCCATTTCATCGAAACAAGAATTGGATAAACTGACCCAGTCTATCCCTATTTCTCTGTCAAAAAGTAGTAAAGCTGTAGTTGATTACTACCAGAAGATTCAAAAAAATTACAAACTTCCTGTATTTAATGGAAAATTACTGAAAAAAGCATATGCAGTTAACCCATTATCTCAATATGTCGTTAGCGATAAGATTCCGTTTACTGTTGAATCACTGAAAAACAATAGCTTCTATTTAGATTTATCATTTGCCGAAGATACAAAACGCACAGATATTTATCTAAAACAAGCGCATACTATTGAAGTGATTGCTATTGATTGGTTAAAAGGCGGTGTACCACGCTTACTGACCAAACATGGTTATATTACTGCCCATAAAGATTGGGTTAAAAATGTTGATGGCATAATTGTATCAAAAGTATCTGCATACTCTGCACATACTAATGCAGTGGATCAAGATGCTATTGCTAAAGGTGAGAATCCTTCAGACAAAAAAACAAAAGCCAAACGCAGCCGTAAATTTAATAAATTTGCCCGTGATCCTTACGCATTTTTCCGTGACTCGAAAAAACCATCCATCTCAATGCTACGTCATGTATTCAATGAAAATCATATGATTGGTAGATATATGTGCCGCTTAGTAAGAAAGCGCTTTAACCATAAATAATACGATTAGAATTTATTTATACATTACAAGGATATAAAAATGGAAATTAATGACAAATTATTTAATAGTATTCTTGAGAAAACAGAAAATATCAGTTCTATCTCATCAAAATGGGTATCCTCTCAAGAATCTTTAATCAAAGAATTGCATAAGGTTAACCTCAATAACCAGGAATTACTCTCAAAAGAGTTTCTCCTTTTGGCATCAGAAATGGCAAAAAACGGATTATCTTCTTATGCTACAAAAATTGAAGGCCATGTTATTGAGCATTTATTAAATGCACCTTACGATGCAAAGAAAGCCTTCAAAGTACATAAGGCATTATTTGCAGAACGTCATGAGATGGCAATGTTTATGCACAACAACTTAGATTTGCTCAAACTTAAAGTGCAAGAACGCATCAAAAATACAGTTCCACCTTCTTCTGACAAAATTAAAGTATTTACCTATTGGGATAGCCAAGATAATTTACCGGAAATTATCCAACTCTGTCGTAAGAGTATGGAGAAATATGTTTCTCCTTCACACTTTGAATTAATTATTCTTAATAAAGACAATTATTCTGAGTGGACCAGCCTGAAAAAAGAACATATCCCGGCAAATATTTCTCAAGCGCATTTTACCGATATTTTAAGAATGAGCTTGTTGCAAAAATGGGGAGGCTTTTGGCTGGATGCAACCTGTTTACTAACTGAAGACTTCTTTAAAGCAACTGAAGATATCAGAACACAGGAACAGTTCCTGTTTTGCTATGCTAATTCACGCGTCGGTAATTGGTTTATTTATAGCAAACCAAATAATTACGTTATTAGTCTAGTATTAGAGGCATTATTATTATGGTGGACTACCAATGGAAGATTGACCAATTATTTTATGACACACGATATGATAGAAATGTTGTATTGGGTTGATTCTAAATATCGGATCATGTGGGATGAAATGATAAAAATCCATCCTAGAAATGCATTGGCTTTATTGAAAGCATACAATCAGGAAACAACACCTGAACAATTTGATGAGCTGAAAAATGGTTCATTTGTACATAAACTGACCTATAAATATAATGCTGAAAATATAAAATCTAATAATGTATTGGGAGAATTATTAAATATTCAGATGCAATAATTATTCTATTTAAATAATTAATGACAATTAGCATTTTATTCATAGAGAGTATTTTAATTAAATATTTATGCATTTTTAATGAACATATAAAAAGCTTATAGCTTGTATAGTCAACATCATGTTTAGTAACCAGTTAATTTTAGTTACTACAATTACTAATTTGTGAAAAAAATCCTAATCACCGGCGGTACCGGTTTTATCGGTTCTCATACCGTTGTTTCCCTGCTGAAATCAGGCTTTAATGCCGTGATTTTGGACAATTTGTGTAATTCGTCTGCCAACATCCTCCCGCGCTTGGAAAAAATTACCGGCAATTCTGTGCCTTTTTACCAAGGGGATATCCGTGATCGTGAAGTGTTGCGTCAAATCTTTGCAGAACACGATATTGATGCCGTCATCCATTTTGCCGGCTTGAAGGCAGTCGGTGAAAGCGTGGCCGAACCAATGAAATACTATGACAACAATGTGTCCGGCAGCTTGGTTTTGGCTGAAGAAATGGCGCGTGCCGGTGTATTTAAGATTGTGTTCAGTTCATCGGCTACGGTTTACGGCGATCCGGGTAAAGTGCCTTATACGGAAGATATGCAACCCGGAGATACGACCAGCCCTTACGGAACGTCTAAGTCTATGGTGGAGCGCATTTTGACGGATATCCAAAAGGCCGATCCGCGTTGGAGCGTGATTTTGTTGCGCTATTTCAACCCTATCGGTGCGCATGAAAGCGGTTTGATCGGCGAGCAGCCAAACGGTATCCCAAACAATCTACTGCCTTATATCTGCCAAGTGGCTTCAGGCAAGCTGCCACAGTTGTCTGTTTTCGGCGATGACTACCCTACTCCTGACGGTACGGGTATGCGCGACTATATCCATGTAATGGATTTGGCGGAAGGCCATGTGGCGGCGATGCAGGCGAAAAGCGATGTTTCGGGCGTACACCTGTTTAATTTAGGTTCGGGGCGTGCTTATTCGGTATTGGAAATCATCCGTGCCTTTGAGGCAGCCTCCGGTTTGACCATTCCGTTTCAAATCAAACCGCGTCGTGATGGCGATTTGGCCTGTTTCTACGCCGACCCTGCCTACACCAAAGCGCAAACCGGTTGGGAAACCAAGCGTGATTTGGTGCAGATGATGGAAGACTCATGGCGTTGGGTCAGCAACAACCCAAATGGCTACGACGATTAAGTTGACCTGATACAGGCCGTCTGAAAGAGATGTTTTCAGACGGCCTCTTTATCTGAAAAACACACTTTCTGTCTGCTATAATCTGTCTATATTATTTTGACTATCCTCTGAAACTTATGAAAAAAACCCTTGTTACCGGCGGTGCGGGCTTTATCGGTTCTGCCGTTGTCCGTCATATTATCCAAAACACCCAAGACTCTGTCGTCAATGTCGATAAGCTGACTTATGCCGGCAATTTGGAATCTCTGACCGAGGTAGCCAATAATCCTCGCTATGCTTTTGAGCAAGTGGATATTTGCGACCGCGCCGAACTCGACCGCGTATTCGCACAACACCAGCCTGATGCCGTGATGCACTTGGCTGCGGAAAGCCATGTCGACCGCTCTATCGATTCGGCAGGCGAATTTATCCAAACCAATATCGTCGGCACATTCAATCTGCTTGAAGCAACCCGCGCCTACTGGCAACAAATGCCGTCTGAAAAACGCGAAGCCTTCCGCTTCCACCATATTTCTACCGATGAAGTCTATGGCGATTTGCACGGCACAGACGATTTGTTTACCGAGACCACGCCATACGCGCCGTCCAGCCCCTACTCTGCCTCTAAAGCATCCAGCGACCATCTCGTCCGCGCATGGTTGCGTACTTACGGTTTGCCCACCATCGTAACCAACTGCTCGAACAACTACGGTCCATACCATTTCCCTGAAAAACTCATTCCATTGATGATTCTGAACGCGCTCGACGGCAAACCGCTGCCCGTGTACGGCGACGGAATGCAAATCCGCGACTGGCTGTTTGTCGAAGACCACGCACGCGCGCTGTATCAGGTTGTTACCGAAGGTGTTGTCGGCGAAACCTACAACATCGGCGGTCACAATGAAAAAGCCAATATTGAAGTGGTCAAAACCATCTGCGCCCTGCTGGAAGAGCTTGTTCCTGAAAAACCGGCGGGTGTGGCACGTTATGAAGATTTGATTACTTTCGTACAAGACCGCCCCGGTCATGACGTACGCTACGCCATCGATGCTGCCAAAATCGGCAGGGAGCTGGGCTGGAAACCTCAGGAAACATTCGAATCCGGCATCCGCAAAACAGTACAATGGTATTTGGACAACAAAACCTGGTGGCAAAACGTATTGAACGGCAGCTACCGTTTAGAGCGTTTAGGCACCGGAAAATAAGTTTTCAGACGGCCTGTTCCCATATTAGGCCGTCTGAAAATCATGCAAACACACACTACTCAGGAGAAAACCCATGAAAGGCATCATCCTTGCCGGCGGCAGCGGCACACGCCTCTATCCCATCACGCGCGGCGTATCCAAACAACTGCTACCCGTGTACGACAAGCCCATGATTTACTATCCCCTGTCCGTATTGATGCTGGCAGGAATCCGCGATATTTTGGTGATTACCACACCCGAAGACAACGCCTCTTTCAAACGCCTGCTCGGCGACGGCAGCGATTTCGGCATTTCCATCAGCTATGCCGTTCAACCCAGTCCGGACGGCTTGGCACAGGCATTTATCATCGGCGAAGAATTTATCGGCAATGACAATGTTTGCTTGGTTTTGGGCGACAATATTTTCTACGGCCAATCATTTACGCAAACATTGAAACAAGCCGCCGCCAAGACCCACGGCGCAACCGTATTCGGTTATCAGGTCAAAGACCCCGAGCGTTTCGGCGTGGTTGAGTTTGACGAAAACTTCAACGCCCTGTCTATCGAAGAGAAACCGC
>PKQM01000657.1_pt1 | contig 24432 bp, 25 predicted proteins | sample 2354721 | NCBI WGS metagenome assembly PKQM01 (sample SAMN08271939, study PRJNA427730) | Human saliva metagenome, whole genome shotgun sequencing project. | reverse complement strand
TGAATAAGGAAATTGCATATTATTTTCTCAATCAATTAATTAACTTTTGTTTTATCAATTTTCATTCGGACGGTCTGTTTTAGAATTCTGGTTAATGTTGATATTTACTCAACCCTGAAAAATATTTTCTCTATGAAATTTTAAAAATTCCAGACTTGGGTTTAGCCTTTCAGGCAGTCTTATCATCTGATTTTCATATGGTTTAAATAAATCATCGAAGCCTTCAGCCTTTGACAGCAGTGGAGAAAATATAATTTTGAAATTTTCATCTATTCCTAACAATCCCCTGTCAAAAGCTTTGTCATGTAACGCATTCAAACATAACCCATTCCTTGGGTTTAAACGGTTATCCTCATCTTCCCTCCAGGGTTTGATATGACTCGCAACTAACAATTCGGGTTGTTTTAATCCAGTAATACAACATTGATTGTTGTATGCTGCCAAAACACTGGAACGGAAAAAGCCCTGATTGACGCGTACTGATATTCTTGCAAACCTTTCCCTTCCCTTTGGAATCTCAGGTGGTTCTATTTCAATATTGCTATTATCACCATTTGATCGATATTGAGAAATAACTTCCTCAAATTCCTTATTAAGTTGCTCCCAATGTTCTGAAAACTCGTTCCATACAACAACATCCATTTTGCTGCCATTACTTAATCCCGAAATATTTTTGACTTTCAGCGTAGGATCTAAACGGCCTAAATTTCCTATCTTCATACCGAGTGCGGACGGTGTCCTGCCTAGTATTGACGCATATTCTTGAATAATAGGATTGTCCTTACTAACCTTTTGAAAAGGAATGATGTAATAAAGATAAAGGGCAACCAGAGTTTCCTCTCTAGTCCATTTTTTCATTTTTATTAACTATCTTTCTGATTTGCCATAAGGAAATCATACAATACGGATTTTCTTATTCCCTGAACATATTGTTGTCCACCTAATACTAATTTGTATAGATAAACATCATAATCCTTTAACTCCTTCCCACTTGCCAATAACCAATCATCTATTTCTGAAGAAAAATGGTTAGTGATTTCCTGTACCTGGTTATCAGATAAATTATTTATATTTATTTTATTGTTTAAAATATAATCAGAAAGCCTCATGTTTTTAACATCTTTCATTTTGATAAGGAAAACCCACACAGCACATCAAATTGCTTCGGGATGTATTGTTTGGTTTCTTCCAGAGTAATATCACCAAACGGTACTTCCCCGAAATTGGCTTCATACGTCTGTTTGGCTTTCTCGTCCCACTCACTCGAGAACACACATTTTCCGCCCAAGTTCTGCATCGCTATGCGGAAACCGCCAATACCTGCAAACAAATCGATAAAGGTAAATTTGGGCTTCAAGGCCGTCTGAAAAGTATCACTGTTTTCAAAAAGGCAGTATTGCGCTGCTTTTTCTTCCAAATATTCGCCTTGATTACTACCCTTAATTTTGTTTTTGTAAATCAATTCTTCTTGCCCGGATGATTTCTTTGACTTTTTCTGCACAGCTGGTTGTATCTTTAACAACATCGTTACTCCAAAAACGTAAAACCGTCCAGCCCTCGGCTTTCAGACGGCCTGTTACTTCTATATCCCTTTGGATATTGCGCTCAATTTTGGCAATCCAAAACTCACGATTTCCCTTTATTTCCGCTTTTTTCTGTTCCCAATCCTTACCGTGCCAGAATTCTCCATCGACAAATACGGCAACTTTATATTTTTTAAACGAAAAATCAGGTTTTCCAAAAATGCTTCCGCTATTTTTCCGATACCTGAGCCCCAAAGCCCACATTGACTTCGCCAATACAAGCTCAGGTTTCGTCCCTGTACTTTTGTTGGACTGCATGCATTTTTTGCGCTGCTCCGGGGTTAATTTATCCATTGGGATTATTTGAAATTTATTTAAACTGCTTCAAGAAGTTCAAATCGTTATCAAAGAACAAGCGCAGGTCATTGACGTTGTAGCGCAACATGGCAAAACGGTCGAGACCAATACCGAAAGCGAAACCAGTATATTTTTCAGGGTCGATATTGACGTTTTTCAACACGTTAGGATGTACCATGCCGCAGCCGCCGACTTCCAGCCATTTACCGTTTTCGCCCATGATGTCGATTTCGGCAGAAGGCTCTGTAAACGGGAAGAAAGACGGACGGAAACGTACTTGCAGGTCATCGCGTTCAAAGAAGCGACGAATAAAGTCAGTGAACACTGCTTTCAAGTCGGCAAAAGTTACGCCCTCCTCTACCCACAAACCTTCGGCCTGATGGAACATAGGCGAGTGAGTGGCATCACTGTCCACACGGTAAACGCGACCAGGCGCAATAATGCGGATAGGCGGCTCTTTTTTGTCGAGCATATAGCGGATTTGAATAGGCGAAGTGTGTGTGCGCAAAACGTCGCCGTTTTCAACGTAGAAGGTATCTTGCATTGCACGCGCTGGGTGATTTGCAGGAATATTCAAAGCTTGGAAATTATGGAAATCGTCTTCGATTTCAGGGCCGTCTGCCACTTCAAAACCCATACCGTGAAACAGCTCGACCACACGTTGCAAAGTCAAAGTAACTGGATGCAAACCGCCATGCTCTTGTGCGCGGCCCGGCAAAGTAATATCCAAGGCTTCTGCAGCCAATTGGGCTTGCAGCTTGGCTTCATTCAGGGCATCGCGCTTGCTATTAAAGGCCGTCTGAAACTGATTTTTGCATTCGTTGATGTGCGCGCCTATGGTTTTACGCTCTTCAGGAGACATTTGACCTAAAGTTTTCAAAAGTCCGGTCAATTCGCCGGTTTTACCAAGATAGCGTGCTTTAATTTGTTCTAAAGCATTGAAGTCTTGCGCGGCTTCAATAGCGGCAATACCTTCTGCAACGATACGGTTTACATTTTCCATGGTGGTTTATCGTCTGTTTGTTGATGGCAGGCCGTCTGAAACAACAAAGCCGTCTGTTGGATTTGATTGCAAACCCGTTCAGACGGCCTTCTGTCTTACTGCGGCCAATCCGTTTGATAAGAGAGGCCTATTTTATCGCAAATTAGTATAAAAAAATAGAGTTTAAAGAAAGAAAATCAACTACATAGGATTTCTTTAAGAAAAGAAAAAAGGAAGCATAAGCTTCCTTTTTAAATAATCTTATCGAATTAAGCAGCCAAAGCAGCTTTAGCTTTTTCAACCAATTGTGCGAATGCAGCTTTGTCAAATACAGCCAAATCAGCCAATACTTTGCGGTCGATTTCGATAGCAGCGCGTTTCAGGCCGTTCATGAATTTGCTGTAAGACAGACCATTTTCACGGGCACCTGCGTTGATACGAACGATCCACAGTTGACGGAATTGACGTTTGCGTTGGCGACGGTCACGGTATGCGTATTGACCGGCTTTCATTACCGCTTGTTTGGCAACACGGTAAACGTTTTTACGACGACCGCGGTAGCCTTTGGCTAACGCGAAGATTTTTTGGTGACGAGCACGAGCGGTAACACCGCGTTTTACGCGTGGCATATTCTAAACTCCTTAAGCGTAGGGCAACATTTTAGCAACAGAAGCCAAATCGCGTGAATCCACCATAGCGGTGCCGCGCAATTGACGTTTAGTTTTAGTGGTTTTTTTGGTCAGGATGTGACTTTTGAACGCATGACCGCGTTTTACACCACCGTTACCCAGTACTTTAAAGCGTTTTTTCGCGCTAGACTTGGTTTTCATTTTAGGCATTGGAAAACTCCATTCGTTATTAGATAAGGTATAAGGGGTTTTGAAATAAATTTCAAACACTTGGAACCCAAAATACCACGGTTTTTGCCGCTAATTAAACCTTATTCCGAGCGGCAATCGAAATAAGCCTTGCATTATAGCTTTATTTTTTCTTAGGCGCAATCATCATCACCATTTGGCGGCCTTCCATTTTAGGGAAGGACTCGATTTGTGCCACTTCAGCCAACTCTTCTTTTACGCGTTCAAGCAGTTGGGCACCCAATTGTTGGTGGGCCATCTCACGACCGCGGAAACGCAATGTCACTTTGACTTTGTCACCATCGGCGAGGAAGCGGTTGATGTTGCGCATCTTGATTTGATAGTCGCCTTCATCAGTACCCGGACGGAATTTAATTTCCTTGATTTGTACCTGCTTTTGGTTTTTCTTGGCTTCGTCGCGCTTCTTGGCTTGTTGGTATTTGTATTTACCGTAATCCATCAGTTTGCATACGGGCGGTTTGGCAGTCGGGGAAATTTCTACCAAATCGACATCTTGCTCTTCGGCCATAGCCAGAGCTTCACGAACTGAAACGACACCAAGCTGATCGCCTGACTCACTGATTAATCGCACTTCTTTGGCGGTAATTTCACCATTGATTCGTGCTTCGCGTTCTTGAGCGATGATGAATACTCCTATAAAAATTAATGATTGACGAGGGCGTCAGTGATTTCTTGCTGCAATTGCGCAATAAAATCATCTACATTCAAAGAACCCAAGTCTTCTGCTTTGCGGCGTACCGCAACTTTGTTTTCTTGTTTCTCTTTATCGCCGACAACGATTTGATAAGGGAAACGGTATTGGCTGTTGTCGCGGATTTTGTAACCGATTTTTTCGTTACGCAAATCCAATTCGACACGGAAGCCTGCCGCCTGCAATTTGGCAGCCACTTCTCGACAATAATCTGCTTGGTTTTCGGTGATATTCATAATCACCATCTGAACCGGCGCAAGCCACAATGGGAATGAGCCTGCATGGTTTTCAATCAGAATACCGATGAAGCGCTCCAATGAACCCAAAATAGCACGGTGCAACATTACAGGACGCGCACGGTCGTTATTTTCTGTTACATATTCCGCATTCAAACGCTCCGGCAATACGAAGTCCAACTGCAGGGTACCGCACTGCCAAGAACGCCCCAAGGCATCTTTGACATGGTACTCAATCTTAGGACCATAGAATGCGCCTTCACCAGGTAGCTCTTCCCACTCTACGCCGCAAGCGGTCAATGCGTCGCGCAGGCCTTGTTCAGCTTTATCCCAAACTTCGTCAGAACCTGCACGTTGCTCAGGGCGGAGGGACAGCTTCACAGCAACATCATGGAAGCCGAATTGTTTGTAAATACGAACCAACAATTCATTGAATGCACGTGCCTCATCGACGATTTGATCTTCGGTACAGAAGATATGCGCATCATCTTGCACAAAACCGCGAACACGCATCAGACCATGCAACGCACCGCTTGGTTCATTACGGTGACAAGAACCGAACTCAGCCAAACGCATTGGCAAATCGCGATATGAGCGCAAGCCGTTATTGAAAATTTGAACATGACCCGGACAGTTCATCGGTTTAACCGCGTATTCGCGTTTTTCGGAACTGGTCACGAACATATTGTCTTTATAGTTTTCCCAGTGGCCGGATTTTTCCCAGAAGGTTTTATCCATAATCTGAGGCGTTTTAACCTCTTTATAACCGGCAGCATTCAACTCTTTGCGCATATGCTGCTCAATCACCTGCCACAAAGCCCAGCCTTTAGGATGCCAGAACACCATGCCCGGCGCTTCATCTTGCAGGTGGAACAAATCCAATTGTTTACCCAGCTTACGGTGGTCGCGTTTTTCTGCTTCCTCGATACGTTGGATATAGGCTTTTAATTCGTCTTTGCTTGCCCAAGCCGTACCGTAAATACGTTGTAGCATTTCATTATTGCTATCGCCGCGCCAGTATGCGCCTGCCAGCTTGGTCAGCTTGAAGTTTTTCAAGAAGCGAGTATTGGGAACGTGAGGACCGCGGCACATATCGACGTACTCTTGATGATGATACATGCCCATGGCTTCCACTTCAGGCATATCTTCAATCAGACGCAATTTGTACTCTTCGCCGCGATCTTGGAAAATTTTGATGGCTTCTGCACGAGGCGTCATCACTTTAATAACGTCATAGTCTTGTGCAATCAACTCTTTCATGCGCGCTTCGATGGCTGCAACATCATCAGGCGTAAATGGTTTTTCAGTTGCGATATCGTAATAGAACCCGTCCTCAATCACCGGGCCGATAACCATTTTGGCATCTGGGTAGAGCTGCTTGACCGCATGACCGACTAAGTGCGCGCAGGAGTGGCGGATAATTTCCACGCCTTCTTTGTCTTTAGGCGTAATGATTTGAACGTGGGCATCTTCGGTAATCGGATCGCAAGCATCCACCAATTTACCGTTAACCTTGCCTGCTACCGTTGCCTTTGCCAAACCTGCACCGATAGACGCTGCAATTTGCGCCACGGTAACGGGTGATTCATATTGGCGGACCGAACCGTCCGGCAAGGTAATGTTCAACATCAGAAAGCTCCAAAACATTAAAAAATAACGGCATAAAGCCGTTATGGAAATTTGGTAGGCACAATTGGACTCGAACCAACGACCCCCACCATGTCAAGGTGGTGCTCTAACCAACTGAGCTATGTGCCTTCATCTAAGTCGCTTATTGTAACGAAGCGTGTTCCCTTTTGCAAGCATCTGTAAATACTTTTCAGACGGCCTGAATATTTTTGTTTGATTTATACCTCATTTTTTATTTCCTCCGTCATTCAGGCCGTCTGAAGCATTGTTTTGACAAAGATAAAATCCAGCCGTCAACCAACGAAAAATCCTTTATAATCTGCCCTTTCATTTCGCACACACGCGAACGTCCAATCTATTATTACTATGCTCAAATTTACCTTACACAAAAAAGACGGTCATGCCCGACGCGGCACTTTGGAACTGAACCACGGCAAAATCGAAACGCCGGTATTTATGCCTGTAGGCACTTACGGTTCGGTCAAAGCAATGAACCCGCAAAACCTGCATGACATTAAAGCGCAAATCATCTTAGGCAACACTTATCATCTGTGGCTGCGCCCAGGTTTGGAAGTCATCGAACAATTCGGCGGCCTGCACGAATTTATCGGCTGGGATAAGCCGATTTTGACCGACTCGGGCGGTTTCCAAGTATTTTCGTTATCCGATATGCGCAAGCTGACCGAAGAAGGCTGTACATTCCAAAGCCCAATCAACGGCGACAAACTGTTCCTCTCGCCCGAAGTGTCGATGAAAATCCAAACCGTGTTGAATTCCGACATTGTGATGCAGTTGGACGAATGCACCCCTGGCGAAGCAACGCACAGCCAAGCGCAAAAATCGCTGCAAATGAGCCTGCGCTGGGCAGAACGAAGCAAAAAAGCATTTGAAGACCTGAGAAACCCGAATGCCCTGTTTGGCATTGTACAAGGCGCGATGTATGAAGATTTGCGCGAAGAATCGCTGAAAGGCTTGGAAGAACTCGACTTCCCCGGCTTGGCCATCGGCGGCTTATCCGTTGGCGAACCCAAGCCCGAAATGTACCGTATGTTGCGTGCTGTCGGCCCTATCTTGCCGGAACACAAACCTCATTATTTGATGGGCGTCGGCACGCCTGAAGACTTAGTGTACGGCGTGGCACACGGCGTGGATATGTTCGACTGCGTCATGCCTACCCGCAATGCGCGTAACGGCTGGCTGTTTACCCGTTTTGGCGATTTGAAGATCAAAAACGCCAAACACAAGCTCGACAAGCGTCCGATTGATGAAAGCTGCACCTGCTACGCCTGTCAGAATTTCAGCCGCTCCTACCTGCACCATCTACACCGTGTCGGCGAAATCTTGGGCGCACAGCTCAACACCATCCACAATCTGCACTTCTACCAAGTCATCATGGCAGAAATGCGCGAAGCCATCGAACAAGGCAAATTTACCGATTGGCAGGCGCAATTCCATGAAAACCGTGCCCGCGGTGTGGATTAATCCTTTTAAAGGCCGTCTGAAATCAGGTTTGGATTCAAACTACTTTTCAGACGGCCTCAATATTCTTAATTAATAAAGCACAATCATGTCCCGTTTCCATACCGAACCTCCCTTAGCCTACACCGCACAAAACCGCACCGCCGTCCTGCTGCTCAACCTCGGCACGCCTGACGCGCCCACAGCTACCGCAGTCAAACCTTACTTGAAAGAATTTCTGTCTGATCAACGCGTTGTCGAACTGCCCAAGCTCTTATGGCAACCGATATTGCGCGGCTTGGTATTGACTTTTCGCCCCAAAAAAAGCGCGCATGCCTATGAAAAAGTTTGGTTTAAAGAAGGTTCGCCGCTTGAGGTTTACACACACCGCCAAGCAGAAGCCCTGGCCAAACATTTGCCCGATGTCATCGTCCGTCATGCCATGACTTACGGCAATCCAAGCGTTGCCGACGTTTTGGCGGAACTCAAAGCCCAAGGCGTGGGCAAATTGCTGGTCATACCGCTCTATCCGCAATATGCCGGCTCTTCTACCGGCGCGGCTTTGGATAAAGTGTTTCAAGAGCTATTGCTGCAACGCAACCAAATGAGCGTCCGCACTGTCTCCCGTTATTACGACGATGCCGCCTATATTCAAGCCATGAAGCAGCATATTGAAGCCTATTGGGCCCAAAACGGACGCAGGGAAAAACTGATGTTAAGTTTCCACGGTATTCCGCAAAAGCATCACGACGACGGCGACCCCTATCCTGACGAGTGCCACCATACCGCCAAGCTGCTGGCGCAGGCATTGGGCTTGTCCGAACAAGAATACATCGTTTCTTTCCAAAGCCAGTTTGGCAAATCCCAATGGATCAAGCCCAGCACGCAAGCCCTGTTTGATCAGCTGCCGAAACAAGGCACAACCAAACTCGACGTATTCTGCCCCGGCTTCCTGGCCGATTGCCTTGAAACCATGGAAGAAATCGCCATTATGGGACGCGAACAATTCTACGCCGCAGGCGGCAAAGAATACCGTTACATCCCCTGCCTCAACGATTCCGCCGACTGGATTGCCGCACTTGCACAATTAAGTCGGGCCAATCTGCAAGGCTGGATTTGACCTAAACCAAAGGCCGTCTGAAAAATCTACTTTCAGACGGCCTTTAGCGTTATCATCAAGCTATTAAAACGCAAACCAAGCGTGTGGCCATCAAAAACACTACTCAAAAAGGAACACATCATGACTGCACTCCGCCCTATCCTGCTCCTTCTGACCGCACTCAGCATCCCAACCGCTTTTGCCGCTGATGCCGCGTTGATGAGCAAAGGACAAAAAATTTACGAAACCAACTGCGCCGCCTGCCACGGTAAAAAAGGCGAAGGTCGGGGTGCCATGTTCCCGCCTTTATTCCAGTCCGACTATATCAACAAAAAACCGCAAGTGCTGTTGCAAAGCATGACCAAAGGCATCAACGGCCCGATTAAAGTAAACGGCAAATCCTACAACGGCTTCATGCCTGCTACCGCCATCAACGATGCCGATGTTGCCGCCGTTGCCACTTACATCATGAACGCCTTTAATAATGGCGGCGGTACGATTACTGAAGCAGATGTCAAAAAATCTCACGGGAAAAAATAAAACGTCTCTCCCCTAAAGGCCGTCTGAATATTTCAGACGGCCTTTTCGATACGGAACACATTTTTGTTTCCATAATTATGGTTACGCAACATCAACAAACATACTCAAAAACCGTCAAACCAAAAAAAGCATATGCGTTTTGTGTTAAAGTAAACATTATTTATCGGCTGTTTTGCGTCCAGGCCGTCTGAAAGGTTTTATGTTATGAACTTTTTCCGCAAGACTGTTTTATTTCTAGTCGTCCTCTCCATATTTGCCGCCTGCGGCTCCTTTATTTCCCAATACGTTTTGGGCATGAACCCGTGCGTATTGTGTATTCTGCAACGCTTGTGCGTATTGGCAGTCGGGCTGTTGGCTATTGTTACGGCATTCAGTTCTCAATCTTCCAAATTTGCCCGTTCGCTCTCGGCATTGTTGATTGCCGCTCCGGCCGTTTACGGCGCAGGTGTCGCCGCCTATCAAATTTGGCTGCAAAGCCTGCCGCCCGGCACCGCCCCTTCTTGCGGCGCACCTTGGACCTTCCGCCTGCGCGACTGGCCCTTGTTCGATTGGTTTGAACCCATCGTCCGCGGTTTTGGCAACTGCGCCGAGCCGGACTATCTATTCGGCGTTGCCCTGCCGGTGTGGAGTATTTTGTATTTTAGCTTCGTGGTATTGCTGCTGCTTTGGGCTTGGTTGAAAACCAGAAAAATCTGATTGGTTTCGATATAAAAAGGCCGTCTGAAATTTCAGACGGCCTTTTGTTCTTTAAACTCTTTGAACTGTTTAGTCCAGATTTAACACGGCAGAAGTGTAAACGTCTTGTACGTCGTCCAAATCTTCCAATGCGTCAATCAGTTTTTGCATCTTAACCGCATCTTCGCCGTTTAACTCGGTTTCGTTTTGGGCGCGCATGGTAACGTCGCCGTCAACAGATTTATAACCTGCCGCTTCCAAAGCCGATTTTACAGCAGCCCAGTCGTTTGGCGCGGTAATCACTTCGATGGAACCGTCGTCGTTGGTGATCACGTCTTCCGCACCGGCTTCCAAAGCCGCTTCCATCAGCGCATCTTCGTCAACGCCCGGTTCAAACACCAAATAGCCTTGATGAACGAAGTTGAACGCTACGCAGCCGTCGGTACCCAAGTTACCGCCGTTTTTAGTGAACGCATGACGCACATCGGCAACGGTACGGGTTTTGTTGTCGGTCAGACAGTCCACCATCAAAGCCGCGCCGCCGATGCCGTAGCCTTCGTAACGCAACTCGATGTATTCCACGCCTTCCAGATTGCCCGTACCTTTATCGATGGCACGTTGCACGTTGTCTTTAGGCATATTGTTTTCAGCGGCTTTTTCCAAAGCCAGGCGCAGGCGCGGGTTCGCGCCGGGGTCGCCGCCGCCCATGCGGGCAGCAACGGTAATTTCTTTAATCAGACGGGTAAAGATTTTGCCGCGTTTGGCATCTTGTCGGGCTTTTTTGTGTTGGATATTTGCCCACTTACTATGGCCTGCCATATTGATTCCTTTCGTTTTTTCACGCGTTGAGGCGGAATTTGCTTCATTTGTAAGGCGTGCATTTTATCATAAGTTGCCTTTAGCCAAAATATTCAGACGGCCCGAATATTTGCAAAAACAGGCCGTCTGAAAACAAAGAAACCTTTTTTAAATAAAGAAGCACATTGGCGGCAAACCTTTGTCAGTTTTTCGTTTTAATTCACGAAGGTTTACGGTATGATAACAAAATCGGTCAAAATTGTTAACAACTTAACCGGTATCGAATGGCAAAACGGCCTGCTCGCCGATGTTGCCAACCGCGAAAAATGAGAGGGGGTAGTTACCCGTATCATTTTATTTTTATTGTTTTTATTAAAGGTTTTATTATGGAAGAAATATTGTCTGCTCTGGTGGGTGCAGTCAATCAGGTTCTTTGGGACTACCTGCTGATTTATGCCTTAATCGGTATCGGCCTGTTTTTTACCCTGTACTTGGGCGCGCCGCAAGTGACCAAATTGGGGACGGGTTTCAAATCCGTTTTCGGCGGCTTGTTCAGCAAAAAAGACAAAGACCACGAAGGCAAATCCCTGTCTCAATTTCAAGCACTTGCCGTGGCGATTTCCGCGCAAATCGGTACCGGTAACGTTGCCGGTGTCGCTACTGCGATTACCGCCGGCGGCCCGGGTGCCATTTTTTGGATGTGGTTGTCTGCCATTTTGGGCATGTCTACCATTTTTGCAGAAGCCGTTTTGGCGCAAAAATACCGCGTGGTCAGCCACGGCAAATACATCGGCGGCCCTGCGTTTTACATCACGCACGGCCTGACCCCGAAAATCGGCCGTGGCGCGGCGCGTTTCCTGTCCGGCTTTTTTTCCATCGCCTTGATTATCGCTCTGGGTTTCATCGGTAACGCAACCCAATCCAACTCTATCGCCTCTGCCATGAATTTGGCTTTCGATATTCCTCCGATGGCTGTCGGCATTGCTTTGGCGGTATTCGCCGGCCTGATCATCATCGGCGGCATCAACCGCATTGCCGGTATCGCGCAATTTGTCGTGCCGTTTATGGCGGTAATTTACATCTTGTGTGCCGTGATTATTTTGTTCAAATTCTCCGACCACATCATTCCGATGTTCCACAATATTTTTGTCGCCGCTTTCAATCCTGAAGCGGTATTGGGCGGTGCGGCCGGTATCGGTATGCGCGAGGCAGTCCGCTTCGGTGTGGCACGCGGCCTGTTTTCCAATGAAGCCGGTATGGGTTCGACCCCGCACGCTCATGCGACCGCCAACGTCAAACACCCTGTGCAACAAGGTATGGCCGCGTTTATCGGTATCTTTATCGATACGCTGATGGTCTGCACGGCAACCGCGCTGATTATCCTGCTGACCGATGCCAACCTGTCCGGCGAAACCGGCGCGGCAGTTACCCAACTGGCGTTTAACAAAGCCTTCCCGGGTTTTGGTTCGCAATTGCTCGCCGTCTGCCTGACCTTCTTCGCCTTCACCACCATCATCGGCTGGTACTACTTCGGTGAATCCAATATCCGCTTCCTGTTCCGCGGCAAACACTTGGGCATCTACCGCGCACTGGTTTTGGTGGCCATCGTATTGGGTACATTGGGCAAAGTGGATTTGGTTTGGAGTATGTCCGATATGTTCAACGGCTTTATGGTCTTGCCGAACTTAATCGCCCTCTTCCTGCTGCGTAAGGAAATCCGTGCGGTTTACGACGACTATCTGGCGCAAACCAAAGCCGGCAAAGAGCTGACCTACAACTATGAATTCCACGAATTCCACGACAAAAACCCAGGTTAACGACAAACAAAAACCTCTCAGTCAAACTGAGAGGTTTTTTATTTCAGGCCGTCTGAATCTACAACACATAAAAATAAATGCTGATAAATTGCGTCAAACTGCCTGCCAAGACAAACAAGTGCCAGATACCGTGGCCATGGCGGATTTTCGTATCGTTGATAAACCAATAAATCCCTACACTATACAATACGCCGCCCAACACCAGCCAAAATAATCCACCGGCCGAAAGCGACTGTATCAGCGGCCATACCGCCACCACAATCAGCCAGCCCATCAACACATAAATCACCATCGACAGCAACCGCTTCTCGCTTTTGCGCCCGATCGTCAGCTCCTGAACAATGCCCAGCAAAGCCAGTCCCCACGACACACCGAAAAGCGACCAGCCCCAACCGCCCTGCAGGGTAATCAGCGTAAACGGCGTATAACTACCTGCAATCAAAAGATAAATCATGCAATGATCGACCTTCTGCAAAATCGCCTTGGCTTTCGGCTGCGGAATGCTGTGGTATAAGGTTGAACCCAAATACAGGAGCAGCAGGCAGACTCCGTAAGTCAGTGCACCGGCAATCCGATAGCCGTCCGCCGATTCCACCGCTTTCACCAGCATCAGCACCAAAGCCGCCACTGCCAACAAGAAACCGGCCAAATGGCTGTACGCATTAAATCTCTCGCCGTGATACATAAACCATTCTCATTTATAAAAGACCAAAGTGTACGCTAAGACAGACGCTTCGTCAGAGAAATAGGGTTAAAAATAAGTTAAAGCACAAAGGCCGTCTGAAAAACACGGCCTTGCAATATAACAAAAACATCTTTGCAACAAACAAACCATTCTTTCCCTTTTTCAGACGGCCTCACTAAAGTATCGACTGTCGCCAAGGTTGCAAAGAGAGAAAAAATGTCTATCCAAAACCACCACCTCGACTGGCTCGAAGCCGAGTCTATCTACATCATCCGCGAAGTCATTGCCAATGCCCAAAATCCGGCCTTGCTGTTTTCCGGCGGCAAAGACTCCGTCGTATTGCTGGCACTTGCCGTCAAAGCCTTCCAAATCGAAGGCCGTCCGCTGAAACTGCCGTTCAAACTCCTGCACGTCGATACCGGCCACAACTACCCCGAAGTCATCCAGTTCCGCGACGATACGGTCGCCCGTACCGGCGTACAACTTGTGGTCGGCAGCGTCGAAGAATCCATCCGCAAAGGCAGCGTCGTCTTGCGCCGCGAAACCGATTCACGCAACGCCGCTCAAGCCGTTACACTGGTTGAAACCATCGAAGAACAAGGCTTTGATGCGCTGATGGGCGGCGCACGCCGCGATGAAGAAAAAGCGCGCGCCAAAGAACGCATCTTCTCTTTCCGCGACGAGTTCGGTCAATGGGATCCTAAAAACCAACGTCCTGAATTATGGTCGCTCTACAATACGCGCCTGTTCCAAGGCGAAAACATGCGCGTTTTCCCGATTTCCAACTGGACGGAATTGGACATCTGGCAATACATCGCACGTGAAAAACTCGCCCTGCCGCCGATTTATTACACCCACAAACGCGAAGTTGTCGAACGAAACGGCCTGCTCGTTCCCGTTACCCCGTTAACACCCAAACGCGAAGGCGAAGTTGCCCAAATCCGCGATGTCCGTTTCCGTACCGTCGGCGATATTTCCTGCACCTGCCCGGTTGCCAGCACTGCCGCCACGCCCGAAGACATCATTGCCGAAACCGCCGCCGCAACCATTTCCGAACGCAGCGCCACGCGCATGGACGACCGTGTATCGGAAGCGGCAATGGAAGAGCGTAAAAAACAAGGCTATTTCTAAACCTGTTTTTCAGACGGCCCATATATATATATTTCAAACCCGAACAACACGGCAACGCCATCCGCCCCTGCCGTGTTGTTTGCTTTATTATTCTTGCAAATATCATTTAACAACAAAAACTTAATCAATCATCCTTACCAAGCGGCAAACAATAAAACATAAACAAACATGGTATAATAAACGCTTACAGGCAGAGATTTAGACAAAAGTCTCAGGCCGTCTGAAGGAGGAGAAACATGAATCGACGCGTTTATATCGTACATGGCTTTGAAGGCAATCCGCACGGCAACTGGTTTGACTGGCTTTGTGCCCAAGTCAAAAGCACCGGCGCACAAGCAATCTCACTCGCCATGCCCAATCCCGACAAACCAAGCACGACCGCGTGGCAGTTTACCCTTGACCAGCACATCGGCAAGCCCGATGCCCATACCTTCCTAGTCGGCCACAGCCTCGGTTGCATTACCCTCCTTCACTTCCTCAGCCGCCAACAGCCGCAAAAAATCGGCGGTCTGTTGCTTGCCGCCGGTTTTGCCGATACGCTGCCGCCCTTACCTGCGCTCGATGCCTACATTAAAGCAGCGTCGCCCGATTTCGACATCCTGCGCAAAATCGACATGCCCAAACACTGTCTGGTTTCCGACAACGACACACATGTTCCGCCCGAACTGACTTTAGACATGGCGGCCAAACTCAAAAGCCCTGTTACCCATATTCCCGAAGGCGGCCATTTGATGGCTTCGGACGGCTTTACCCAACTGCCGCAAGCCTGGGAAGCACTGAAACCCATGTTGACCGAATAAACACACAATATAATCCGGTTTTCAGACGGCCTTGTATGCCTCCCCTCCCCATGACAGGCCGTCTGAACGACAATAAAAAACAACCTGCCCTTTCAAGCAGGTTGTTTCTTTTTATGCCTCATTGGCGGCAAATTTAATATTGCACCGTCCATTCAATCTCGCCGTCGGCCCTCATCGGCACAAGCTCGCCATCGCCGTAAGGTACGCTGGCAGGAACGGTTTGCGTTTGTTTGACCAATGTGATGGTATCGGTATTTTCAGGCAGACCGTAGAAACGTGGGCCGTTTTTAGAAGCAAAGGCTTCCAGTTTGTCCAGCGCGCCTGCTTTCTCAAACACTTCGGCATAAAGCTCGATAGCGGTCATCGCGCTGAACATACCGGCACAACCGCAAGCATTTTCTTTGGCAGTTTTGGCATGTGGCGCAGAGTCCGTGCCGAGGAAGAATTTGTGCGCCTTATCGCCGGTAACGGCGGCAACCAAAGCCTGACGGTGGGTTTCGCGTTTGAGAACCGGCAAGCAGAAATGATGAGGGCGCACGCCGCCGACCAAAAGGTCGTTGCGGTTGAGCAGCAAGTGTTGCGGCGTCACAGACGCAGCTACATTATCGCCTGCTTCCAATACCAGTCGGGCAGCCTCGGCAGTGGTGATGTGTTCAAACACGACTTTAAGGTTGGGCACTTGCGCCAAAACCGGTTTCATCACGCGCTCGATAAAGGCGGCCTCGCGGTCGAAAATATCAATTTCAGGATCAGTCACTTCGCCGTGAACCAAGAACAAAATACCCTGTTTTGCCATTTCTTCCAACACGGGAATCAGTTTGAACAAGTCGGTCACGCCGGAATCGGAATTGGTGGTCGCGCCGGCAGGATAGAGTTTGAAAGCCACAATACCGGCAGCCTTGGCTTCACGCACGAGTTCGGGAGTGGCGTTGTCGGTCAAATAAAGCGTCATCAACGGCTGGAAGGTGCTGCCTTCGGGCAAGGCGGCCATAATGCGCGCTTTGTATGCTTGGGCATCGGCAACACTGACGACGGGCGGCTTCAGGTTGGGCATGATAACCGCGCGACCCATTTGTCGGGCGGTGTACGGGGCAACGGCTTTGAGCGCGTCGCCGTCGCGCAGGTGTAAGTGCATATCGTCGGGGCGGATGATGGTCAGGGTTTGCATAGCTTACTTTCGAGTGGTTTGGTTTGATAATGTTTCAGACGGCCTTTATTCGGCGGTAAGGGTTTCTATCGATTTGATGTTTCAATCGTAAACCGGCCTAAGGCAAAACGGCGGCCTTATTGTCGTAAGAATGATGGGTTAAATAAAAAACAGCCTGTACCGGAAAATGCTCGGACGACGTTGTTTTAACAGTCAGCAAGGTTTCTTTCGGACTGCCGGACGCGCGCCATGCGTAGGAAATCTGACGCATAGGCAATGGGGTTTCCGCCAAATTATCGGCACGCAATTCAGCGTTCAAACCTTGCGGCGGATTTTCTGCCAAAGCCAAAAATTGTTTAAAAATCAGATGGTCGTCGGCTTTAGCCGTGCGCACGCTGCAACTGTCTTCAGTCAGGCTCAAATAATAATCTGCGCCGTTTTCCGTTTTCTTCCAAATACTTAATGCCTCCAAATCCATCATTCCGGCAGGCAAATCGGCAATATCTTTTTTCGACAATAATACCAGTTTGTTGGCATTGGCAAACTCGCCGACAAGGGCGGCATCGCCGTCTGCAGCCACGCAGCTTTGGCGGAACAAGTCGGTTACATTTTGGGCATAATTGGCAGCGTTCTGCGGTGAAACGCCTTCATTGCCGCATGCACTCAGGCAGACAGCCAATACAGCGGCAGACAACGCGACGGCTTTAGACATTTCAGACGGCCTTTATTTGTGTTTCAACACCAGCTTGAACACGCCGTCAGCTTCGCTCGATTCCAACAAAACATGTCCGGTCTGACGGCAAAACGCTTCAAAATCGCCGGGCGCGCCGCCATCGGTGGCCAATACTGTCAGCACTTCGCCTTCCTGCATTTGCGCCAAAGCTTTTTTGGCACGCAAAATCGGTAGCGGGCATTTCAAACCGATGACATCCAGAGTTTGTGTATTCATGATGAAAACTCGTCATATTAATTAGGATTAACGTTAATTATACCGCACTTACTTGCACCCCACCCTGCAAGCCCATAAAATAAAGCCGTTTTTCACTTTGGAGCTGTCTATGCGCCGTTTTGCCCTTCTCGCTCTCAGCCTTGCCGCGACTCAAGCATTTGCTTTGGGTTTCAGCCAAAAAGATACGCTGACCAACACGCGTTATCAGGAAAGCCCTGAAGAAGTTGCTGCACGCGAATTTAAAGAACACAAAGCCGAGTTGCCGCCCCTTCCCGATACCCAATCGGGCGATTGGTTCGACCTCTACGTCAACGAAACCTACGGTAAGCAGCCCAAAATCCTGCTCAGCAACCTGCAAATTATGCCTGCGCCGGACAACAGCATCCGCTACATCTTGAATGTGCGCTCCGACAAAGGCTACGACAACCTCTCCGTCGAAGGCCTCTATTGCGCCCGCACGTCCTTTACTTACAGCAACGACAAGCGTTCGTCTTACAAAGTATTCGCTTACGGCGACACAGTAAACCACCGCTGGATTGAGCCGCGCAAAGGCGATTGGAAGCTGATCGGCAATGCGTTCAGCCGCAATGACGCCCTGCATACCGCCCTGTATCAGGCATTCTGTATCGACGGTATGCCGACAACGGTCGAAGGCTTGGTACAACGTTTGAAAGAACGCGGCGGCCGTCACGGTACAACGCTGACCGACCACGACAAATAAACTGCTTTAATCAACAAAAAGGCCGTCTGAAATTTTTCAGACGGCCTTGTCTTTCAAGAAGGCTTAGAATTTGTGATACAGGCCCACAGAAGCAGCTTTTTGTTCAATGCCGCCTTTATTGGCAGCAGTCAGGCGGGTTTTGTTGCCGACTTTCAGATACGCCAGTTGGGCAACTACGCCGGTGCGTTTGCTGAAAGTATATTGGCCGCCGACAACGACTTGGTCGAATTTATCCACCAATTTCTCGCTGCTGTTCACGCCCTTGGCAGGCCAGCCGTGTGCGTAAGTAATGCGTGGGGTGACATTGCCCAATTTGTAGCCGACAGTTACTGCTGCATCAACCACTTTCACGGCTTCAGATTTGCCTGAATCGACAGTGATGTCACTGCCCTTGTACTCATTAAAACCATCGGTGAAATAGCCTAAATATTCGTTGGCTGTCTCATGGCCTTTAGCATAGTGTACGCCGCCGCCGACAAAGAGATTGTCTTTGTCGTAATAAGTTTCAACTTTGGCGATTTGTGCCGCTTTGACTTTGCCAGAATTGTCGGTGTACGCGCCGTTGTAGTGGCCGTAAGCCGCATTGGCAGTAAAGCCGTTTTTAGAGAAGCTCACGCCGCCAGTATATTGGTCTTTGGCCGCTTTGGTGTGCGTGTATTTGTCTGAAGGATTACGGTTGTCGCGCGGTGCGTAAGACACGTTGAATTTGAATCCGCCGAAATCCGGGCTGTCGTAGCGTACAGCGGCGTTACGGTTGCCGGTACGGGTAAAGATGCCCAAGCCTGCGGCATTGGTTTTGTACATCCATGGATCGATGGTATCCATTTCGTTCAGCATATTGCTGAGTTTACCGGCACGGACTTTACCGAATTTACCTTGCAAACCAATAAAGGAATCGCGATTGGCAAAACCTTGAGAGCCGCCGGTAATGGCCGTTTTTTGTTCAACTTGCCAGATGGCTTTCAAATCGCCGCCGAGGTTTTCGCTGCCTTTGAAACCGATACGGGAAGTATTGTCATTGATGCTGGTTGCGGTGGAGCTGGTTTCCGAACCTGCGTCACCTTTGATTTTGACCTGACCGACGGTCACGCTGCTTTTGATTTGACCATACAGTATCACTTCTGCAGATGCAGCCAGCGGCAAACCGGCAATAACCAAAGCGATAATCGATTTTTTCATTAATCTCTCCAAAACAAAGTTAAAATCTCGTGAAAACACGTTTAGCAATATTAATGTTTTCCAACGCTACAAACAACTACTTTCATCTTGATAGACACTTTTATTCATTAGAGTTTAGACTTTTTACAACATTTTTAAATAAACAGGCCGTCTGAAAAAAATTTCAGACGGCCTCTCCCATTCAAAGTCATGGCAAGGACAATTATCCTTATTATTGTAATTATTTAGTCAAAAATGATTGCTTGATAAATGTTTGCCATATATCAACCCAATATTCCAAAATTGCCACTATCATTAACTTTCTTCTTATGAAGAAGCTTTTTTATATCAATAATTTATTTGGTATAAATTTTTCCTTTTACCTAATATAAATGAATAGGAGTCCTTATGTTGAACAAACATCTCTTTTTATCTTTGCTAATGGCTGTCTCTACTGCAACGGTATCCGCCGAAACCCATCATGCACATTGGTCTTACACAGGTGAAAACGATGCTGCACACTGGGGCGATTTGAGTGAAGACTTTGCTGTCTGCAAAACAGGCAAACAGCAATCTCCAGTGGATTTCTCCACAACAAAAGCAGTAAAAGGCAAACAACTGGCATACCATTACAACGTCGCCGACTACAAAGTAGAAAATAACGGCCATACCCTTCAAGCCACGCCGCAAGGCAAGGCCCAAACCATCGTGATTAACGGTAAAACTTATACCTTCAAACAATTCCACTTCCATACGCCGAGCGAACATACTTTCAAAGGCAGACATTTCCCGATGGAAGCGCATTTCGTCCATCAAGCCGAAGACGGTACTTTGGCAGTCATCGGCTCTGTATTTAAACCGGGCAAAAACAATCCTGCCTTATCCTCACTCACTGCCAAAAAACTGAAAGCAGGCGAATCCGTAACGTTGAAAAACTTGAATATCCAAGCCCTACTGCCTAAAGACAGCAAGTCCTTCCAACTGAAAGGCTCACTGACAACGCCGCCTTGCAGCGAAAACGTTACTTGGGTTGTCTTAAAAACTCCGGTTCAGGCAGATGCGGCGCAGTTTAAAGCCATGCGCGACATTATCGGTGGCGAAAACAACCGTCCCGTACAACCTTTGAACGACCGCGAAGTCAATGAAGACAAATAACTTCTAAGGCCGTCTGAAAAGAAAAAAGCACCCGGATAACGGGTGCTTTTTCAATCACATCAATCAGGCTTTTTTGTTACCCAACGCGGCTTTCACAAACGCGCTGAACAAAGGATGGCCTTTGCGCGGATTGGAAGTGAATTCCGGATGGAACTGACAAGCGAAGAACCAAGGATGATTTGGCAATTCGATGGTTTCAACCAAACGCTCGCGGCCTGCGGATACGCCGCCAATGACCAAACCGGCTTTTTCCAACTGAGGAACATAGTTGTTGTTGACTTCGTAGCGGTGGCGATGGCGTTCGCGGATATGTTCGCTGCCATAGATTTTTGCGGCAAGGCTGCCCGGTTTGAGGTCAACTTCTTGCGCACCCAAACGCATGGTGCCGCCCAAATCGGCAGATTCGTCACGGGTTTCTACGCTGCCGTCGGCAGTTTGCCATTCATCAATCAGGGCAACGACAGGCGCGGCGCATTTCAAGTCAAACTCGGTAGAGTTCGCACCTTTCAAGCCTGCAACATCGCGGGCGTATTCGATCAGGGCAATTTGCATGCCCAAGCAGATGCCCAAGTATGGTACGTTGTTTTCACGCGCATAGCGTACGGCGGCAATTTTGCCTTCCACGCCGCGTGAACCAAAGCCGCCCGGCACCAAAATCGCGTCCATGTCTTTGAGCATGGAAACGTCGCCATTGCCCTTCTCGATGCTTTCACTGTCGACAAAGGTAATTTGTACGTCGGTTTCAGTGTGGATACCGGCATGTTTCAGGGCTTCGATCAATGATTTGTAGGACTCGGTCAAATCAACGTATTTGCCGACCATCGCGATTTTGACAGTATGTTTCGGATTTTGAATCGCGTGAACGATTTTCTTCCATTCGGTCAAATCGGCTTGTTTGACATTCAGTTGGAGCTGCTCGGTAATAATGCTGTCGATGCCTTGGTTATGCAGCATTTCAGGACATTCGTAAATGCTGTCCACATCGTAACTGCCCACGATGGCACGTTCTTCAACGTTACAGAACAAAGCAATCTTACGGCGCTCGTCCGCAGGCATTTCTCTGTCCATACGGCAGATCAGGATGTCCGGTTGCAAACCGATGCTCAACATTTCTTTAACGGTATGTTGGGTCGGTTTGGTTTTGATTTCACCGGCAGCGGCAATGTAAGGAACATAGCTTAGATGGGCAAACAATGTATTGTTGCGGCCGAGCTGGCTGCGCATTTGGCGGATGGCTTCCAAGAAAGGCAACGATTCGATATCGCCGACTGTACCGCCGATTTCGACAATCGCTACATCATAACCGGCTGCGCCCTCATGGATACGGCGTTTGATTTCATCGGTAATGTGCGGAATCACTTGTACGGTACCGCCCAAATAGTCGCCGCGACGCTCTTTGGCAATCACGTTTTCATAGACTTGGCCGGTACTGAAGCTGTTGCGGCGGGTCATGGTGGCGTTGATGAAACGCTCGTAGTGACCGAGGTCGAGGTCGGTTTCCGCGCCGTCATCAGTCACGAATACTTCCCCGTGTTGAAACGGGCTCATGGTACCCGGATCAACGTTGATATACGGGTCGAGCTTAAGCATGGTCACGTTCAAGCCACGCGACTCGAGAATAGTAGCAATAGAAGCGGCGGCGATACCTTTACCCAAAGAAGATACAACGCCGCCGGTTACGAAAATAAATTTAGTCATGATGTGATACCCATGTTGGAATGTGTGATTTTAACTTGAAGCAGCATATTCTGGCAAACGACAAAAGCTTCAGGCCGTCTGAAAATAGCGTTTTCAGACGGCCTTATCATACTGATTCTATATATCAGCGCAGCTCGCGGCGCAGGATTTTGCCAACGTTGGATTTTGGCAACTCGTCGCGGAATTCGATGTCTTTCGGCACTTTGTAAGCAGTCAGTTCTTTACGGCAGAAATCAATCAGCTCTTCCTTGGTCAAAGACGGATCTTTGCGTACAACGAAGACCTTAATCGCTTCGCCGGTTTTCTCGCTTGCCACGCCGATACAGGCGACTTCCAAGACTTTGTCGTTTCCGGCCACTACTTCTTCAATTTCGTTCGGATACACATTGAAACCGGATACGACAATCAAATCTTTTTTGCGGTCCACCAACTTCAGCCAGCCTTTTTCATCCATCACGGCAATGTCGCCGGTCTCCAAAAAGCCGCGTGCATCGATTGCTTTGGCGGTTTCTTCAGGACGATTCCAATAGCCTTTCATCACTTGCGGGCCGCGCACCCACAATTCGCCCGGTTGTCCGATAGGCACTTCTTTGCCGTCTGCATCGCGCAATTCTATCTCAGTTGAAGGAACAGGCAGGCCGATACCGCCGCTGTAAGCTTCGATATTCAAAGGATTGCAACATACGCCCGGGCTGGCTTCGGTCAAGCCGTAGGCCTCCACAATCGGCGTACCGGTGATTTTTTTCCATTTTTCCGCCACGGCTCTTTGCGTTGCCATACCGCCGCCCAAAGTCAGCTTCAAACGGGAAAAATCGACTTCGGCAAAATCTGGACGGTTGACCATCGCATTAAACAGGGTATTCACACCGATGAATACGCTAATCGGCTCTTTTTTCAATTCACCGATAAATCCTTTCATGTCGCGCGGATTGGTAATCAGGATGATTTTAGAACCGGTATTGGCGAAAATCATCAGGTTCACCGTCAAGGCAAAGATATGATAAAGCGGCAACGCGGCAATCACATTTTCTTTGCCTTCGCTCAGGCTGTTTTTAATCCATTCTTTTGCCTGCAACATATTTGCACAGATATTGCCGTGACTGAGGACGGCGCCCTTCGCCAAACCGGTCGTGCCGCCTGTATATTGCAGCAAGGCAGTATCGTCGCGCGTCAATTCGACTGGTTTGAACGTATTGGCCGCACCTTGCTTCAAGGCCGTCTGAAAAGTGATGGTATTGGGAATGCGGTATTCCGGCACCATTTTTTTCACTTTGCGGATGACGAAGTTCATCAACGCGCCTTTAATCATGCCGAACATCTCGCCGACCGACGCGACAATCACATGTTTGATTTGCGTACGCGGCAACACCAATTCCAGCGTATTGGCAAAGTTCTCCAACACGACAATCGTTGTCGCGCCGCTGTCTTTCAACTGATGTTCCAACTCGCGCGGCGTATAAAGCGGATTGGTATTCACTGCCACCAAACCGGCCTGCAGAATACCGAAAAGCGCAATCGGATATTGCAAAACGTTCGGCATCATAATCGCCACGCGCTCACCGCGCGGCAGTTTCAATACGTTTTGCAAGTAAGACGCAAAATTGGTCGCCAACTTGCCTACTTCGGCATAAGTCAGCGTTTTACCCATGTTTTGAAAAGCAGGTTTATCCGCAAATTTTTCGACACTTTGACGGAATACGTCGCTGATGGAGCTGTATTGAGAAATATCGATTTCAGGGCTTACGCCTTGTTCATAGCTTTTGAGCCAGAGTTTTTCCATATTGATCAGTCTTTTATTGAGTCGTTTTTTGGAATCAAGGCCGTCTGAAGGCTTTATTCAATCTGCCGCTTCGTTTTCAGACGGCCCTTTTATTAAGCAGTAATAATGACAGGCTTGTCGGTGGACATGATGATACCGCCGCCCAAGCACACATCGCCGTCGTACAGTACCGCAGATTGTCCGGGTGTTACTGCCCATTGCGGCTCGTCAAAGACAAGCTCGATGGTTTCATCATCCAAGTAACGCAACGTACAAGGCGCGTCAGCCATGCGGTAGCGCGTTTTGCAGGTATAGCGGCCTTCTTTCGGACGTTCGGGCAATGTGAAGCTCAAATCGTTCATAATCAGGCTTTGCGTATAAAGCAAAGGATGGTCATGGCCTTGTACGACAATCAGTTCGTTTTTGGTCAAATCCTTGGCCGCGACAAACCATGGTTCGCCTGCGCCGCCGATACCCAAGCCTTTGCGTTGGCCCAGCGTGTAAAACATCAAGCCGACGTGTTCGCCAACCACTTTGCCTTCAGGG
>PKQM01000841.1_pt1 | contig 32041 bp, 31 predicted proteins | sample 2354721 | NCBI WGS metagenome assembly PKQM01 (sample SAMN08271939, study PRJNA427730) | Human saliva metagenome, whole genome shotgun sequencing project. | reverse complement strand
TGCGCATAAAGCCCGCCAATACACCCAAATCCGGCTGATAGGCATCGATTTTTTCCATCATAGCCTGATCAAATGCCAGACGCGAGTCGAAGTTTTTATGGTTCAAACTGTCGGTGGCTATACCGCGCTCTGCCGCCCATGCCAATCCGGCTGCGGTCTCGCTGTTGCTCAATACGGCTGCAATATTGGCATCGGGAATATTGGCATTCACAATCGCCTGCATATTGCTGCCGCGTCCGGAAATAAGGATGACGATATTTTTCATCATAATTCCTTGTTTGTTTGGAACAAAGGCCGTCTGAAACGGAATTTTTCAGACGGCCTTTTATCCGTTGTTTAAGGGCGCAAGCCTTGATTCGGATTATTGAACTTTTTGTACGTCAACTTGTACAGGTTGTTGCGCAGCGGCATCAGGCGCGCCGACTTTAACCAGTTTCACGTCGAATACCAAAGTAGCGTTCGGGCCGATTTTATCGCCGGCGCCAACTTCGCGGTAAGCCAATTTAGCAGGGATGTAAAATGTTGCTTCGCCGCCTTCTTTCAAGAGCTGGATACCTTCAGTCCAACCTGGAATCACTTGGCTTACAGGGAAGCTTACTGGGCCACCGTTGGCTTTGCTGCTGTCAAATACGGTACCATCAATCAGACGGCCTTCGTATTCAACGGTAACAACGTCGTCTTTAGTCGGTTTTTTGCCTTCGCCCTCTTTGGTGATTTTGTATTGCAGACCGGAAGCGCTGGTTTTCACGCCTTCTTTAGTCGCGTTTTCTTTCAAGAACGCTTCGCCTTTTTCCAAGTTTACTTTGGCATCTTCAGCACGTTTGGCAGTGGCTTTTTCTTGTTGCTCTTGCAGGAATTTCATCATCACTTCCTGAGCTTGGGCTTCAGTCATTTTGACTTCTTTACCTTCAAACATGGCTTCCATGGCTTCGGTGAAGACTTTCAAATCGATTTCCGTACCTTGGTCTTTCATTTGTTTCAATGAACGGCCGATGTCCACACCCATTGCGTAGCTGGCTTGTTGGGCAGTAGAACCGATGGCAGAAGCATCTGCAGTCGCATTTGAAGCTGCGGAAGCAGCAGGTGCGTCTTTAGCGGCAGTGTCTTTTTGGTTGCAAGCAGTCAGTGCCAACAAAGCAGACAAAGCCAATGCGCTGAATTTGAAAGTTTTGTTCATGATTATGTCTTTTCCGGAAAGGTCAAAAAAGGGGATTATAGCTGAGTTTGAATGAAATGGAATCAAGGTGGATTAAAATTTGTAAAGGCTCTTATCAAAAATATTAAGGCCGTCTGAAAACAGGTTTCAGACGGCCTACTCTTAGCTATCGCTCAAACGATTAATACCAGCCACGCAGTTTCATTGCTTTTTCAACACGACGGATACTCATCATGTAAGAAGCGGTGCGCAGGTCGACATCGTATTCTTGAGCCAAGTTCCAAATATCGCGGAACGCACGGCGCAGAACAACGGTTTCTTTCTCTTGAACTTCGTCAAACTCCCAGTAGTAGCCTTGCAGGTTTTGTACCCATTCAAAATAGGATACCACCACGCCGCCGCAGTTTGCCAAAATGTCAGGAACAACTAATACGCCGTTTTGACGCAGGATAACGTCGGCCTCTGGAGTAGTCGGACCGTTTGCACCTTCAACCACGATTTTCGCGCGGACTTTACCGGCGTTTTCAGAAGTCAGTTGGTTTTCCAGCGCGCAAGGGGCGAGTACGTCCACTTCCAGAGCCAAAAGTTCGGCATTGCTGATTTCTTTGCCGTAGCCAGCCTCATTGGTAATGAAACCTTTGGTTTGGAATTCTTTGATAATTGCTTCCATATCCAAGCCGTTTTCGTTGTAGATGGCAACGTCAACAGTAGATACGGCAACGATTTTCGCACCGGCTTTGTGTGCATAGTAACCGGTGTGGTAGCCCACATTACCGAAACCTTGAATGGCGTAAGTGGCACCCTTCACGTCTTTGCCCAGTTTTTCCAAAGCTTGGACGGCGGCGAAGTTTACGCCGTAACCGGTGGCTTCGGTACGCGCCAAGGAACCGCCAAACTCAACCGGTTTACCGGTGAACACACCCGGTGCAGAATGTTTCACCACATTTTCATAAGCATCAACCATCCAAGACATGATTTTACCGTTGGTGTTCACATCAGGTGCTGGAATATCGATTTTCTCGCCGATCAGCGGAGAAATAGCTTCGGAATAAGCGCGGGCAATGCGTTCCAATTCCGCTTCGGAATAGTTACGCGGATCCAAAGTAATACCGCCTTTACCGCCGCCGTAAGGAATACCGGCCACGCAGCATTTGATGGTCATCCAGATAGACAGGGCTTTAACCTCGTCCATATTCACATTAGGATGGAAACGTACGCCGCCTTTATAAGGGCCGACGGCATTATTGTGTTGTGAACGGTAGCCGGTGAAGTTTTCTACTGTACCGTTGTCGAGTTTGACAGGGAAGTTGACTTCCAAAACACGTTGCGGCTTTTTCAAGATTTCAAATACTGCTGGGTCGGCATTCAGACGGTCGCAGGCAGTTTTCACTTGTTTTTGCGCAATTTCAAACGGATTCAGCGTTTCTTTTACAGCAGATGCGGACATGTATTTTTCCTTTTCATACATATGATTAGACGAGAGCCATACACGTTACTATATACAAAAACGGACAAAAATGTAATAGCGTGTAGTCGATAAAAAGCGAATCTATTCATTTATATATGAATTTAGTTTGAGGTCGTCTGAAAATATCGGCACACCAACCAAAAAATTTTCAGACGGCCTAGTATAAATGCTCATCAAACCATTCAAAAAAAACACATAAACCCTTTGTTTTTTAATACCTACCAAACCACCATTTTTGTTGACAAAATCCCTTTCACATTCCCAATAGGCTGACAGCCTTACAACAGCAAAAATTGTTAACAATTTAAACAAACATCTTTTTAAAGAATCGGCAAAACATCGGCAAATCAGGCAAACAATGTTAAAATAAGCGCTTAAATAATATGACAGAAAGTTACTCAATGACCACTGCTGCTTTAGAACACGTTCAAGCCGTTGCCTTTGATTTGGACGGTACCTTATGTGATTCCGTTCCCGATTTGGCTGCAGCAGCCCAAGCCATGTGTGCGCACTTGGGTTTACCTGTTTTACCTACCCAAACGGTTGAAAGTTATGTCGGCGACGGCATCAGCAAGCTGGTTCATCGCGTCATTACCAATGATCGTCAAAAAGAAGCCGATCCTGAAATCTGGGAAAAAGGCTTTGTGTTCTTTATGAAATATTATCGAGAGCACTTGAGCGACTTTACCCGCCCCTACCCTGAAACCGAAGCCGGTCTCGGCCTACTCAAGTCCTTGGGTATTCCTTTGGTTGTCATTACCAATAAAAATGAAATTCTGGCAGCCGAGCTGCTGAAACAGCTCCATCTCGACGACTACTTCAGCTTGGTTCTTGGCGGCGACAGCCTGACTGAGAAAAAACCTAGCCCACTGCCGCTTCAACATGCGGCCGAAGTTTTGGGTATCGACGTTGCCAATATGCTGATGGTGGGCGACTCTAAAAATGACATTCTTGCTGCCAAAGCAGCCGGTTGTTTCAGCGTCGGCGTAACATTCGGCTACGGCGACATGACCTTGCTCTCTCAAGACAAAGCGACCAAACCTGATTTGTTGATTCGCGCCCTGCCTGAAATCTACGAAAATCTGCAACCGCAAAAAAACAAAGACGAAGAATAATTCAGCTTTATTTTCAGACGGCCTTTTCGGTTCTTTCACCCAATCAGACCGTCTGAAAATGTAATTCAATGTAGTCAAATCCCTCCCCTTCCATATTCCCATGAAACCTCCCAAAACCTTACGCGTCCGCGCCTTGGATATTCTTTCCCGTCAGGAAGTCAGCCGTGTCGGCTTGAAACGCAAACTGGCTCCTCACGCAGAAAGTGAAGAAGAGTTGGAAAAGGTTTTGGACGAATTCGCCGAACGAAATTGGCAATCCGACCAACGTTACGCAGAAGCCTATATTCACAGCAAGAGCAACCGTTACGGCACGCTCCGCCTCAAGCAAGCCTTGGCGCAACAAGGTATCGATGCAGACGACTGTCGGGAGTTCCTACCCGATAGGGAGGACGAGCTTCAAACCGCCATTTCCGTCTTGCGTAAAAAATTCAAGCAAGAAGCCCAAGATTTGAAAGAAAAACAAAAACAAGCACGTTTCCTTGCCTATCGCGGCTTTGGTGCCGACACCATTCAGACGGCCTTAAAAACCGCGTGGAATGAAGACGAAGACTTCTATCAATAATCATTCCCACTTGAAACTTTGCTTCTATCGGCGTACCCTTACGCTTTTATTCAATAATTCAATCAGAGCTTCATCATGTCCGACAAACCGCACGATACATCCAATCCCCTACTTGAAGACGAACGCAAAAATCCTGTTTACCGCTTGGGTCAGGCAGTAGCCGGATTCATGTTGCTGGTTTGGGCCGGCGTTTTGGCCTTGGTTTTCTTCTTGGTTTTCCGTTTTTGGTTAAATTAAACCCAATTCAATTATAAAAAAGCCATAAACCCTCTTAAAAAAGCCAGCAGCTTTTATTTGTAAACATCAAAAAGGCCGTCTGAAAACACTTTCAGACGGCCTTTACTTAGATAAACCCAGGACCATTAAAGGAAGGATTGCTTACCATCGGATTAAAACCTGTCTGTACTGGTTCTGGATTAACTGCACTGCAGTAGTAGCTGTCGGCAATAATGTTCGTCTGCGATACATGGGTTTACCGTAAAAGTATTTAATAGTTTCGGGCACTAATTTGTACTTTTTATCTTCCATTTTAAATAGTCCTTAAACATAATAGATGAATTCAAGATGTCTGCTGGCATTACGTACCGTTTCAAAAATACCATTCTCAACAAAACGATCCAATCCTTTAACGATACTTTCCTTATCTTGAGGTTTTAGTTTACCTTTATTGAATTCCTCAATGGCTAAATTCGCTAGAGTTGCTGGATTTTCAATAGTCTCGAAATGATGACTAATAAAACGATTATTTTCTGTTCGAATATTAACAGAAGCATTGCTAAATCTCTTTTTAGGATTATCCCGCACGATAGCAATATATTTAACACCATATGGTACATTCTCTAAATCAGATAAAGAATATTTGGTAGCTTTAATTAGTTTCATTTTTAGTTTACTTTCATCAACTGGAAATTCGTTAGGCAAATAACGATATTATCCTCGAATCACTTTGCGGATATTCGGATTGGCATGCATTGCATGAATAATCTGATTAACCTGATCCAAGTCTTTGACTTTAATTGTGAATTTAAATTCTACAAAACCTTCCGTTCCCGCTTGCGCTTTGGTTGGCGTATCGACAGATTCGATATCCGCACCGGAATTGGAAATCGCTTGCGCCATTGAGGCCAGCAAACCATGTGCATCTTCGGATTTGACGTTGAGGATGGTGCGGTACGTTTGATTACGCAAACTGTCCCAACCGGCATCCAACTGCTCTTCCGGATCGGCTTTAACCAAAGTTTGGCAGGTATCACGGTGGATAATCATACCCTTGTCTTTGACCAATAATGCGCGGATCGCATCGCCGGGAATCGGATGGCAACATTCGGCAAAATGAATCCGGCCGGTTTCCTGATCGTTGACTTTGATCGGACTGAGTTTGACCGTGCTGCCAAAATGTTGGCCTGCCAACTCGGCAATATGCATGGCAACGTGTACCGGCAAAGTATGCCCCATACCGACATTGTAAAGAACCTCTTCAAACGAGGTTTGTTTGGTATTCAAATCGGCAAGGTATTTTTCTTTGAGGTCGTCTGAAAGCAGGATGTCTTTAGGTAACAGGCTGGATAAAGCTTTTTGCAGCAGGTTCTCACCCAAAACAACGGCATCGTGACGATTCAGATTTTTAATGTATTGACGGATGGCGCTGCGCGCACGGCTGGAAACGGCAAAGTTCAGCCATGCTACATTAGGCTTGGCGTGCTCGGAAGTAATGATTTCTACCGTATCGCCGGTTTTCAGCTTGGTGCGCAACGGCATCATGACGTTATTGATACGCGCGGCAACGGTTTTATGACCGATATTGGTGTGAACGGCATAGGCAAAGTCAATCGGCGTTGCACCTTTCGGCAAGGTAAGGATATCGCCTTTCGGGGTAACGATATAGACTTCGTTGGGAAACAAATCGACTTTGACATGCTCCAGAAATTCGATGGCATTTGAGCTGCTGGCTTGCAGGTCAAGAATATTTTTCATCCATCGGTTCATATGGAGGACGGCTTGGTCCGGAGTATTTTCACCGGATTTGTAAATCCAATGGCCGGCAATACCACCCTCAGCCACAGCGTCCATTTCACGCGTACGGATTTGCACTTCGATCGGCAAACCGTAAGGGCCGACCAAGGTCGTGTGCAGGCTTTGGTAGCCGTTGCTTTTCGGAATGGCGATATAGTCTTTGAAACGGCCAGGCTTGGGATGGTATAAATTATGCAATGCACCCAACGCGGCATAACAGGCAGGGATACTGTTTACAATGACCCGAAAGCCGTAGATATCCATTACTTCGGCAAAACGCAGTTTTTTAGCCAGCATTTTTTGATGGATGCTGTATAAGTTTTTCTCGCGGCCTTTGATTTTGGCTTCAATATTGACACCGACCAAACGCTGACTGAATGCACGCAACACTTTGCCGACAACATCGCGGCGATTTTTGCGGCTGTTGTCCATGGCTTTTTTCAGGGTTTCGTAGCGTCTTGGGTGGAGGTTTTGGAACGATAAGTCTTGAAGCTCTTGATACGCATTGTTCAGGCCAATGCGGTTGGCAATTTGAGCATAGATTTCGAGGGTTTCTTTGGCGATGCGGCGGCGTTTTTCCGGACGCATAGAGCCAAGGGTGCGCATATTGTGCAATCGGTCGGCAAGTTTGACGACGATGACGCGCACGTCTTTAGTCATGGCGAGGATAAGTTTGCGGAAACTTTCCGCCTGATGCTCGGCATGATCTTCAAATTTGAGTTTTTCCAGCTTGGAGAGACCGTCTACCATTTCAGCAATGGTATCGCCGAATTCTGCCGCCATTTCGACTTTGGTTACACCCGTATCTTCCAATACATCATGCATAACGCCCGCGCAGAGGCCTTGAACATCCATGTGCCAAATCGCAAGCTGCGTGGCAACGGCAAGAGGATGGGTGATGTAGGGTTCGCCGCTTTTACGGGTTTGTCCGTCATGGGCGTGGAAAGCGTAGGCAACGGCTTTTTCAAGCTCGGCCTGTTCATTGGTATTGAGATAGGATGCGGTGCGAAACAAAAGCTCGCGCGCTTCCGCTGTCAACGGATCATAGGGGGCGGTAGGCAGTGGGGCTGGCATTTTCAGACGGCCTTTTATGGCTATTTTTAAGCCGTCAGACTGTATCGGTTGTGATATCGCACCGATACAGTCCGCTCGGCGGTTTTATCGGTTTGCCGGTTGGTTTATTTGTTGCGGGTCAGCAGCTCGGTTCCGATTTGTCCGGCAGCGATTTCGCGCAGGGCGGTAACGGTTGGTTTGTTGTTGCGGATGTCGTCAACCAATGGCGTGTTGCCGTTTTCTAATTGGCGTGCGCGACGGGCGGCAACGAGGGTAAGGTCGAAGTGGTTAGGGATTTTACCTGTGCAGTCTTCAGTAGTAATACGGGCCATGTTTGCTTGCTTTCTTTCTATGTTTCAAATAAACGGTTATTTTCGCTGTTTTTTAGGAATTTTCCAACAGGTTTGAGATAAATCCCTGTTGAGAGGATTTTTTCAGACGGCCTGCTTTAATAATGTGGAACAAATCGGCTTCGGCACGATCCAAATCATCATTCACAACGACATAATCGAACAAAACGGATTGCTCAATCTCATGACGAGCTTTTGAAAGGCGTGTTTGAATAACTTCTTCGCTGTCTGTACCACGGCCGATCAAACGTTGCGCTAAAACTTCAAAGGAAGGCGGCAAGATAAAAATACTGCTGGCTTCAGGCAACGATTTACGCACTTGCGCCGCACCTTGCACATCAATTTCCAAAATTACGTCATAGCCCTCTTCGCTCAACGAATTCACGCCGGCAATGCTGGTGCCGTAATAATTGCCGAACACATTGGCGTGTTCCAAAAAGGCTCTTTGCTCAATCAGCGATTCAAATTCTTCTTTGGGAACAAAGTGGTAATGCACACCATGTACCTCACCTTCACGCGGCTGGCGTGTGGTATGAGAAATAGAAACACGGATGTCGTCATGATTTTTCAACAGGCGCGACACCAAGGTCGTTTTACCTGTGCCGGAAGCGGCAGAAATGATGTAAATATTGCCTTTTTTATGATTTTGCATGGTGGTTCAGCCGATGGTATGTACCTGTAAATTATAACACAACACAATGTTTCTCGGAATTTCAGACGGCATGTTGCAAAATTTGGCTATTGTATCGATTAATTTGGCAAGTCCGCATATGACCGCTACAATATCGTGTTAAAAACTTTTTGATTTCGGAATGTCGAAATGTTGATTCATCCTGAAGTAATGGGCGTAGAAGCTTTGGCGGACAAAATCCGTAAAATTGAAAACTGGCCGCAAAAAGGGATTTTGTTTCATGACATTACTCCCGTTTTGCAAAGCGCAGAATATTTCCGCCTGCTGGTCGATTTACTGGTTTACCGCTATATGGGGCAGAAAGTTGATGTCGTGGCAGGCTTGGATGCGCGCGGCTTCATCATTGGTGCGGCTTTGGCCTATCAGCTGAACGTCGGCTTTGTCCCCATCCGCAAAAAAGGCAAACTGCCGTTTGATACGGTTTCTCAAAGTTACGCTTTGGAATATGGTGAAGCAACGGTAGAAATCCATACCGACGCCATCAAACCGGGGGCACGCGTTTTGTTGGTAGATGATTTAGTGGCAACCGGCGGCACAATGCTGGCAGGTGTCGAGTTGATCCGAAAACTGGGCGGCGAAGTAATCGAAGCGGCTGCCATTTTGGAATTTACCGACTTGGATGGCGGCAAAAAAATCCGTGAAAGCGGCGCGCCGTTATTTACCCTATGCCAAAACAAGGGCTGTATGTAATAAAAAACCGCAAGCTGATCAGCCTGCGGTTTTTTATTGTCAAAATCATTCGAGAACGTATCCGTCCGTATCCCAGAAAGTTTTTTTCACCAACTGGTCGTCTTTATAAACCAGCTCGGATTTCTTCGCACCATCATCATACCAATCCAAAATAATGCCGCTGCGTTTGCCGTTACGAATACTCAATTCAGACACAATGCGGCCATTTTCATCCCAACTGATGATCTCCGTCGGTTTGTCATTGCTCATCATCATTTCGGTTTTCGGGCTGCCGTCTGAATACCATTGTTTCCAATGACCATTGGCTTTATCGTGCTTAAATTGAATTTCGCTTTCTTTCACACCATTTCGGTAATAGCGGGAACCTACGCCCTCACTCAGGCCATTTTGATAAGGCATCACCGCAGATTTTTTGCCGTTTGGATACCAGTTAACCCATTCGCCATGCGGTTTGCCGTTGTGATAGCTGCCAACCATCTTTTTCTGACCGTTAAAATGCCACAGGGTCAGCGTACCGTTATCCAACGCCGGCACAAAAACCTTAATCTGACCGGCAGGTACTTCATAAGGATCAGAATATTTCTTCATCGATGGATAGTAAAAATCCTGCACCTGCGCCTTGCCTGCCTCAATCTTGTATTGGCGGACATAAGCAACCGAAGGCATAGTCGCCGTCAGTTTACCGTTTTGATTGAAATAAACGGTATGTTGCTGGGCAAAGGCGGCAACGGGCATACTGAACAAGGCAGCAGCCAACAGGCCTGATTTTAAATAATTATTCATAATATGGAGTTTGGCAGTATATGTTCTACAAAAAGTCAGTAATAAAAATTCACTGACATTAGAAACTATGACGAATATTATAAGCCATAGTTTCAAAGCCTGCTTGGATTTCACAGCCGACATATCATAGGCATTTGTATTTTCTTAAAACATTAAAGACATTACAAAACAGAGGTCGTCTGAATTTTTTTTCAGACGACCTCTGTTTCAATTACATTAAAACAATTTATTCTTCACCCAACAATTGCTCACGGGTCAATAAGAATACAAACCCGTCGCCACCGCTGGTTTCCAACCAAGTAAACGGCAATTCCGGATAAGCCGCTTCCAATACTTCGCGGTTGTGGCCGATTTCAACCAACAATACACCTTTCGGATTCAAATATTTCGCAGCCTGCAAAATGATTTGGCGTGTAGCATCCAAACCATCTTCTCCACTACCCAAAGCCAATTCCGGCTCATGCAGGTATTCATCAGGTAACGCCTCCACAGATTCCGCATCGACATAAGGCGGATTAGAAACAATCAAGTCGTAGGTATCATCCAGACCTTCAAACAAATCGGTATGCACCAAGCTGATGCGGTCTTCTAAGCCATAATCTTCAATATTGATCGCGGCCACTTCTAGCGCATCCAAGCTCAAATCAACGGCATCGATTTGTGCGTCAGGATAGTGATGCGCCATTTGAATGGCCAAACAGCCGCTACCGGTACACAAATCCAAAGCTCGATGTACCAACTCATCGTGTTCAATCCAAGGACGGATACCGTCGCCCAGCAATTCGTAAATGAAAGAACGAGGCACGATAACGCGCTCATCAACATAAAAATCAAACTCGCCCTGCCATGCCTGATGCGTCAGATACGCGGCAGGAATATGCTCCACTGCGCGGCGTTCGAGAATGGACAATACCTCTTCCTTCTCACTTTGCAACAATTTGGCATCCAAATAAGGCTCCAACGTATCCAAAGGCAGGTTCAAAGTATGCAAAATCAGATAGGCTGCCTCGTCATGGGCATTATCGCTTCCTTGTCCGAAAAACAGTCCGGCATCGTTAAAACGGCTGACGGCGAAACGCAGCAAATCGCGAACAGTGGTCAGCTCTTGAGCAGCTTGGTTGAACATAATGTTTTGTCTTGTCAATTTAAGAATATTGAAATTATAACAGAAAGGCCGTCTGAAAACTTTTCAGACGACCTTCAATTTAATTCAGCTTAAGATTATTTATCGCGGCTGAATACGATTTTGGTAGCTTGGATAGCAACGCAGACAGCACCACCGATAAAGATCAAGTCAGCAGCGGTACGAACCCAACGCAGGGTATCCAGAATTTCCATTTGCAGGAATTCTTCGCTACGTGCATACCACAGACCATGAGTGATAGAAGCGTAAGCTTGAATCACGCCGACCGGCAACAGGCTGATAGCAATCATACCCACCAGGCCGCCGTTCAACAGCCAGAATGCCCAAGTCATCAGTTTGTCGTCAAATTGAGCATTAGGTTTCAGGTAACGTGCAACCAGCAATACGAAGCCCAGAGCCAAGAAACCGTACACACCGAACAGAGCCGCGTGAGCGTGAACTGCAGTAGTGTTCAGACCTTGGATGTAGAACAGGGAAATCGGCGGGTTAATCAGGAAGCCGAATACACCGGCACCGATCATGTTCCAGAAGGCAACTGCTACGAAGCACATCAGAGGCCAACGCAGACGTTTCGCCCAGTCGGACAGGTGTTGGTAAGACCAGTGTTCGTAAGCTTCACGACCCAGCAGAACCAAAGGCACAACTTCCAAAGCGGAGAAACATGCACCGATTGCCATAGAAGCAGAGGTAGAGCCGGAGAAGTACAAGTGGTGCAATGTACCTGGGATACCGCCCAACATGAAGATGGCGGCAGCTGCCAGAGTAGAAGCAGTAGCAGTACTACGGCGGACAAAGCCCATGTTGTAGAAGATGAATGCGAAGGCGGCAGTAGCGAACACTTCGAAGAAGCCTTCTACCCACAGGTGAACCACCCACCAACGCCAGTATTCCATCACAGCGATTGGAGATTTTTCACCGTAGAACAGACCGGGAGCGTAGAACACACCCACACCGACCATAGAAGCTACGAAGATAGCCAACAGGTTTTTGTCTGTACCTTTTTCTTTAAAGGCAGAGACGGTACAACGCAACATCAGGAACAGCCACAACAGCAAGCCGACCATCAGCAGAAGTTGCCAGAAGCGACCCAAATCCAAGTATTCGTAACCTTGGTGACCGAACCAGAAGTTCAGCTCAGGTGGAATGATGTGAGTCAAAGCAAAGAAGTTACCTGCGTAAGAACCGCCGACTACGATGAACAGGGCAATGTACAGGAAGTTCACACCGGCACGTTGGAATTTAGGATCTTTACCGCCGTTCACAATCGGAGCCAAGAACAGACCTGCTGTCAGGAAGCCGGTTGCAATCCAGAAAATAGCGGATTGGATGTGCCAAGTACGGGTCAGCGCATATGGGAACCAGTCGGCCATTTCAAAGCCCAGTGCGGTATCGATACCGTAGAAGCCTTGACCTTCGACAGTATAGTGAGCGGTCAAACCACCCAACAGTACTTGTACGACAAACAGCGCAACAGTCAGGAATACATATTTGCCCAACGCTTTTTGAGAAGGAGTCAGTTGTACTTTAGAGATAGGATCTTCAGTAGGTACTTCAACCTCTTCATGTTTGGTCAAGAAAGAGTAACCCCACATCAGCAAGCCGATACCCATCAGCAACAATACCACGCTGGTGAAAGACCACATGTAGTTTTCAGTAGTCGGTACGTTGTTGATCAAAGGCTCGTGCGGCCAGTTGTTGGTGTAAGTGAAGTTCTCGTCAGGACGATTGGTCGAAGCAGACCAAGAAGTCCAGAAGAAGAAGTTGAACAGTTTTTCACGCGCTTCTGGGCTTGGCAATGTGTTGTTTTTCATTGCAAAGTGTTCGCGAGTGGTTTGGAACTTAGGATCGTCGCTGTACACACCGTGGTAGTAAGGCAGGATGCTTTCAATCGCTTTCACGCGGGTTTCGCTGACAACGACAGAACCATCTTCCTTAACACGGCTTTGGTTGCGGTATTCGTCAGCCAAACGTGTTTTCAGAACAGCTTGTTCTTCAGGAGAAACTTCGTCAAATTTTTTGCCGTAAGTTTCTTGCGCAGTCAGATCCAACCATGCAACCAGCTCACGGTGCAACCAGTCGGCAGTCCAGTCCGGAGCTTGGTATGCACCATGCCCCAATACAGAGCCGACTTCCATACCGCCGATAGTTTGCCATGCAGATTGACCTGCCAAAATATCGTCTTTGGTCATCAGGACTTTGCCGGATGCAGAAACGACTTGTTCAGGGTATGGCGGAGCCTTTTTATAGACTTCGCTACCCATATAACCAAGAATGGTAAAGCATACTGCCAGCACGGCAAACAGCAAGTACCAAAGCTTCTTGTACTGTCCCATTTTAAGTACTCCTTAATTTTGGTAAAAAGTGGTTGGGTGGTATTAATTCATCAAATATGAATGTTAAAGATTGTATCACGATTTAATAAGTAAAGAAATATTTTGTCAATAATATTCCTTTAAAACCATTAACTTATATGATATTGATTCCCATTTGCCTATACAAATCCTCCTTTATCGTATTTTGTGTTAAGTTTTCGCTAACATTTTCACACAAAAATAAACTTTTCGATGTATTTTTTTATACTTCTAAAGGAGTATTTAGGGATTAAAAGATTCATATTCCCTGAACAATTTGATTTACATCAAAATATGACCAAACAAGCGCCTACATAATCATACAAAATTTCAAACCATCCTATCAGGATCTTACTTTTCTTACTATAAGGAAACTTTAAACATGAAACGCCAAACCTTAGCCGCACTTATCGCTTCTGTATTTGCACTGGCCGCATGCGGCGAGCAAGCTGCTAAACCTGCTGAAACTCCAGCTGCTACCGCTTCTGCTGAAGCTCCTGCTGCTTCCGACTCACAAGCTGCTGCCGAGACTCCTTCTTCAGAACTGCCTGTAATCGATGCTATCGTAACTCACGCTCCGGAAGTTCCACCTCCAACTGATCGCGATCATCCGGCTAAAGTACGCGTTAAAATGGAAACCGTTGAAAAAACCATGACCATGGAAGACGGTGTTGAGTACCACTACTGGACATTCAACGGCGACGTTCCAGGTCAAATGATCCGTGTACGTGAAGGCGATACTGTTGAAGTTGAATTCTCTAACAATCCTTCTTCTACCGTTCCTCATAACGTTGACTTCCACGCTGCAACCGGTCAAGGCGGTGGTGCAGAAGCTACCTTTACTGCTCCTGGCCACACTTCTACCTTCAGCTTTAAAGCACTGCAAGCTGGTTTGTACATCTACCACTGTGCTGTTGCTCCTGTAGGTATGCACATCGCCAACGGTATGTACGGTTTGATCTTGGTTGAACCTAAAGAAGGTCTGCCTAAAGTGGACAAAGAGTTCTATATCGTACAAGGTGACTTCTATACTAAAGGTAAAAAAGGTGCTCAAGGCCTGCAACCTTTCGATATGGATAAAGCCATCGCCGAACAACCTGAATACGTTGTATTCAACGGTCACGTAGGCTCTATCGCCGGCGACAACGCTCTGAAGGCCAAAGCAGGCGAAACCGTTCGTATGTACGTTGGTAACGGTGGTCCGAACCTCGTTTCTTCCTTCCACGTTATCGGTGAGATCTTCGACAAAGTTTACGTAGAAGCTGGCAAACTGATCAACGAAAACGTACAAAGTACCCTGATTCCTGCCGGTGGTGCAGCGATTATCGAATTTAAAGCCGACATCCCGGGCAGCTATACTTTGGTTGACCACTCTATCTTCCGTGCGTTCAACAAAGGTGCTTTGGGTCAATTGAAAGTTGAGGGTGATGAAAACCCTGAAATCATGACCAAAAAACTGAGCGACACCGTTTACCAACCTGCCGGTGCTGCCGCTTCTGCTCCAGCAGCTGCGTCTGCTGCTTCTGAAGCCGCTAAATAATCTCTCGGTTTAATACGCCAAGCCACTGCTGCCCTACTCTTTAGAGCCGCAGTGGCTTCCATCACGATTAATCCTCCTGTTCAATCAGACAGATTGATTTTTCAGACGGCCTTGTTATGATTAGGCTATCTGAAAAATAAATTTTCTGTTTCAATCGATAATAAGGGCGTACCATGAAACTCATACGACTCCTCCTCTTAGGCAGTGCCTTAATCTGCGGCAATACATTTGCTGCCGAAATGGTAAAAATCGAAGGAGGCAGCTATCGTCCCCTCTATCTCAAAAAAGACACTTCCCTTATTAAAGTTAAACCCTTCCAGCTTGACAAATATCCGGTAACCAATGCCGAATTTGCCGAATTTGTAAAAACACATCCGCAATGGCAAAAAGGCAAAATCAGTTCCAAACACGCTGAAAAAGCTTACCTGAAACATTGGGTGAAAAACGGCAGCAACAGTTTTGCACCTAAAGCCAGCGAACTCAAACATCCGGTAACCAATGTTTCATGGTTCGCTGCGAATGCCTACTGCGTTTCCAAAGGCAAACGCCTGCCGACTATTGACGAATGGGAATTTGCAGGCTTGGCTTCTGCCACTCAAAAAGACGGCTCTTCCGAGCCTGGCTACAACCGCACTATCTTGGATTGGTATGCAGACGGCGGTCGCAACGGCCTGCACGACATCGGTAAAAACAAACCCAACTACTGGGGCGTATATGATATGCACGGCCTGATTTGGGAATGGACTGAAGACTTCAACAGCAGCCAACTCTCTGCCGGCTCGTCCAACACACAAATGTTCTGTAGCGGCGCATCCGTGGGCTCAAGCGACCCGTCCAACTATGCGGCATTCTTACGCTACGGCATCCGCACCAGCCTACAGTCCAAATATGTTTTAAATAACTTGGGCTTCCGTTGCGCGAGCAAATAAAGTTTAGTTTTTATCACCAAAGCAGCTTTGGCGGTACTGAAAGGTATCGCCGCTTTTTTTGGCCGTCTGAAAAGATGTGGCATACCAGGACAAATTGTGGCATAATCCGCCCGTCTTTATAAAAAGGCACTCAGGAGTTTGCTTAGGTCGTTAGGCTTGGCAAACTTGTCCGAACCTGAAAAGGTTCTTTTATTTTCGGAGTTATCCATCATGGCATTGACCGTAGAACAAAAAGCACAAATTGTTAAAGATTTCCAACGCAAAGAAGGCGATACCGGCTCTTCTGAAGTACAAGTCGCTCTGTTGACTTTCCGCATCAACGACCTGACTCCTCACTTCAAAGCCAACCCTAAAGACCACCACAGCCGTCGCGGCCTGTTGAAAATGGTTAGCCAACGTCGTCGCCTGTTGTCTTACCTGCGTCGTACTCAGCCTGATACTTACCGTACACTGATTACCCGCCTGGGTCTGCGTAAATAATTTATGCTTAAATCAACACCGCCTTCGGGCGGTGTTTTTTATTAACATACCGATGCCGTCTGAAACACAGACCCACGCTCTGTGTTATACTTCCACACGCTTAAGCAGCAAGGCTTAAACTTCCAATCACTCCTTAAAGCTCCCATCAAAGCGAGAATCTGAATTGTCTGTTCATTCCATGTTGCACTCAGGAAAATTTTGGCTGAAAACCCTGGTTTTCAGCATCGCCGTGCTTTTATGCCTCGCGGCAGTATTGAGTGCCTTAATGTTCCGCATATTCAATACAGAAAACATCGACGCATTCATACAAAAAAACTTTTCTACCCATGGCTGCCAAGTCAAATACAATGCCAATATCAGCAGAAAATGGCTGCCGCGCCCCACGCTAATTTTAAAAGACCTCCGCCTTTTCTCTTCCGAACCTGACACACCGACGCTGAACATTGCCGAGTCCAAAATGGGCTTTGGCTGGAGCAGCCTATGGTCAGACACCCCCATTCTTGAAAAATGGATTCTTTCCAATCCGACACTGACACTGGATTCAAAACACCATCTGCCCGCCTGCCTGCAACAAGATCCATCATCAAAAGAAAGCTTCCAGCTCAACCGCATTATCATCAATAGCGGCAGCATCCGCTATCACAATAAAGAGCAAGATATTGCCTTAAACGATCTGCAATTTTCCCTGCGAAGAGCCGATTCAGACGGTCGTCCATTCGATATCAGCGGCACACTGCAAAACATCGGCAACCCCATCAGTTGGCAGGGCGCAGGCTATCTGGTACCCAACAATGCCGGTTGGAGTGTTCCCGCCCTTAAGCTGAACCTGCAAACCGTACTGCTCAAAAACAAGCTGGATGCCCAAATCGCAGGCAGCCTTAATTGGCAAAACCAAACCGCCCTCTTCCGCGACTTCAATCTGCAAGCCGAAAGCGGCTACCAAAACTTGCATATCAACGCACGTTCGCCCCTCTTGCAATTCAAAAACGGCTATTTGCACCTCAACACACTCAACGGCGCATTGACCGCCGGCAGCGAAAACAATCAATGGGACGGTTCATTCAAACTGGACAAAACCAACCTCTATCCAACCGTTTTGACCGCCACCAATTTTGAACTCAAAGGCAGCCATAAAAACGACCGCCTCCAAACCAACTTTACCTTTTCCAGCCCGTTGGTTTGGCAAAAAGGCAAAGGCATCGATGCGCCCAAACTGCACCTCAGCACCCTGCAAGACACCATCAACCGCCTTCCCCGCCCCCGATTCATCAGCACACTCGAAGGACAGGCCAATTTCAGCCTCAATACATGGGAAGGCCGTCTGAAAGGCGCATTTGACAGGCAGGCTCTCGCCTTGGCCTTTAAATACCAACGCGATGCCCAACCGCGTCCACATCTTGATGCCGGTATTGCCTTACAAAAACTCAATCTGACCCCTTACTTGGAAGATCTGAAAACCCAGCCATCACTGAACCTTCCTTCCCTGCTGGCCAGATCCTGGTTGCCCGACATTGAGGCCAACCTCCAAATCGGCAGCATTCAAACTGCCGGCCTACAATTAGAAAACATCGAATCCCTGCTCACCGCCGATAAAGAACATATCGCCCTGCACCGTTTCAAAGCCGGGCTTTATGGCGGCAAAACCGAGGGCGGCCTGAGTATTGCGGCGACCCAACCTGCTTCCTACCACCTTCAGCAAAACGCAAAAGGCATACAAATTCAGCCGTTGCTGCAAGACCTGTTCGGTTTCCACAGCTTCAGCGGCAGCGGCGACGCCGTTATCGATATTAAAACCACCGGCAACGACCGCGCCCAAATGATCCAAGCCCTAAACGGCAGCCTGCTCCTCGATATTACCAACGGTGCATGGCACGGTATTGATATGGACAGCATTCTGAAAAACGGCATCTCTTCGGAAAAAATCGACAACAGCAACCTCAAAACCCCTTTCCATCATTTCACCCTCAATAGCGAAATCGAGAAAGGCATCAGCCATCACATCAACACCGAACTGTTTTCCGACAGCCTGCACGTTGTCAGCAGCGGCTATACCGATTTGAATACCCAAAAGCTATCGGAAAATCTGCTTATCAGCAACGTGCTGCAACCTAAAAACAAACCGATACCCCTAAAAATCGGCGGAACCGTACAAAACCCCTCCATTACCCTCGACTACAGCCGCTTGACCAATGGCATGAACACGCCTGCAGAAAAACAAAAAGCCCTGCAAGAAACCATACAAGAACAATGGAAGTGGCTCAAACCGCGCTAGGTTTTCAAATCAAAGGCCGTCTGAAACCCAAAAAGTTTCAGACGGCCTTTTAACAGATACATTGTCAGAATAAGATGTTTACTTAGGAATGACTATATACGCAATCAGTGCAATAATGATGGCAAACCATATCGCCAACATTATCAAGCCTTTTTTGGAGAGTTTTCTTTTTCTCCAATCGAGCCTCAATATTTCTATCGTACCCTCAAACATCGCCCCAATCATTTCCATCACGATTTGAAGTATAAATTCCAATAGAAATGACATCTACAAGCCCAAACTCTCCCAAATCTCATCGATTTTGGCCGTAACGGCAGGGTCTTTTTTGATTACTCGTCCCCATTCGCGGTCGGTTTCGCCCGGCCACTTGTTAGTCGCATCCAAACCCATTTTGCCGCCGAGTCCGCTGACGGGACTGGCGAAGTCGAGGTAGTCGATGGGCGTGTTTTCCATCAAAACGGTATCGCGTACAGGGTCCATGCGCGTGGTTACTGCCCAGATGACTTCTTTCCAGTCGCGCACGTTCACATCGTCATCCACCACGATGATGAATTTGGTGTACATAAACTGGCGCAGGAACGACCAGCAACCCATCATCACGCGCTTGGCGTGTCCGGCGTACTGTTTTTTCATGCTGACCACCGCCATGCGGTAGGAGCAGCCTTCGGGCGGCAGGTAGAAATCGGTGATTTCGGGGAACTGCTTTTGCAAAAGCGGTACGAACACTTCGTTCAACGCCACACCCAAAACGGCGGGTTCATCGGGCGGTTTGCCTGTGTAGGTCGAATGGTAAATCGGGTTTTCACGCATGGTAATGCGTTCGATCGTAAATACGGGGAAATGATCCTGCTCATTGTAATAGCCCGTGTGGTCGCCGTATGGGCCTTCCAGCGCGGTTTCGTTTGGATGAATCACGCCTTCCAACACGATTTCAGCACGGGCAGGCACTTGCAAATCATTGCCGATACATTTCACCAGTTCCGTCCGCGAACCGCGCAGCAGTCCGGCAAACTGGTATTCGCTCAAAGTATCGGGAACTGGCGTTACCGCTCCGAGAATAGTGGCAGGGTCGCAACCGAGTACGACGGCGACAGGATACGGCGTATCGGGATTAAGTTTGCGGAATTCCTGATAATCCAACGCGCCGCCGCGATGCGACAGCCAGCGCATAATCAGCTTATTTTTACCGATTAATTGTTGGCGATAAATGCCGAGATTTTGGCGTTTTTTGTGCGGTCCGCGCGTGACGGTCAAGCCCCACGTTACCAACGGCGCAACGTCTTCCGGCCAGCAATGCTGAATCGGAAGTTTATACAAATCAACGTCTTCGCCTTCCCACACGATTTCCTGACACGGCGCGTTTTTCACCACGTTCGGTGCCATGCTCCAAATATCTTTCAGCAATGGCAGTTTGGAAAACGCGTCTTTAATGCCTTTGGGCGGTTCAGGTTCTTTCAGATACGCCAGCGTCTGCCCGATTTCGCGCAGCTTGGACACACTGTCCGCACCCATGCCCAGCGCCACGCGTTCGGGCGTGCCGAACAGATTCGCCAAGACAGGATAATCATAACGCGTACCGTCAGGCTTAATCGGGTTTTCAAACAACAACGCCGGCCCTTCGGCGCGCAGCACGCGATCGGCGATTTCGGTCATTTCCAAATGCGGCGACACCGGATGCTGGATGCGCTTAAGTTTGCCATCAGCTTCCAATCCGGCGATAAATTCTCGCAAATCTCTGTATTTCATGATTTCATTTTCCTGAACAGGCCGTCTGAAAACAGACTGCCATTTCGGGTTTGAAAGATAAACCAGCGGCTATTGTACCTGCCAAATCTGTTCAAATCCCAACTTTCCACGTCCGAATTTTGAGATTTTTTGCAAACTACCGTCAAATTTAAACAATATCTGCTTGTGATTGCTTTCAGACGGCCTTATCTTTGGTAAAATTCCAACTTAATCCAGTCATCAATCAATATCTATCGTGGGACAGCGGCATGTTTGCATTTTTAGAATCTTTTTTCGTTGAATACGGCTATGCGGCCGTGTTTTTCGTTTTGGTTATTTGCGGCTTCGGCGTGCCGATTCCTGAAGATTTGACACTGGTAACCGGCGGCGTGATTTCCGGATTGGGTTATACCAATTCGCATTGGATGGTTGTCGTCGGTATGCTCGGCGTATTGGCGGGTGACGGATTTATGTTTGTTGCCGGACGCGTGTGGGGGCAGAAAATCCTCAAGTTCAAACCCATTGCGCGCGTGATGACGCCCAAACGCTATGCCCAAGTACAGGAAAAATTCGACAAATACGGCAACTGGGTTTTATTCGTCGCCCGATTCCTGCCCGGCCTGCGTACCGCTGTTTTCGTGACCGCAGGCATCAGCCGCAAGGTTTCCTACCTGCGCTTTATCCTGATGGACGGCTTGGCCGCGCTGATTTCCGTTCCGGTTTGGATTTATCTGGGTGAATACGGCGCACGCAATACCGACTGGCTGATGGAAAAAATGCACAGCCTGCAATCAGGTATTTTTACCGTACTGGGCATCGGTGCCGTCATTGTCGGCTGGATTTGGTGGAGAAAACACCGCCGCCATACCTTCTTCCGTGAAAAATTACACGAAAAACGCGCTGCAAAAGCCAAAAAACAAACCAATCAATAAACCATTCCAGGCCGTCTGAAACACTTCCCCGCTTTCAGACGGCCTCTACCATTCATTAGAAACACCATGAAACAAAAAATCTTCGTCCTCTACACCGGTGGCACCATCGGCATGACCCAAAGCAGCGCCGGCCTGCGTCCCGACACCGCCCTCGTCGATAAAGCCCTTGCCCCCTTTTCAGACGGCCTTGATTTCGAATGGCACGTTTGCCAGCCGCTCATCGATTCTTCCGCAGTAACGCTGCAAAACCAACGCGACTGGTTGGAGCTTATTATCGCCAAACTGCCTGACTATGACGGCATTTTGGTGCTGCACGGCACGGATACCATGGCGTACACAGCCAACCTCTTCGCCCTTTCGCTGCAAGGTTTGGACAAACCTATTATCCTGACCGGCTCGCAATGGCCTTACGATGCTGCCAACAGCGATGCGCCGCGCAACCTTGCCATCTCCGTTTCCGCCTTCTCGCTCAAACTCAAACAAGTGGCGATTGCCTTTGACGGCAAGCTCTTCCCAGCCGTCGGCAGCAGCAAGGTCAGCACCGAAACCGCCGCAGGTTTTGACAACCTGCATTTTGGCGCACTCGCCGAATGGGAGGAAAACAAAGGTTGGCATAATATCCGTACCGCCCCGACCCAACATTCAGACGGCCTCAAACCGCGTCTTCCAAATCCTGAAGCCAAAGTTTCCGTCCGCACGCTGATTCCCGGTTATGCCGCGCAAGAACTTTCAGACGGCCTGCCCCAACTTTCCGCCCAAGCCCTGATTTTGCAAAGCTACGGCCACGGCAATGCGCCGAGCAACGATGCGTTTGTCCGAGCCGTCCAAGCCTTTACGCAACAAGGCAAGTTACTGCTCAACATCAGCCAAGTGCCGCAAGGTTGCGCCGCCGCAGTCTATGCCCAAGGCGATGCTTTGCGTCAGGCAGGTATCATCAACGGCGGCAAATGCAATCTCGAAACCGCCACTGCGCTGATGACCCTCGCCGTATCTCATGACTGGAATGCGGATAAGGTGCAACAAGAATTGCGACAATTAAATCTGCTGTAAACCGCCATTAAATATGACTTTCACCGACACCCACTGTCATCTTGCCGACCCTAAACTTGCCGACACGCTGCCTGCCGTGCTTGCTGAAGCGCAAACCGTCGGCGTAGCGCGTTTTATCGTACCGGCTACATCTCCGAAAGATTGGCATTCCGTTGCACATTTGGAGAGGCCGTCTGAAAACATCCATATCGCTTTGGGCATTCACCCATGGTTTTCAGACGGCCTCAACGAAGCGGTATTCCAGGAGTTAGAGTCCGAATTAATCCGGCATCCTCAAGCATGGGTTGGCGAAATCGGCTTGGATTTTTATGGCAAAGAGCAAACCCAAGCACAACGCGACACGCAGACCGACGTCTTTATCCGCCAACTCATCCTCGCCCAAAACCTCAACCGCCGCGTCATCATCCATAATCTGAAAGCTACCGCCGCCATTGCCGCCGCCGTTAAAACCGCCGGTTTCACACAAGGCGGTATCGTTCACGCCTTCTCCGGCAGCGTAGAAGAAGCACAGATTTTGGTGAAACTCGGCTTCAAAATCGGCATAGGCTCGCTGCTACTCAATCCCAATGCACAAAAAGTCCGTGCCGCCTTACACGCTTTAAACGACACAGATTTCGTTCTCGAAACCGACAGCCCTTTCATGCTCGGCCATGAAACCAATACCCCGGCCAACATCCGACGTATCGCCGAAATTGCCGCCGAATTGCGCGGCATACCGCTGACACAACTAGCTGAAATCACCGAGCAAAACGTGGATTCCCTGCTCCATACTTCCCCTTAATATGCCCTCCTCAAAGCATCAAAAAGCCTTGCCCTGCCATTTCGTTTCCAAACCAACACACTCTGCCTCCCCACCCCATATTCATGAATAAAAAGCGATACAAGGCCGTCTGAAAAAAAGTTTTTGGCACAAAATATCGTTCATTGCATCATTTCAGCTTTTTAAAACCGTATTTTTCTTTTGATTGATAAAAAGTATTACGCATATTATTGGGCAAACTTTTTATTTACGTTAAAATGTGCTTTTTTTTGATAATAAGGCCGTCTGAAAAAGGCGGAAAATACTTATGGCAGAACAACATACACACTCCTCTACCTGGCAGAGCAAAATTAATGCTCTCGGCCCGGGCATCATGATGGCTTCGGCAGCAGTCGGCGGCTCGCACCTGATTGCTTCCACGCAGGCGGGTGCGCTTTACGGCTGGCAGCTTGCGCTGATCATTATTCTGACCAACCTGTTCAAATACCCGTTTTTCCGCTTCAGCGCACATTACACATTGGATACGGGCAAAAGCCTGATTGAAGGCTATGCCGAAAAAAGCCGCGTTTATTTGTGGGTATTTTTGATTTTGTGTATTGCATCGGCAACGATTAATGCCGGCGCGGTCGCCATCGTTACCGCCGCCATCGTCAAAATGGCAATCCCATCACTGACTCTCGATACCGGCATAGTGTCTGCCCTGATCATGGCTTCCTGCCTGCTGATTTTGGCAAGCGGCCGCTATAAAGCTTTGGACAACGTTTCCAAAATCATCATCGTCAGCCTGACCATTGCCACCGTCGCCGCGGCAGCCGTGGCCATGTCTCGCGGTATGCAGATGAAACCCGACTTTATCGAGCCCACCCCTTGGACGCTGGCCGGCTTGGGCTTCTTAATCGCGCTGATGGGCTGGATGCCTGCGCCGATTGAAATTTCCGCCATCAACTCTTTGTGGGTAACCGAAAAACAACGCATCAACCCTTCCAGCTACCGCGACGGTATTTTCGACTTCAACGTCGGCTACATCACCAGCGCAGTGTTGGCCGTCGTCTTCTTGGCCTTGGGTGCATATGTCCAATACGGCAACGGCGAAGCCGTACAAATGGCCGGTGGCAAATATGTCGGCCAGCTGATTAATATGTACGCCGTGACCATCGGCGACTGGTCGCGTCCGCTGGTGGCATTTATCGCCTTCGCCTGCATGTACGGCACCACCATTACCGTAGTGGACGGCTACGCCCGCGCGATTGCCGAACCGGTACGCCTGCTGCGCGGCAAAGACAAAACCGGCAATGCCGAATTGTTTGCCTGGAACGTCTGGGTGGCAGGCTCGGGCTTAGCTGTGATTTTCTGGTTCAACAGCGCGATGGCCGAGCTGCTCAAATTCGCCATGATTACCGCCTTCGTTGCCGCCCCTGTGTTCGCTTGGCTGAACTACCGCCTCGTTAAAGGCGACAAACGCCACAAACTGACCATGGGCATGAACTTCCTCGCCATTATCGGCTTGATTTACCTGACCGGATTTACCGTTTTGTTCCTGCTGAACCAAACAGGCATCTTGGCTGCGCCTAAATAAGCCCATATAAAAAAGGCCGTCTGAAACTCAAAAACAGGTTTCAGACGGCCTTTCCAATCAATCATATCTTTTTGAATTTTCATTCAAACCCATTATAATGACTCCTTATTTCGCCGTTGCAGACCACTCGACGGCATCCGTATTTTGGAAAATTTATGAAGCCGTCTATCTTAGAAAAACTACAACAACTCAGCGACCGACTGGAAGAAGTCACGCACCTGCTCGGTCAGCCTGAAGCCACGTCCGATATGGACAACTACCGCAAACTCACACGCGAACACGCCGAACTGACCCCCGTCGTCGAAGTATTTCAAAACTATCAGCTGGCGCAAAGCGACTTGGCAGATGCCGAAGAAATGCTGTCCGACCCTGAAATGAAAGACTTTGCCGCCGAAGAAATCGAAGCAGCCAAAGCCAAAATCGACGAACTCGATACCGAGCTGCAGAAACTGCTGCTGCCCAAAGATGCCGACGACGATAAAAACATCTTTATTGAAGTACGCGCCGGAACGGGTGGCGACGAAGCCGCGCTGTTTGCAGGCGATTTGTTGCGCATGTACAGCCGCTACGCCGAGCGCAACCGCTGGCAGGTTGAAATCGTTTCCGCCAACGAAAGCGAATTGGGCGGCTATAAAGAAGTCATCGCCCGCATTATCGGCTTGGGCGCGTACAGCCGTCTGAAATTTGAATCCGGCGGCCACCGCGTGCAACGCGTCCCTGCAACAGAAAGCCAAGGCCGTATCCACACTTCAGCCTGCACTGTCGCCGTCATGCCCGAAGCGGACGAACTCGAAGACATCGAATTGAACCCAGCCGACCTGCGCATCGATACCTTCCGCGCATCCGGCGCAGGCGGTCAGCACATCAACAAAACCGACTCCGCCGTCCGCATTACCCACTTGCCGACAGGCATGGTGGTCGAATGCCAAGACGGCCGTAGCCAACACGCCAACAAAGCGCAGGCGATGAAAGTCCTCGCCGCCCGCTTAAACGATGCACAAAAACGTGAAGCCCAAGCCAAAGAAGCCGCCGAACGCAAATCCCTGATCGGCAGCGGCGACCGCAGCGAGCGCATCCGCACCTACAACTACCCACAAGGCCGCGTGACCGACCATCGCATCAACCTTACCCTGCACAAACTGGATTTTGTGATGGACGGTGATTTGGAAGAAATCACCAATGCCCTGATTGCCGAGCATCAAGCCGAGCTTTTGGCGGCAATGGGGGATTGATGAATTTGGTCCATTGCGTTTATACTTTTCAGACGGCCTGATGGCATATGTCAATATGACCGTAAATACATTAAAGAAACTTCAATCCTGAAGCATTAAAATGCAGCACCAGCTGCACCACAGCAACACCCTTCTACAATCACCGAATGAGAGGACACAAAATGGCAAAAATCCTGATCGCACCGGTATCTGCCGGTCTGAGCGCCGATGCAGCGGCAAAAGCATTTGCAGCGGCATTGAATGCGCAAGTTTTCCAAGCCGTTGACTCCACTACAGAAGCCCTGTTGGCTCAAGGCAAGAGCGACGACTGGTTTGACGCGCTTGTCGGTAAAGTTGCAGCATTGAATGCAGATAACCTCGTTATCGAAGGCATCACTCCTGATGCGGACAAATTGTTCCTGGCAGGCAAAAACGTCGAATTGGCGCTGTCTTTGGATGCAGGCGTTGTATTGGCGCTGAAATCCGACAACACCGACGCAGCCGCCGTCGCCCAACAATTAAACCTCGCCAAACAACTCTACACCAACTCTCCAGGCTTATTGGAAGGTTTCATCATTGACGGCGCAGCTACTGCTTTAGGCGCACAAGTTGCCGAGCAAACCGGTCTGACTTTCTTCGGCTCCAGCGACAAACTGCAAGACGTATCCGCTTTGGCCAAACGCGAAGCCAAACGCCTGTCTCCAGCCCAATTCCGTTACAACCTGATCGATTTTGCCCGCAAAGCCGATATGCGCATCGTTCTGCCTGAAGGCGCAGAACCACGCACCGTCGCCGCTGCCGCTATCTGTCACGAAAAAGGCATCGCCCGTTGCGTACTGTTGGCGACCCGCGAAGAAGTTGAGGCCGTAGCGAAAGAACGCGGCATCTCCCTGCCTGATTCTTTGGAAATCATTGATCCTGCTTCTTTGGTTGAGCAATACGTCGAGCCAATGTGCGAATTGCGCAAATCCAAAGGCCTGACTCCTGAAGATGCACGCAAACAGCTGCAAGATACCGTCGTACTGGGTACTATGATGATGGCTCAAAACGACGTAGACGGTTTGGTTTCCGGTGCAGTCCACACTACTGCCAACACCATCCGCCCTGCCCTGCAACTGATTAAAACCGCTCCGGGTGCAAGCCTCGTATCCAGCGTATTCTTCATGTTGCTGCCTAACCAAGTATTGGCATTTGCCGACTGTGCGGTTAATCCAAACCCAACTCCGGAACAACTGGCCGACATCGCCATCCAATCTGCCGACAGCGCCAAAGCTTTCGGTATCGATCCAAAAGTAGCCATGATTTCCTACTCTACCATCAACTCAGGCAGCGGCCCTGATGTCGATGCAGTGATCGAAGCAACCAAACTGGCTAATGAAAAACGCCCTGATTTGGCCATTGAAGGTCCGTTGCAATACGATGCGGCTACCGTTCCATCTATCGGCCAATCCAAAGCTCCGGGCAGCGCTGTTGCCGGTCAAGCAACCGTTTTGATTTTCCCAGACCTCAATACCGGCAACTGTACTTACAAAGCCGTACAACGCAGTGCCAACGTCCTGAGCGTAGGCCCGTTGTTGCAAGGTTTGCGTAAACCGGTTAACGACTTGTCCCGCGGCGCATTGATTGAAGACATCGTCTTCACCATCGCCCTGACTGCCGTTCAAGCCAAACAAATGCAAGGCTGATTGACAAGCTGATGCTTTGAAATCAAAGGCCGTCTGAAACCGATGTTTCAGACGGCCTTTCGTATCTTTGCGCCAACTATATTATAATTCGCCATTATTTTCCGAAAGACTGTCCCAATGACTGCCTACCAGCAACAACTAGCCGACAAAAAGCAATATCTTCAGCAACTTTTCCAAGGACTGGATTCCCCTGAAATCGAAGTCTTTGAATCTCCGGAACAGCATTACAGGATGCGTGCCGAGTTCCGCATCTGGCATGAGGGCGGAGAAATGTTTTACGCCATGTTTGAGCGCGGACAAAAGGCAAGCGGGGCAAGCCTGATCCGTTGCGACCAATTTCCTGCCGCATCCGAATCCATCAATGCCTTGATGCCGAAATTGATTGAAGCCGCATCCAATCATCCCGAGCTGAAAAACCGCTGGTACGCCGTCGAATTTTTGTCCACTTTAAGCGGCGAAATGCTGGTTACCATGATTTACCACAAGAAGCTGAACGAAGCATGGCAACAAGCCGCGCAAGAGCTGGCGCACAATTTGGGCATCCACATCATCGGCCGCAGCCGCGGACAAAAAATCGTATTGAGCCAAGATTTTGTGACCGAAGCGTTGGAAGTCAACGGCAAGACCTTCCGCTATCGTCAAATCGAGGGCAGCTTTACCCAACCCAATGCCCAAGTATGCCAAAAAATGTTGACTTGGGCGTGTGATGCCGCGCAAAACTTAGGCAAAGACATGCTTGAGCTATACTGCGGCAACGGCAATTTCACCCTGCCGCTTTCACAACATTTCAATCAAGTGTTGGCGACCGAAGTTTCCAAAACCTCCGTCAACGCCGCCCAATGGAATATTGAAGCCAACCAAATTACCAATCTCAAAATCGCCCGCCTGTCTGCGGAAGAATTTACCGAGGCATACACGCAAAACCGTGAATTCCGCCGCCTGCAAGAACAAGGCATCGACTTGAAAAACTATGATTTTTCAACTATTTTCGTTGATCCTCCACGCGCCGGTGTTGATGATGAGACGCTCAAATTGGTTGCCCGATTCGACAACGTCCTCTATATTTCCTGCAATCCTGAGACCCTGCGTGCTAACCTCGACACGCTCTGTCAAACCCATACTATAGAACGCGCCGCCCTGTTCGACCAATTCCCATTTACCCACCATATCGAAAACGGCGTTTGGTTGAAGAAAAAATAAAACCATACAAAAAGGCCGTCTGAATGTTCAGACGGCCTTTAATTAACGGCATATTAAGCGATTTTCAAATCAATCCGCTTCCAAAACCACTTTCATGGCTTGGTTTTCAGCAGCGTGTTTGAATACATCGTAAGCTTTTTCCAATTCGCTGAATTTGAAATGGTGGGTCATCATTTTGGTGTAATCCACTGAACTGCTGGAAATGGCTTTCATCAGCATTTCGGTGGTATTGGCGTTAACCAGGCCGGTAGTGATGGCAAGGTTTTTAATCCACAGTTTCTCCAGTTTGAAATCAACGGATTGACCATGTACACCGACCACAGCAATATGGCCGCCGGGTTTCACGATGTCTTGGCACATATTCCAAGTTGCAGGGATACCGACCGCTTCGATGGCGCAATCTACGCCGTCTTCGCCAACGATATCGGCAACTTGCTTGCTCACATCGCCGGAAGCAGGGTTGATGGTATGGGTTGCGCCCAATTCTTTCGCCAGTTTCAAGCGGTTTTCGTCCATATCGCAAACGATGATGGCGGCGGGGCTGTACAGTTGGGCGGTCAACAAGGCGGACATACCGACAGGACCTGCGCCAGCGATGAATACGGTATCGCCGGGTTTGACATCACCATATTGCACACCGATTTCATGGGCGGTTGGCAAGGCATCACTCAACAGCAGGGCAACTTCTTCGTTGACGTTGTCAGGCAGCGGAACCAAGCTGTTGTCGGCATAAGGCGTACGGACATATTCGGCCTGAGTGCCGTCAATCATATAGCCCAAGATCCAACCGCCGTTGCGGCAGTGTGAATAAAGTTGGATTTTACAGTTGTCGCAAGTACAGCATTTGCTGACACATGAAATAATGACTTTATCACCGACTTTGATGTTTTTTACAGCATCGCCGACTTCTTCTACAATACCGATGCCCTCATGACCGAGAATACGACCGTCGGCAACTTCAGGGTTTTTACCCTTCCAAATACCCAAGTCAGTACCGCAAATCGTGGTTTTAACGATTTTGACGACTGCATCGGTCGGATCGATAATTTGAGGGCGAGGTTTTTCTTCGAAACGGATGTCGTTTGCGCCATGATAAACCATTGCTTTCATGTGAATCTCCTTGAGCGGTTAATAAATTTTAACAATACAGCGTAAATCCACGTTAACTATATTTATATACCCCTCCACCAGATAAGTCAATTCTGATTATTATTTTGTATGCTATATTGTAACATACTGTTTTAAAAATAAATAATTAAAAAGTAAATATTAATGAACACACACACATCCTTCTCTCAACGACTCATCAATTGGCAGCGCCAACACGGTCGCCACAACCTGCCTTGGCAGGTCAAAGACCCTTATTCCGTCTGGCTTTCAGAAATCATGCTCCAACAAACACAGGTTGCTACCGTATTGGACTACTATCCGCGTTTCTTAGGCAAGTTCCCAACCGTGCAATCGCTTGCCGCCGCGCCGCAAGACGAGGTTTTGTCATTGTGGGCAGGCTTGGGCTATTACAGCCGAGCACGCAACCTGCACAAAGCAGCGCAACAAGTCGTCGAACAATTCGGCGGTATCTTTCCATCCGAACGCAAAGACTTGGAAACGCTCTGCGGCGTAGGCAGAAGTACTGCTGCCGCCATTTCTGCCTTTGCTTTCAACCGACGCGAAACCATCTTGGATGGCAACGTCAAACGCGTTCTCTGCCGTGTCTTTGCCCAAGACGGAAATCCGCAAGACAAAAAATTTGAAAACGCGCTTTGGACGCTTGCAGAAAGCCTGATGCCGTCTGAAAACGCCGATATGCCTGCCTATACACAAGGGCTGATGGATTTGGGTGCAACCGTCTGCAAACGGACAAAACCTTTGTGTCATCAATGCCCGATGGCAGACATCTGCGAAGCAAAAAAACAAAACCGCATTGACGAGCTGCCCCGTAAAAAAACCGCTCCCGAAGTGCAAACCCTACCGCTTTATTGGCTGATTATTCATAATACTGACGGCGCATTATTGCTTGAAAAACGCCCTGCCAAAGGCATTTGGGGCGGTCTGTATTGCGTACCCTGTTTTGAAAAATTAGACGATTTGTATACTTACGCCGAACACTTCGGCATTGTTTCAGACGGCCTTGAAGAACAAACCACGTTTACCCACCGCCTGACCCACCGTTTATTGATGATTACCCCTTTTCAGACGCAACAAAGGCCGTCTGAACATCTTTCAGACGGCCTTTGGGTATCATTGGAACATTTGGCGGATTATGGTTTGCCCAAACCTTTAATCAAATATTTGGCTAAAGGCTAAACCGCCCTATTCCACAATCTCTTTAAATACAACTTCTTTCCCGCCGCGAATCAGTACGGCAAACCCATCGCCAATTTGCCAACGCGAGCTCGGATTGGCGTACTCGACGCCCTGACTCCGCAAGCGGACTTGCACCAGTTTCTCAACCGTATTGCCTTCACGCAGCTCAACCATCATCGGGCTGTGGCTGTTGATATAAATTGCAGTAATCGTCCGACCTTGTGCGGATTGATAACGGACAGAATACGTCTGCGCCTGTGCAATGACCGGTAACGGCGCGTCAGGGCGTACGGCCTTATACGAGCCGCACGCAGCGCACAAACTCACGCACAAAGCGCAGATAATTTTATTCAACATAGGCATAGATCAGTAATGGTGATGCGGAATCTCGCCATCAAGACGGTAATAAGTGCCGCAATACGGGCATTCAATCTCACTGTTGGACTGAATCGGCAAGAACACACGCGGATGGCCGTTCCACGTTTCATGATTAGGGCCGGAGCAATGCAGCGGCAAATCTTGCGGCTTGATGACTACAACGTTTTTTTCAGACTGTGTACTCATGGTTTGGTTCCTCACTATATTTTCTTATCTTCCGATATTGTAAAGCAAAATGGCCGCCAGGTTCAGACTGAAAACATTATATAATCACTTTTTTCAGACGGCCTTTGATGATTATGACCACCCTGCTCCGCCTTCAAGATTTCGATACTTCCGATTCCGCTTCATTTCTTTATACACTCAGCGCAGCCTATTTGGATCACACCGAACAGACAGGCGACGAGGACATGTCCGGCCTCAACGACGAACAGCATACATTAACCGCTCTCTGCTACCTCGACAGCCAGGTTCAAGAAGGCGGCTTCGTACAGCTTATCGCTTCAGGATACGGAGAATACATCTTCGGCAATCCAGTTGCCGACAGTCTGCGCCGCTGGCGCATCAAACCGATACCGAAAATCTTAGACAAAGCCAAAGCCCTGTACGAAAAACACGGC
>PKQM01000292.1_pt1 | contig 37550 bp, 35 predicted proteins | sample 2354721 | NCBI WGS metagenome assembly PKQM01 (sample SAMN08271939, study PRJNA427730) | Human saliva metagenome, whole genome shotgun sequencing project. | reverse complement strand
TACCTTCCGAACCTACCAAAATACGTTCAGACAAGCTTCAGCAACACTCAGGCCGTCTGAAACCGATTTCCCAATACTTCAATCCTCAAATTAGGAGATTCAACATGGGCTTCAAGCCAATTCCTGCTGCGGTCGCACTTGTGCTGACGCTGCTTATCTGGTTCGTTATCCCCGTTCCTCAAGGCGTATCGCCTGACGCATGGCATCTTTTGGCATTGTTCATCGGCATCATTGCCGGCATCATCGGCAAAGCCATGCCTATCGGTGCCATGGCGATTTTGGGCATTACCTTGGTCGCGCTGACCGGCGTGACCAACGAAAAAGCCGCCGACGCAACCAAAGACGCTTTGAGCAGCCTCAACAACTCACTCATCTGGATGATCGGTATCGCCATCATCATCTCGCGCGGCCTGTTGAAAACCGGCTTGGGTATGCGTATCGGCTACCTCTTGATTTCCCTCTTTGGAAAACGCACGCTGGGCGTAGGTTACAGCCTAGCATTAGCCGACTTGGTCATCGGTCCGGTAACGCCAAGTAATACCGCGCGCGGCGGTGCGATTGTGCATCCGATTATGAAATCCATTGCCTTAAGCTTCGACTGCGATCCTGAAAAAGGCACGGAAGGAAAAATCGGTAAATACCTTTCTTTGGTCAACTTTCACTCCAACGTGATTACCTGTCTGATTTTTATCACTGCCACCGCACCCAATCCGCTGGTAGTCGAATTGGTTGCCAAAGCCACTAATTCGCAAATCCAACTCTCTTGGGGTACTTGGTTCTTGGCGATGGTGGTACCCGGCCTGCTTGCTATGCTGCTGATGCCGCTGGTGCTGTATTTCCTGTATCCGCCTGAAATCAAACAAACCCCTAACGCTACTGCATTGGCAAAAGAGCATTTGGCTGCTATGGGACCGATGAAGCGTGAAGAAAAAATCATGCTGGGTATTTTCCTGGTTCTGCTGCTGTTGTGGGCGGGTATTCCCGAGATGCTGTTCGGCGTGAAAGTTGACGCTACCGCCACCACCTTCCTCGGCTTGAGCCTGTGTCTTTTGACCGGCGTATTGACTTGGGAAGATGCGTTGAAAGAAAAAAGCGCGTGGGACACCATCGTTTGGTTTGCGGCCTTGGTGATGATGGCAAACTTCCTCAATAAACTGGGCCTCATCAGCTGGTTGTCCGACTCCATGCAAAGCGGTATCGCCCACATGGGCTTAGGTTGGGAAGCCGGTTGTGCCCTGTTGATGCTTGCTTACCTCTACGCCCACTACGTTTTCGCCAGCGGCACGGCACACGTTACCGCCATGTTCGGCGCATTCTACGGCGCAGGCTTGGCCTTGGGTGCACCACCGATGTTGTTTGCCCTGGTTATGGCATCCGCTACCGGCATCATGATGTCGCTAACCCACTACGCCACTGGTTCCGCTCCTGTCATTTACTGCTCCAACTATGTGACCATGACCGAATGGTGGAAAGCTGGCTTCATCATGAGCGTGCTCGAAATCCTGATTTTCGGCACTGTCGGTATCTTGTGGTGGAAAGTTTTGGGCTACTGGTAACCCTCTGGCTTATTTAAAACACAGGCCGTCTGAAAACTCCAATTTCAGACGGCCTTTTGTTACAATCTCATTTTTACCGAACACACTCAATTACCGTGAAAATACTCATCCTCGGCAGCGGCCAAGTCGGTTCGACCGTCGCCCAAAACCTTGCCTCCGTCCCCAGCAACGACGTCACTATTATCGACATCGACGAAAAAGCGCTCAACCGTATCAGCAGCCGCCTCGATGTCCAAACCATCGTCGGCAACGGCGCATCGCCCTTTACCCTCGAACAAGCAGGCGCGGCGGACTCCGACCTCCTGCTTGCCCTGACCCGCAGCGACGAAACCAACATCGTTGCCTCCAAAATCGCCGCCGACCTGTTCAATATCCCCAGCCGTATTGCACGCGTACGCTCAAGCGAATACCTCGAATATCCGGTTGCCGGCAGCGACAATCCCGAAGAAGGCAGCCTCAACATCTTCGGCATTACCGAAACCATCAGTCCCGAACAACTGGTTACCGAGCAGCTTGTCGGCCTGCTCAGCTACACCAGTGCATTGCAGGTACTCAGCTTTGCCAACGACCAAGTCCGCATGGTGATTGTTCAAGCCCGCAAAGGCGGTTTGCTGATCGGCCGTGAAATTACCGACATCAACCAGCACCTGCCCGAAGGCGTGGACTGCCAAATCTGCGCCATCTACCGCAACAACCGCCTGATCGTCCCCACCCCGCAAACCGTCATCATCGAAGGCGATGAAGTCCTGTTTGCCGCCGACATCAACAGCGTTGAAGCCATCATGCGCGAATTGCGTCCGAAAGAAGCGCGTACCCGCCGCATCATGATCGCCGGTGGCGGCAACATCGGCTACCGCCTCGCCAAGCAGCTCGAATCCAAATACGACATCAAAATCATCGAATACAAACCCCAGCGCGCCGAATGGCTGGCCGAGAATCTGGACAACACCCTCGTCCTGCAAGGTTCCGCCACCGACGAAACCCTGCTGGACGAAGAATACATCGACGAAATCGACGTCTTCTGCGCGCTGACCAATGACGACGAAAACAACATCATGTCCAGCCTTTTGGCGAAAAACCTTGGCGCCAAACGCGTAATCACCATCGTCAACCGCTCAAGCTACGTTGATTTGCTTGAAGGTAACAAAATCGATATCGTTGTTTCCCCCCATCTGATTACCATCGGCTCCATTCTCGCCCACATCCGCCGCGGCGACATCGTTGCCGTCCATCCTTTGCGCCGCGGTACGGCCGAAGCCATTGAAGTGGTGGTACACGGCGATAAAAATACTTCCGCCATTGTCGGCCGCCGTATCAACGGCATTAAATGGCCGAGCGACTGCCACATTGCCGCCATCGTCCGCGGTGAAACCGGCGAAGTCATCATGGGACACCACACCGAAACCATCCTGCAAGACGGCGACCACATTATCTTCTTCGTTTCACGCCGCCGCGTCCTGCCGGAGTTGGAAAAACTCATTCAAGTTAAAATGGGCTTTTTCGGTTAAACCCGAAATCTATTTGCTTGAAGCCATAAAAAGGCCGTCTGAAAAGGTTTTCAGACGGCCTTTATTTATTGTTTTATTTATGCTTTGGCAACACTGTTTTTACGGCCAAACCAAACAAAACCAATCACACCCAATACAATCATCGGTACGCTCAACCATTGGCCCATGGACAAACCCAAAGTCAACAGGCCGAGATAGTCGTCAGGCTGGCGGGCAAATTCGGCAATAAAGCGGAACAAACCGTAGCCACCCAAGAACAATGCCGCTGTTTGACCGGCCGGACGCGGTTTTTTCGAAAAAATCCAAACGATGACAAACAGGCAAATGCCTTCAAGGGCAAACTGGTAAAGCTGCGACGGATGGCGCGGCAGCATACCGTATTGTTGCAGCCATTCGGCCCACAAAGGATTGTGCGCCGCAGCTTCTGCATCTTCGTAACGCGCTTGTGGGAAACCCATCGCCCAGAAAGCATTGAGTTCAGTCACACGTCCCCAAAGTTCGCCGTTGATAAAGTTGCCGATACGGCCGGAAGCCAAGCCCAGCGGTACGAGCGGCGCAACGGTATCCATCAATTTCAAGATACTGATGTTGTGCTTGCGGCCAAACAGCCACATGGCAACGACCACGCCCAAGAAGCCGCCGTGAAACGACATACCGCCTTCCCAAACTTTGAAAATATCCAACGGGTTGGCAAGATAGTCGGAAAATTTATAAAACAAAACATAGCCGATACGGCCGCCCAAGATGACACCCAAGATACCCCAAGTCAGGAAATCGTCGAGTGTTTCTTTGGTAAACACAGAATTGCCCTGCGCGATACGACGGCGGCCCAAAATCGTAAACAGGATAAAGCCGACAATATAGCTCAAGGCATACCAGCGGATGGCAAGCGGGCCGATGCTGATCAGCACCGGATCAAACTGGGGATGTATCATCATAATGTGTGTTCCTTATCTCAAAGGCCGTCTGAAAGCCTGAACTTTCAGACGGCCTGTATGCGGTGTCGGATGGTTTAACGCAAATCGCCAACCACATTCAAAATAGCAGACAACATTGCCTCGCCCAAGCGCAGCGAACGTTGGCCGTTCCAGCCGAAATCGTCGTCCGGCAGGTTGGCATTGTCTTTAAACGGCATTTCCAAAGTATAGGCAAGGCAGTTGAAATGATTGCCGACCCAGTTGGTCGCCAAAGTCATGTTTGCCTGACCCGGCGCATCTTTGTCATAGCCGTAATCGTCTTGGAAATCGGGGCTGGCATTGAGCAACGCAAGTTTGAATTGGTCTTCCAAGGCTTCGATGCGCTCGTTGTAGTTCGGCACGCCTTCGGTACCGGCCACAAAAACAAACGGCAAACCTTCATCGCCGTGAATATCCAAGAACAAATCCACGCCGGTTTCCATCATTTTTTCACGGACGGTAAAGACTTCAGGACTTCGCTCCAAAGTCGGGGTTTCCCATTCGCGGTTGAGGTTGGCGCCGGCGGCATTGGTGCGCAGATTACCCAAAACCGAGCCGTCCGGATTCATATTCGGCACAATGTAGAAAGTCGCGCGGTCAAGCAGCATGCGCGCGGTCGGATCTTGCGGATCAAGCAGACGGCCCAGCAAACCTTCGACAAACCATTCCGCCATGGTTTCGCCCGGATGTTGACGGGCAATAATCCAGACTTTCATGTCGCTTTCGACTTGGTTGCCAATGGTCAGAAGATTGATATCGCGGCCTTGAACAGTGCTACCCAAATCGTCGATACGGCACAAGCCGCTGCCCTGCGCATCGCCCAAAAGGTTCAAATGCTGCTCGTGGGAATAAGGCTCGAAATAAGCGTAGTAAACACTGTTGGACAAAGGCGTATGGTTGATGGTCAACACGCCGTTTTCGTAGCTGGTCGGCACGCGGAACCAATTTTGGCGGTCGTAAGAAGCGCAAGCCTGATAGTCCTCCCAGCCCAAAGGATACGCAGCGTCCGCCGCATTTTCAAAATGCATCACGCAGTTTTGATAGGCCGCACCCTGCAAACGGAAGTAAAACCATTGGGCAAACTCCGAAGCATTGTCGGGACGCAGGGCGAGACGGATATCGGCAGGGTTGCTCAAATCTTTGACAACGACCGAACCGGCATCGAATTGGGTGCTGATTTTCATCATGGGTATCCTTAGTAATCGGCGAAGAGGCCGAAGCAAACCGTCATTTTACCGTTTGCATGAGGCTGGTTTCAACCATTTAACTGATTTAACAGGATTTCAAGCGTTTGGAAATATTGTTTCATACGGCCTTTAGGATTAAGATAAAGGCCGAAATCATGAAACAAGGTTGAAACCATGACTCAGCAACAATCTGTCTCCCCTGCCATCAAGGCGCGCGTCCTTGCCGAATCTTTACCTTATATCCGCCGTTTTTCCGGCTCCATCATCGTCATCAAATACGGCGGCAACGCCATGACCGAACCTGCCTTAAAAGAGGGTTTCGCACGCGATGTCGTCCTGCTCAAACTAATCGGCCTGCATCCCGTCATCGTTCACGGCGGCGGTCCGCAAATCAATGAGATGTTGGAAAAAGTCGGCAAAAAAGGAGAGTTTGTTCAAGGCATGCGCGTGACCGACAGCGAAACCATGGACATTGTGGAAATGGTTTTGGGCGGACACGTCAATAAAGAAATCGTTTCCATGATTACCACCTTCGGCGGTCGCGCCGTCGGTATTACCGGCCGCGACAACCACTTCATCAAAGCGGAAAAACTCCTGATCGACACGCCCGAACAAAAAGGCGTGGACATCGGCCAAGTCGGCACAGTGGCGGACATCGATACCCGTTTGGTGGAAGGCTTGGTCGAACGCGGCTGCATTCCTGTCATCGCACCCATCGGCGTAGGTCAAAACGGCGAAGCGTTCAACATCAATGCCGACTTGGTTGCCGGTAAACTGGCGGAAAAACTTCAGGCCGAAAAACTACTGATGATGACCAATATCCCCGGCGTACTGGATAAAGAAGGCAAATTACTGACTACCCTGACGCCAAGCCGCATTGACGAACTGATTGAAGACGGTACGCTGTACGGCGGTATGCTGCCTAAAATTGCCTCTGCCGTCGAAGCCGCCAAAAGCGGCGTCAAAGCCACACATATCATAGACGGCCGCGTTCCAAACGCCCTGCTCTTGGAAGTGCTGACCGATGACGGCGTAGGCTCGATGATTTTAGGTGAAGGCTAATCTGTTTTTCAGACGGCCTTATGCCTTATTTAATCAGCTTTTCACCCTAAAAAGGGTAAAAAATGTTACACTATACGGCTTATGTTTGTTTGAGCGATATTGACGTGAAACAAACTTACAGTCGGTTTCATACCAACTCCGATACCATACTTGGCAAAGACGGTATAATGTCTGCATTCATCAGACTTTGGCAATCATCCTTAAGGCCGTCTGAAACGTAACAAAGCTACTTTTCTTTTACCATCCTATTTGGAGATATTCATGAGCGCAATCGTTGATATTTTTGCACGCGAAATTTTGGACTCTCGCGGCAACCCTACCGTAGAGTGTGACGTATTGTTGGAATCCGGCGTCATGGGACGCGCAGCCGTACCAAGCGGCGCATCAACCGGCCAAAAAGAAGCTTTGGAACTGCGTGACGGCGACAAATCCCGTTACTTGGGCAAAGGCGTATTAAAAGCCGTTGACCACGTCAACAACCAAATCGCGCAAGCCCTCATCGGTATCGATGCCAACGAACAATCTTATATCGACCAAATCATGATCGAATTGGACGGTACTGAAAACAAAGGCAACTTGGGTGCCAACGCCACTTTGGCCGTTTCTATGGCCGTAGCACGCGCAGCCGCTGAAGATGCAGGCCTGCCTCTGTACCGCTACTTGGGCGGCGCAGGCCCAATGGCTCTGCCGGTTCCGATGATGAACGTTATCAACGGCGGCGAACATGCCAACAACAGCCTGAACATCCAAGAATTCATGATCATGCCTGTCGGCGCAAAATCTTTCCGCGAAGCCCTGCGTTGCGGCGCCGAAATCTTCCACGCACTGAAAAAACTGTGTGACAGCAAAGGCTTCCCAACTACCGTGGGCGACGAAGGCGGTTTCGCACCTAACCTGAACAGCCACAAAGAAGCCCTGCAACTGATCGTAGAAGCAACCGAAGCCGCAGGCTACAAAGCAGGCGAAGACGTATTGTTCGCCCTGGACTGCGCATCCAGCGAGTTCTACAAAGACGGCCAATACCATCTGGAAGCCGAAGGCCGCTCTTACACCAGCGCAGAATTTGCCGAATACTTGGAAGGCCTGGTTAACGAATTCCCAATCATTTCCATCGAAGACGGTATGGACGAAAACGACTGGGAAGGCTGGAAACTGCTGACCGAAAAATTGGGCGGCAAAGTTCAATTGGTCGGCGACGACTTGTTCGTAACCAATCCAAAAATCTTGGCTGAAGGCATCGAAAAAGGCGTGGCAAACGCATTGCTGGTTAAAGTGAACCAAATCGGTACTTTGAGCGAAACCCTGAAAGCCGTTGACTTGGCAAAACGCAACCGCTACACCAGCGTAATGAGCCACCGTTCCGGCGAAACCGAAGACAGCACCATTGCCGACTTGGCCGTTGCCACCAACTGTATGCAAATCAAAACCGGCTCCCTGTCCCGTTCTGACCGCATGGCGAAATACAACCAATTGTTGCGTATTGAAGAAGAATTGGCCGAAGCCGCTTACTACCCTGGCAAAGCTGCATTCTACCAATTGGGCAAATAAGCAGAATATAGGATATTGATTGTATGAAGTGGGTAACTTTTGTTTTAACCTTCGCACTTTTGTGCTGTCAGTACAGCCTTTGGTTTGGTAAAGGCAGCGTCGGGCATACGGAAGAATTGCAGGAGCAGCTCGTCCGTCAGGAGGAAAAAAACCAAACGCTCACTTTGCGCAACAATTTCCTCAATGCGGAAGTTGAAGACTTGGCACACGGACAAGAGGCCATCGCTGAAATTGCCCGCGTCGAATTGGGCTATGTCCAAGACGGCGAAGTGTATTATCGAATCATCGACCGCCGCTAAACTCTGCAAAACAAAGGCCGTCTGAAAACATATTTTTCAGACGGCCTTTTTTATCGCAATCGCTATATAATCACATATCCAAAAATCAAATCACACCCATCATGTATGACGTAAACACCCACGATGTCCGCCGATTTTTTGCCCATGTCTGGCAACACAGGCTCGCACCGCTCCAATTGGACGGCCTGCAACAAAAAGCTTTGCGTATTATCGAAGCCCATCCCGAATACGGACACTATCTCGAAGACATCGAACAATATTTAGATAAAGAATGGTTGCCCGAAGACGGCGAAAGCAACCCATTCCTGCACATGTCGCTACACCTTTCCCTACAAGAACAAAGCGCCATCGACCAGCCACCAGGCATCCGTGCCATCCACCAACAACTTTGCGCCCATTACAACGGCGACTGGGTCAAAGCCGAACACGATATGATGGAAGCCTTGGCAGAAACCATCTGGGAAGCACAACGCTACGGACGGGGCCTTGATGTCAATGCCTACATGACCCGCTTGCGGAAATTGGTCGGCTTAGGACAAGAAGAAAAAGCCCGCCTCAATCCCCATGAAGTCGGCTTGATGGATACAAAGTAACTTCTTTTCAGACGGACTCAACCCATACAAATCCTTACGCTTGCCAAAGCCAACGTCTCCATCCTTCATGCTAAATTACTTTTTTGAAATCCACATTACAAGGAAAAACAAAATGCGCCGCCCAGTCCTCACCGCCCTACTCCTAGCCGCCTCCCTGCCCGTTGCAGCAGAAAGCCTCAATTACAACATCGTTGAATTTTCCGAATCCGCCAACATGGAAGTGCCACGGGATACCATGACCGCGCATTTCAGCGTCAATGCAGAAGGCAAAGACCGTCAAGCCGTCAACCAAGCCTTCATGAAGAAATTCAACCAGTTCAACAAAATCTCCCAAAACAGCAAATTTAAAGCCGAGCTGATGGAGCGCAACGCATCCCCGCGCTATCAATACACCAACGGCAAACGCACCCAAACCGGCTGGGAAGAACACGCCTACTTCAAAGTAGAAAGCAAAGACTTTGAAGCACTCAACCGCCTGATTGCCGACAGTATCAATATTGCCGTTTTGGAAAGCTCCTCGTTTTCCGTATCCAAAGAAAAACGTGAAGAAACTGTCGACCAACTGAGCAAGGCCGTCATCCTGCGCTTCAAAGACCGCGCCCAAAACCTCGCCCAAACGCTTGGCTTCTCCAGCTACAAAATCGTTAAACTCAACTTGGGTCATATCGGCAACCGCCAAGTTGGCGGCGATTTCGCCCGCGCCAAAATGTTACGGGCAGCCCCCGTCGCAGAGATGGCTGCAGGAATAGAAGATGGCATACCAGCTTCCCCAGGTTCAGAAGAAATCAGCCTGACCGTCAGCGGCTCGGTGCAAATGTAGAATTTTCTTTTCAATCATTTTAAAGGCCGTCTGAAAGTATATTTTTCAGACGGCCTTTTGTAGTTTCACTTGCTTTATTCACGCATAATCAGTCAATCTTAATATATTCCACCGACAAAATCTCTATAACCTCGCGTCCTTCCGGTGTATCCAAGACAACTTCATCGCCTTCGCGCGCTTTAATCAGGCTGCGCGCCAAAGGGGAAATCCATGAAATTTTGTTTTTAGCGGTATCGATTTCATCTACGCCGACGATTTTGACGGTTTGTTCACGACCGTCTCCGCGCAATAAACCAACGGTGGCGCTGAAAAAAATCTGGTCCGTGGCTTCACGCGCTTCAGGATCGACGACGACGGCTGCTTCCAAGCGTTTGGTTAGGAAACGGATACGGCGGTCGATTTCGCGCATACGGCGTTTGCCGTAAAGATAGTCGCCATTTTCGCTGCGGTCGCCATTGCTTGCTGCCCAGTTAACGATTTGGACGATTTCCGGGCGTTCTTTGTTGACCAGATGATAAAGTTCGTCTTTCAGTGCCTGCCAGCCGGTAGGCGTGATGTAATTTTTGGTTTCGGTACTCATGATGTGTCTAAAACATAATTAAAGGCCGTCTGAACGTTAATTTTCAGACGGCCTTTATTGTAAGTCAATTTACTTTATTCTTCATCATCACTATCGCTGATACTGATGCTGTGTTCCATTTTGCTTGGATGAACTTTCAAGCCGCCACAACCTGATTTTTCAGTAGAGAGGCGGTTCAGATACGCCTCGTCGATATCGCCGGTTTGATAAACACCGTTGAAGCATGAAGAATCAAAGGATTCGATTTTTGGATTGAGTGCTTTGACTACTGCTTCCAAGTCTTCTAAGTTTTGGAAGACGATGCCGTCCGCGCCAATCTCGGCCGAGATTTCTGCTGCGCTGCGGCCGTTTGCAATCAGTTCTTCACGGGTCGGCATATCGATACCGTACACATTCGGATAGCGCACTTCGGGAGCAGCAGAAGCAATATAGACTTTGCGTGCGCCTGCCGCGCGTACCATTTCAACGATTTCACGGCTGGTCGTACCGCGCACGATGGAGTCGTCCACCAACAAAACGCTTTTGCCGTTAAACTCGGTTTCCATCGGGCTGAGTTTTTGGCGTACTGATTTTTTACGCGTTGCTTGTCCGGGCATAATAAAAGTGCGGCCGATATAGCGGTTTTTAATCAGACCTTCGCGGTAAGGTTTTTCGAGATGGACAGCAAGCTCCATCGCGCTGGGTCGACTGGTATCAGGAATAGGCATCACGACATCGATATCATCGACGGACAACTCGCGTTTGATTTTTTCCGCCAAAGAAACGCCCATATCCAGACGCGCCTGATAGATGGATACACCGTCGATGACGGAGTCGGGACGCGCGAAATAGACGTATTCAAAGAGACAAGGGCTGAGTTTGACTTTATCGCTGCATTGACGCGACACGATTGAACCGTCAAAGCTGACAAACACGGCTTCACCCGGCTGGATATCGCGTTCCAAATCATAGGCAAGCGCGTTGAAAGCAACTGATTCAGAGGCAACGGCATACGATTTTTTACCGGATTCATCGGTTTGCGAACCCAATACCAACGGACGGATACCGTGAGGATCGCGGAAGGCAACCATGCCATATCCGGCAATCATGGCTACGACACCGTATGCGCCACGCACTATGCGGTGTACTTCGGAAACAGCGTTGAAAATATTGTCGATGGTAAGTTGATAAGGGGCTGTACTTTTAGAGACTTCGCGGCGTAATTCGTGCGCGAATACATTGAGTAGGACTTCAGAATCGGAGCTGGTATTAACGTGGCGCAGGTGTTTGTTGCATACGTTTTCATACAGCTCTTCGGTATTGGTCAGATTACCATTGTGTGCCAAAACAATGCCGAATGGGGAGCTGACATAAAACGGCTGGGCTTCTGCGCTGCTACCCGCATTACCTGCAGTCGGATAGCGGACATGTGCAATGCCGGCATTACCGATCAAGTCGCGCATATTGCGGGTACGGAACACTTCGCGCACCATGCCTTTGCCCTTGTGCATATGAAATATATTGCCTTCGGCAGTAACAATACCTGCTGCGTCCTGACCACGGTGTTGCAACATCTGCAAACCATCATACAACATCTGATTGACCGGCTCATGACTAACCAAACCTAATACACCACACATATCGTGCTTCTCCGAGTTTGAAGATTAAATGGGTAAGCCGTCATTATAAAATAATTTAGATGAGTTTGCTCGAATTGTTGACAATATGATATCAAATTTACGCAAATAAAAACGGATTCAGACGACCCATAGGCCGTCTGAATCTGTCAAACTCAATCATCCAATTCTTCTACTTCAGTTGCTTTACCAGAAAGATGCGGCATCGCGGTATCTTTTCCAGGCAGATAAGGCATTGCAGCATCGGCAAGTGATTCAAAATACGGAATTGTGTGCGAACTTTGCCACTCTTCCGTTTTCGGCAAATCAGTGTGTGAAAAAACCATCACTGCCAGTGTCACCAAAATCACACCTTTCACTGCACCGAATACACCGCCAAGCAACCGGTTGATGCTTCCCAAACCAACGGCAGACATCAAACTACTCAACAGAGATCGTGCCAGTTTCTGCAACAGCCATGCCAGAAAAAACACAGCGGCAAAACCCATCGCAACCGCCAAAGAATGCGGCTCAACCGATTTAAAGACCACATCGGCAAACGGCACGGCAAGCGTTCTGGCTGCAATAAACGACACCACCCACGCCACCATCGCCCCTGCTTCGGCAATAATACCCCGTGTCAACGAGATAATGATGCAGATGACGATAACGGCGGCAGCCAACAAATCGGCAACAGGAAAATTACTCACTGGTCACCTGACCGGCAATACCATGCACACGCAATTTGTTCAAATCGCGCTCTGCATCGCGTGCATTTTTATAACTGGCTGATTTCACGCGATACACCTTACCTTTATCGGTCATGACCTCAGTAATGGTCGAATCAATACCTGCGGCTTTCATTTTACGTTGCAGGCTTTGTGCGCGTTCTTTTTCAGCATAACCAGCCTGAATGGCGGCTTTTTTCGCAGGTTTGGCTTCTGCTTTTTCTTTTTCAGCTTTAGGTTTGGCTTTTTCAGACGGCTTCTCGGCAGTTTTTACCTTATCAGCTTTTTCTGCTTTGGCCGTTTCCGGTTTAGCCTTTTCATTTTTTGGTTTTTCAACTTTGGCTTCTGCTTTCTTGGCAGGCTCGGCCTTGTCTTTTACGCTGTCTTTGCTGTTTTTGGCAGATTTACGCTCAGCAATGGCTTTCTCTGCTTTTTCCAATTGTGCCAATTTATTGCGTTCGGCAGCGGCTTCACGTTCTGCTTTTTCAGCACGCGCTTGAAGTGCGCGTTTTTTAGCTGCCAATGCGTTTTCTTTCTCAGCAGCTTCCTGTTGGGCTTGTGTTTTACGGGCTGCAGCGGCACGTTGTTCAGCCTGACGTTGGCGGCGTTCTTCGGCTCGGCGCTCCGCAGCTTCACGTTTGGCGGCCTCGGCTCGTTGAATACGTTCGGACTCTTCCAAACCTTTAATATTGCCGTCATCCAAAGTATCGTTGATCAAAACCAACGGCTCGCCAACATCTTCGGGAGCAGATTCACGGTTTGGCTTCAATACTTCAACCGGCGCACTGTCTTCTTCGTCGCCTGCATTTTGCGGTTTATTTGGTGCCTCGGCATCCGCATGGCGGGCAGCCTCTTCAGCAGCAGCGACATCTTCTTTATTCGGCTCTAAAACAACGGCCTTGCTCGGCTCGTCAGCCGTTTTGACTTGGCTCTGACCGACAGGTGCTTCTTTAAACGGTGAATTTTTATCGTCGCCGGAAGTCAGCGCCAGACCGAACAGCATACCCGATGCCACCACCAAGCCGGAGGCCAAGACCAAGCGGCGGCGGTTGCGACGTTTGAGTCGTTCGTAACCGTCTAAATCGTATCCGTTTGGAGTTTCTTTTTGTTTATTGTCGGACATGATAATTTCCTCGTTAGTGTTCTTTCAAAACAGCCATTACATCGGCAACAGTATGGAATGAGCCGAAAACAACGATTCTATCATTTTCGGTTGCTTTAGCCAAAGCAGCGCGGTAGGCTGCAGCGACAGTTTCAAAAACATTTACATTGTCGATGCCGTGTTCAGCTAATTTGGCCTGCAAAGCCTCTACCGTCATGCCGCGCGGCACATCTAAAGGCGCAATATTCCACTCGTCAAACTGGTCTTTAACGATTTCCAGTACCCCATCAATATCTTTGTCAGACAACATACTGAATACGGCAGTACGTTTTTGGGCAAAGGCAAGGTTAATCAGGCTTCGGCGCAAAGCACGGGCAGCATGCGGATTGTGGCCGACATCCAAAACCACCAGCGGACGGCCAGGCAAAACTTGGAAACGTCCAGGGTTCTCAACCAACAGCAAACCGCGTTTAATCGCGCCGATATCAACCGGCAATTGTTCGTTCAAACATTCCAACACCGTCAATGCACACGCGGCATTGGATAACTGATAGGCACCGCGCAAAGCAGGAAACGGCAAGGAATTGCGGTTACGGCTTTGGCCGTCTGAAGATTGCGGATGGAAGCGGTAGTTCCACTGCACGCTTTCCATTGACGCAAAATCAAAATCCCGCTGAACCATCAACAGTTTTGCGCCAATTTCTTCTGCGTGTTTGACCAATGATTCAGGCGCAGGATTCTGACCGCACACAGCTGGTTTGCCACTACGGAACACTCCGGCTTTTTCAAAACCGACCTGCTCAACGGTATCGCCCAAAAATGCCTGATGATCCAAATCCACGCTGGTGACAACCGAGCAGTCGCCGTCAAATACATTCACAGCATCCAACCGTCCGCCCAAACCAACTTCCAAAATCATTACGTCCACATTTTCACGCATGAAAATATCGACGGCAGCCAAAGCATTAAACTCAAAATACGTCAGAGAAATTTCGCCGCGCGCCGCTTCGATGCGCTCAAATGAGGAAACAATCAGGTCGTCTGAAACCGGCTGAGTGTTGATGGCGATTCGTTCGTTGTAACGCAGAAGGTGCGGACTGGTCAGCGTACCGACTTTAAAACCGGCTTCTTTATAAATATGCGACAAATAGGCGCATACGGAACCCTTGCCATTGGTACCCGCCACCACGACGACAGGACATTGCGGTACCAAATTCATGCGTTTTTTCACTTCTCCCACACGTTCCAAGCCCATATCGATAAGGCCAGAACTATGGGCAGTCTCCAAATGAGAAAGCCAGTCTTGTAATGTTTTCATTGTATTTATCGCTTCAAAAGGCCGTCTGAAACAGCCGTTTAATCCATATCTGCCGCAAGTTCTGCTTTGTCTTCTTTTTCACGACACCAGCGCGCCCATACTTTCAGACGGCGGTAGGCATCGCGGTCGGCCATATCGGGCAAGATGCAGTGTTTGACTATTTTCCCGTCAACATTCCATTGCAAAAACAAAGCATAAACCGTCAACATACTGCTGTCTTGCAAAACCGCGCTTCTTCCCTCTTCTTTGCCATTCAAGTAAACCGTCGCACGGTATTGGCGGTCGATGATGATTTTTCTGACCGCATTTTGAGTCTGAAAATTAACGCTGCGCCAAGCATAGGCAAAACTGCCGGCCAATGCCGCCAAACCCAGCCACATCATCCAACCGTAAAACTCGGTAAGGCATAAGGCCAACGCCGAAAGGTGTAAGAAGACAATCAGAATTTTCAAAGAACGCGAGGGCTTTAAGGCCGTCTGAAAACTTCGCACGACTTTACATCATATTGTCGAAAACAGGCGTAATGTTCAATTCCGCCTCTTCCATATCCAAAACCATATCGTGGATTTCGGTATCAAAAAATTCCCAAAAAGCCTTCAAGCTCATGTCTTGCGGCCATTTGCTTTTATCGATGTCCCAACCTGCTAATTCGGCTTCAAAAATCTGCTGGTAACGCTCGTCAAAATAGGAAATGACGGATTCGGGTTCGTCAAATTGCGGCACAAGGAATACGGAGCAGTTGGTGCGCAGTTGCTCGACGGTCAGGTCGGGCATATTTTCATCGGCGGATTTCAGCCACTCCAAAAAACGGGCAGTCGGCTTCAGCACAACAGCGGTACGGTCAACAAAATACATTATTTTCAACTTTCAAAATCATTCAAACTGACAATGCCGTCTGAAATTTCAGACGGCCCGAGTTTAATGTGTCATCACCTGTTGCAGGAATTGTTTGGCACGCTCGTGTTTCGGATTGGTAAAAAATTCTTCCGGTGTTTCATCTTCCAGAATCTGGCCTTTATCGACAAAAATCACACGGTCGGCGACTTCGCGCGCAAAACCCATCTCATGAGTCACACACATCATGGTCATGCCGCTTTCCGCCAAGTCTTTCATCACCTTCAATACTTCGCCGACCATTTCAGGGTCAAGCGCGGAAGTCGGCTCGTCAAACAACATCACGCGCGGCTCCATCGCCAAACCGCGTGCAATCGCCACACGCTGCTGCTGACCGCCGGAAAGCTGACCGGGCAGCGCGTCTTTTTTATGTGCCAAGCCGACACGTTCCAAAAGCTCCATCGCTTTCTTTTCCGCCTCTTCACGGCTTTGGTTTTTCACTTTCATCGGAGAAAGAATAATATTTTCCAAGACGGTCAAATGCGGATACAGATTGAATCCTTGGAACACAAAGCCCACTTCTTCGCGCACTTTGTTTAAATCGGTTTTCGGATCGGCAACATTGATGCCATCCACCCAAATCTCGCCGCTTTCAATGCGCTCGAGTTGGTTTACCGTACGAATCAGCGTAGATTTGCCACTGCCTGAAGGGCCGCATACAACGACCACTTCGCCTTGTTTGACTTCCAGATTCACGCCGTTGATAACGTGCAAATCTTTAAAATGTTTGTGTACATTTTTGAATTTAATCATTATTTCTTTCCAAACTGCCAAAATTTTCGGGGCTTGAGTTGCGCTTGCCGCTGCCAAAGCAAAGGAATGGCCGTTTCCAGCCAAAAGCGGCAACTGATTATGCCGCCGGAGATTCCGCCTTTATTGTACCGATTGACTTTAAATTACTCTTCCCTATCAAGATGATACCCGGTCAATACCCAAACTGCGCCGATAATTGCTGCTTCAAAACGGTGCCGCTCAGGCGGCATATCCTTACCGGAAAAATACTGCGCCAACTCGCGCCACAAATATGAGTCACCTAGAAACCCCCATTGAATAGGAGGTTGCTTAAAAATTGCCATCACTGTTTCAGACGGCCTTTTGAACCAGATAATTGCTCAATTCCACATATTTCTCAGCGGCAATGTGTTCTGCCCTGTCCTGCGGATTGATGCCGACTGCCTGCAAATCATTATCGCCGGCAAGTTCCTTCAAATTATTGCGTATGGTTTTGCGGCGTTGATGGAAAGCCAGTTTCACCAGTTTGGCAAAATGTTCAAAATCTTCCGTTTTACCGATACGGTGTTTTACCGGAATCATGCGCACCACGGCGGAATCCACTTTCGGCGCAGGATCAAAGGACTCGGGCGGTACTTCAATCAACATTTCCATATCGAAGAAATATTGCAGCATTACGCCCAGACGGCCATAGTCGTTGGTTTTCGGCTGCGCCACCATACGTTCAACCACTTCTTTTTGCAGCATAAAGTGCATATCGATCACATCGTCTGCCACTTCGCTCAATCGAAACAAAAGCGGCGTGGAAATATTGTACGGCAGGTTGCCGACAATTTTTTTCTTACCTTCAATGCTGTTGAAATCAAACTGCAATACATCGCCTTCGTGTATCACCAATTTATCTGCAAACGGCAAGGTTTTCAGACGGCGTACGATGTCGCGGTCGATTTCGCAAACATGCAGGCGATTGAGTTTCTTCGCCAAAGGCTCGGTAATGGCTGCCAAGCCTGGGCCGATTTCGATCACGATGTCGTCAGGCTGCGGTCTGACCGCGTTGACAATATCGCTAATAATCCGCGTATCCTGCAAAAAATTCTGCCCGAAGCGTTTCCGGGCCTTATGTTCTTTCATATCTTTCTTCAAGCAAGCTGTTTAAGGCAGTATTGTAACTGAAACAGGCGTTTTTGTCGGCACGCTTGCAGACGGCATTTGCCTAATTTTAAGCAAACGGCGGCGCTTCCAAACCCAAAGATTTCAGTAGTTGCGCGGTCTCATAAACCGGCAAACCCATCACACCGGTAAAACTACCCTGCAAATGCTCGACAAATACGCCACCCAAGCCCTGAATCCCATATGCACCGGCTTTATCCATCGGCTCGCCGCTGGCAACATAGGCTGCAATCTCCTCAGCCGCCAACGTTTTAAAACGCACTTCACTCGTCTGCACCACATCATGACGCACGCCTTGCCAGTAAACGCATACAGCCGTCAACACTTGATGCATCCGTCCGGACAAACGTTCCAGCATATCGACCGCATCCGCCTCGGATTCCGGCTTACCCAAAATAACCGCACCATCCGCCACCGTCGTATCCGCCGTCAATACAGCAAACTCAGGCTCTTGATCATGAGCAGCAAACCATTGCGCCACCGCCGCCTGATTTTTCTCGCAGGCCATACGGCGCACATACTCTACTGCGGATTCGCCTTCTTTAGGGGTTTCATCAATATCCGCAGGAAGGCGGCGTACCGTGAAACCCAAATTCTCCAAAATCTCACGACGGCGCGGACTGCCCGAAGCCAGATAAATTGCGTTCATTGTATTGGTTTTCCTTATTTTGAAATTTTATGCTGACCGGACAGACGGACATAATGCGCAGAAGAATACGTCAAAAATGCCTTTTCCTCATCCGTCAACGGACGCACTTGTTTCACAGGCGAGCCAACGTATAAAAAACCGCTTTCCAAACGCTTGCGCGGCGGTACCAAACTGCCTGCGCCTATCATCACATCATCTTCGACAACCGTATCATCCAAAATAATCGAACCCATACCCACCAACACACGATTCCCAATTCGGCAACCATGCAGCATGACCTTATGCCCAATCGTCACATCATCGCCGATAATCAAAGGCGAACCGTCAGGTTTCGCCGCATTCTTATGCGACACATGCAAAACGCTGCCGTCCTGCACATTGCTGCGTTTGCCGATAGAAATGCTGTTCACATCACCGCGCAGTACGGCATAAGGCCATATCGATACATCTTCCGCCAGCGACACTTCACCAATCACTACCGAAGTCTCATCTACAAAACAAGACTCATCAACCGACGGCACATAATCCAAAAACGCACGAATAGGGTTTGCCATTTCCAATATCCTTTTCTCAAAACCAAAACTGATCAGGCCGTCTGAAAACACGGCGCAAAACGATTTTATACTACAACAATACGAAATCAAGCCAGAAAATCATCAAAAGGCCGTCTGAAACAGTTTTCAGACGGCCTTTCATCATAAACCCTTTATCTTGGCTTACGACTATTTATCATTAGCGCTTCATCTACCTTTTATGGAATAATCGTCTTCATTTTATTCTTGGAGAAGCCGATGGAGACACGTTCGGGAAATTATGCAGCACCCCTGCTAGTCGTCGGCTGCGTCGTCTTCGGCTTGGGCAGTTTGATCGTCAAATTTGTCGATGTCGGCTCTTACGCCATCGCATTCTGGCGCTTGCTGATCGCCGCCCCTATATTCTTCCTGCTCGGGCGTTTTTTCAGACAAAAAATGCCCACAAAAAGAAAAACAGTTGGCTACGCAATCTTATCCGGCGTTTTCCTCGCATTCGACCTCGCCCTTTGGCACGAAAGCATTCACGCCGTAGGCCCCGGCATTTCCACCTTGCTCAACAGCCTGCAGATTTTCTTTTTAGCCGCCATCGGCTTCTTCTTTTATTCTGAACGTTTAAGCACCCTGCAAATTTTAAGTTTGATATTGGCCACCATAGGCGTAGCCTTAATCGGCAGCCCAGAGTTCGGTCATAACAATAATGCCGCATGGGGATTTGTCAGCGGCGTAGTATCCGGTGCCATGCTGGCCCTGTCTATGGTTTTCGTACGCAAAACCCATGAGCAGGAAAAAGTCGGTTTATTTCCACTGATGATGATTTTAAGCTTCGGCGGCGCAATGGCGCTGGTCATCCCATCTCTACTATTCGATGCCGCCCATCTATACCCCAAAACTTTAAACGATGTAATTCTAGTCTCCATCTACGGCATCGTCATGCAATGCTTCGCTTGGGCATTGATTGCTTACGCCATCCCGCTTTTATCCTTGTCACTGACCGGCCTACTACTGCTCTCCGAACCGGTTGCCGCCATGTTGATCGATTATTTCTGGTTGGATAAACCGATTAATACCATCCAATGGAGTGGCGCCACTTTGACTTTATTGGCGATTTATTTAGGTTCGTTAAAAGACAAAAAATAGATATAAAAAAGGCCGTCTGAAAAATTTCAGACAGCCTTTTAATCTGTTATTGCTTATTTAATACTGGTACCGATACGGCTGAGTTCGCCAAAGTTCATCCAAACGAAGAAGGCTTTACCGACGATCAGTTTGTCATCGACAAATCCCCAATAACGGGAGTCAGCGCTGTTGTCGCGGTTGTCGCCCATCGCGAAATAACGGCCTTCAGGAACTTTACAGATAAAGCCATTACCGTCTTCTGCGTATTCGCAATTTTCCAAACCGCTTGTTTCAAGCGAGTAATTGCTTTCGGGCATCACTTCGGAGGTGTATTTGTTCAATACGGCAATAGATACGGAAGGCTGACCGGCCTCTTTGACCACATCAAAGTTTTTGCCGTTCAAGGTCGTCTGAAAACGCTCAAGCGTATGAATCATAGACGGATCGGTATCATCTGCGTATTGATAATTGCCGTTTGGTTTTTCGGAAATAATTTCACCGTTAACAGTCAAAACCTTATCACGGTATTCCACAACGTCACCCGGAATACCGACAATACGTTTGATGTAATTCATCTCAGGCTGAAGTGGGTAATTGAACACCACGACATCGCCTCGGGCAATATTGCCGACAGGGATAATGACCTTATTCAAAATCGGCAGGCGGATACCGTAAGAGAATTTGTTCACCAAGATAAAATCGCCTTTGACCAAGCCCGGACGCATGGAGCTGGACGGAATTTGGAACGGCTCGGCAATAAAGCTGCGCAACACAAAGATAACCAAGATGATGGGGAAAAAGCCGCCCATATAATCGGTAAAATGCGCATTGTCTTCGCCGGTCTCGCTTTTTTTCAGACGGCCTTTATGGATTGCCCAAACCATACCGGTGAACACAACAAACACCAGCAATACAGCGGTAAAACTCATAAATTCGGACAAAATGCCGAATACACCGACCATACACAAGAGATAACTCCATTGCAGGCCGGAGCTCCATTCGCCGTTTTCCTGACGCTCGTTGCTACTTTTGAAGTTGAGAACCAAGCCGGCCAGCAGTACAACGATTGCGCCTAAAGTCAGATTTATACTCATTATTTATCACTCACTTGCAGAATCGCCAAGAATGCGCTTTGCGGAATTTCCACATTGCCCACTTGTTTCATGCGGCGCTTACCTGCTTTTTGTTTTTCGAGAAGTTTTTTCTTACGCGTAATATCGCCGCCGTAACATTTCGCCAAAACGTTTTTACGCAGGGCTTTGACGTTTTCACGGGCGATAATCTGACTGCCGATGGCGGCTTGGACGGCGATGTCGAACATTTGGCGCGGAATCAGTTCGCGCATTTTTGATGCCAGCTCTCGACCGCGGTGAACGGAGCTTTGACGGTGCACAATCAGGCTCAATGCATCAACTTTTTCGCCGTTGACCATGATGTCGAGCTTAATCAAATCAGACGGTTGGAACTCTTTGAAATGGTAGTCCAACGAGGCATAGCCGCGCGAAGTGGATTTGAGTTTGTCAAAAAAGTCCATCACGACTTCGTTCATGGGCAAGTCGTAAGTCAGCATGACTTGGCGGCCCATGTATTGCATATTGACCTGAACGCCACGCTTTTGGTTACACAAAGTCATGACGTTGCCGACATATTCCTGCGGCACAAGAATGGTCTCGATGGTGCTGATTTCAGGAAGTTTGGACGGGTTTTCAACTTCGATTTTCTCGCCGTTTTTCAACACAACTTCATAAACCACCGTTGGCGCAGTGGTAATCAAGTCCATGTCGAACTCGCGCTCCAAACGCTCCTGCACGATTTCCAAGTGCAACAGGCCCAAGAAGCCGCAACGGAAGCCGAAACCCAGTGCTTGGGAAACTTCAGGCTCAAATTTCAACGAAGCATCGTTCAGCTGCAATTTCTCCAACGCGTCACGCAAAGCTTCGTAGTCGTGGCTTTCCACCGGATAAAGGCCTGCAAATACTTGGCTTTGTACTTCTTGGAAGCCGGGCAGCGGCTCAGAGGCAGGGTTGGCAACCAAAGTAACCGTGTCGCCGACTTTTGCCTGTCCCAATTCTTTCACGCCGGTAATCAAAAAGCCCACTTCGCCGGCTTTGAGTTCTTGTTTTTGAACCGATTTCGGAGTAAATACGCCCAGCTGCTCAACCTGCGTTTCCGCCTTAGTGCTCATAAAGCGCACTTTGTCTTTCAACTTGATGGTGCCGTTTTTCACACGAATCAGCATGACCACGCCGACGTAGTTGTCAAACCACGAATCGACGATAACGGCTTGCAGCGGCGCGTTTTCGTCGCCGGTTGGCGCGGGGATTTTAGCAACGATTTCTTCCAAAACGTCTTCCACGCCGATGCCGCTTTTGGCTGAACATTGAACTGCGCCGACGGCATCGATGCCAATGATGTCTTCGATTTCCTGTTCCACGCGTTCGGGGTCGGCGGCGGGCAGGTCGATTTTGTTCAAAACGGGCACGACTTCGACGCCCAAATCAATCGCGGTATAGCAGTTCGCCACGGTTTGCGCTTCCACACCTTGCGATGCGTCAACGACCAAAAGCGCGCCTTCGCAGGCGGACAGCGAACGGGAAACTTCGTAAGAAAAGTCGACGTGTCCCGGCGTGTCAATCAGGTTGAGTTGATACATCTGCCCGTCGCGGGCTTTGTAGTTGAGCGCGGCGGTTTGCGCTTTGATGGTAATGCCGCGCTCTTTTTCAATGTCCATGGAATCGAGCACCTGCGTACTCATTTCGCGCAAATCCAAGCCGCCGCAGTATTGGATGAAGCGGTCGGCAAGCGTCGATTTGCCGTGGTCGATGTGGGCAATGATGGAGAAATTCCGTATGTTTTTCATATTGTTATTAAGATAAATGCAATTAAAGTCGGAAAGGCCGTCTGAAAAAACAGGGATTCGGTTTTCAGACGGCCTTAGAATAAGGTTGAATCGTTCCGTATTCTAACGGAAATTCAACGTTTCTGCATGATTTTATAGCGATTTGACAATCTCGGTAACCATCTTCGCCGAGCTGACGGCAGCCGTTTTCAAAAACTCTTCAAAGCTGATGTCCGCTTTCTCATCTGCCGAATCGGATACGGCGCGAATAATCACAAACGGCACTTCCAACTGGTGACAAGTCTGCGCAATCGCCGCGGCTTCCATTTCCACTGCTTTTACGTCAGGGAAATGGCTGCGGATTTCCGCGACACCTTCGCTGCTGTGCACAAAACGGTCGCCACTGACAATCAGGCCTTGCGTTACGGCCGCACCTTCAAACACTTGCGCCGCCTTTTCTGCTTGGCGAATCAGGTTTTCATCCGATGCGAACACAGCAGGAAGTTGCGGTACCTGCCCCCAAACATAACCAAAAGCCATTACGTCAACATCGTGATGCGCCACAGTTTCACCGATGACCACATCGCCGACCTTCAGGCCCTGACACAAACCGCCTGCACTGCCGGTATTGATGACACAATCCGGTACAAACTGATGAATGACCCAAGAAGTCGAAACCGCCGCATTGACTTTACCAATACCGCTCAAAACCAATACCATGCGTTTTCCGGCCAATTCGCCTTCATACGCCGAGAATTTACCGAAGGACACATGCTTGACATTGGCCATGCTTTCACGCAAAAGCTCAATTTCCTGTTCCATTGCGCCGACCACGGCAATTGTTTGTACTGACATCTCGTTACCTTTCCATTCACTAATCGGGCAACATTATAACAGCAGAATTTAAAATCACAGGGATACTGAAAAATCTGCTATATTCCTAGAACGACACTCAATTTAAAACAGATAGCCACTCTAGCGGGCAAACAGCAAATAATGATTGCTTCTGTTATAATTATTCTCAATAAAATAACTTAATATTAACTATCTGAATTCTTATGTTTGACGAAAATACTCCGGGCGCAAAAGAAGAATTGTTCGCTTGGCTACGCCATATGAACAAATACAAAGGCTCCGACCTTTTCATTACCACCAATTTCCCGCCGGCCATGAAAGTGGACGGCAAAATCATGCGGTTGACCGATGAGCCGCTGAGTGCTGAAAAATGTATGGAAATCGCTTTTTCGATTATGTCTTCCAAACAAATCGAAGAATTTTCTTCCACCAATGAATGTAACTTCGCCATCAGCCTGCCCGATACCAGCCGCTTCCGTGTCAATGCAATGGTTCAACGCGGTGCAACTGCATTGGTGTTTCGCTCCATTACCAGCAATATCCCGAAATTTGAAACACTCAATCTGCCACCGATTCTGAAAGACATTGCCCTCAGAAAACGCGGCCTGATTATTTTTGTCGGCGGTACAGGTTCGGGCAAGTCCACTTCCCTCGCTTCCCTTATCGACTATCGAAACGAAAACAGCTTCGACCATATTATTACCATCGAAGACCCGATTGAGTTTATCCACCAACACAAAAACTGCATCATCACCCAACGTGAAATCGGTGTAGATACCGAAAATTGGCCGATTGCATTGAAAAACACCCTGCGCCAAGCGCCGGATGTTATTCTGATTGGCGAAATCCGCGACCGTGAAACCATGGACTACGCCATTTCCTTCGCGGAAACCGGCCATTTGTGTATGGCGACACTGCATGCCAACAGCACCAACCAAGCGCTCGACCGCATCATCAACTTCTTCCCGGAAGAGCGCCGTACCCAGTTGCTGACCGACTTGTCGCTCAACCTACAAGCCTTTATTTCACAACGACTGATTCCCCGTGAAAGCGGACGGGGTCGTGTTGCGGCGGTCGAAGTTTTGCTCAATTCGCCGATTATTGCCGACTTGATTCAAAAAGGCGAAGTCCACAACATCAAAGAAATGATGAAAAAATCAACCGGCATGGGCATGATCACTTTCGACCAAGCCTTGTATGATTTGTATGAAAACGGCGATATCAGCTATCAAGACGCCATTAAAAATGCCGACTCCGCCCATGACTTGCGCTTAGACATTCAATTACGAAGCCGTCGTGCGCAAAATGCCGGTCCAGATTTAGAATTGATTTAACAACTTCAAAGCATAAAAAAGGCCGTCTGAAACCTCACTACGAGTTTCAGACGGCCTTTATTCCATCAAATAATCAAGCCTGTTTCAATTTTGCATCGGCATCACGCAATGCAGTGCGCAGACCTTCCTCGATAACCGGATGGTAGAACGGCATATCCAGCATTTGCGGAATCGTCATCTTCATTTGATGCGCCCAAGCCATCAAGTGTGCCAAATGTTCGGCAGCAGGGCCGACAACTTCCGCACCAATGAAACGGCCGGTCGCCTTCTCAGCATACAAACGCATATGGCCTTTGTTGACCAACATAACGCGGCTGCGGCCTTGATTGCGGAAGGAAACTTCTCCGATGACAAACTCATCAGGTTGATATTTTGCCGTAACTTGCGCGTATTTCAAACCGATAGTGGCAATTTGCGGACTGGTGAATACCACGCCGATTACGCTACGGCGCAAACCTCCCTCAATATTCGGGAAAATAGCGGCATTATGACCGGCAATTTTGCCTTGATCGGAAGCTTCATGCAGCAGAGGCAATTGATTGGACGCATCGCCTGCGATAAAGATGTGCGGGATGCTGGTTTGCATGGTCAACGGATCGGCAACAGGTACGCCACGCGCATCTTTTTCGATATTCAGGTTTTCCAAACCGATATTGTCCACGTTCGGACGACGACCGGCGGCAGCCAAAGCATATTCGGCATGGAACACACCTTTTTCGCCATCTTGTTCCCAATGAACTTCAACATTGCCTTCTGCGTCCAATTTGACTTCGGTTTTGGCATCCAAATGCAAAGTCAACTCTTCGCCAAAAACGGTTTTGGCTTCTTCAGCGACAACAGGGTCGGAAATACCGCCAATCGCACCGGCCACGCCAAAAATTTCAACTTTCACGCCCAAACGGTGCAAAGCCTGACCCAACTCTAAGCCGATTACGCCAGGGCCGAATACGGCCACACTCTTAGGCAGGGTATCCCAAGAGAAAACATCATCATTCACAATCAAGCGATCGCCCAAAACTTCCCACTGAGGGAAAATCATAGGGCGCGAACCGGTAGCAATCACAAAACTTTTTGCAGTAATTTGAGTGTGGTCATCGATTTGGACGGTGTGTTCGTCAACAAATTTTGCCGTACCCATAATACGCTTGTCGGCTGGCCACTCTTCTACATCGCTGACCACAAAACCGACAAAACGGTCGCGTTCGGACTTCACGCGGTGCATGACTTCTTCGCCGTTTACCGTTACGCTGTCTTTATCCAAATGCACGCCAAACGGATCGGTATGTAGAGCGTGATGGCGCGCTTCCGCAGCCGCAATCAGCAACTTGGACGGCATGCAGCCGACACGCGCACAAGTTGTTCCGAATACATTGTTTTCAATCAGGTAAACATTGTCTGTATGAAGTCGGGCATTGCGAAATGCGCCCATACCGGCTGTACCGCCACCCAGTACTACTACATCTGCTTGAATCTTTTTCATATTTTATCCTTACTGTCTATATCCAAACCGATATTGTCATCAGGTTATCCGTTTTCAGACGGCCTAAACTTCATAAACTATCAAAATTTAAAAATCAATAGCCAATACCTAAATATCGATTTAAAACAATAATCTCAAATTCTACTTGTAAATATAGAGTTATTCAGAACGCCGATTTGCAAACGTCGTCTGAATAACTCTATATTTTGGTCTTTCAGACGGCCTTTTCAAGCCGTCTCAAGCATACAGGCAATTAGTTTTTAGCCAAGTAAGCTTCCAAGTCTTCGCTGCCGCCGATGTATTTGCCGCCGATGAATACTTGAGGAGCAGTCATCTTACCGGTAATAGCGCGTACGGAAGTAACAGTTGCATCTTTGCCCAATACGATTTCTTCGTAAGACAAGCCTTTGTCTTGCAGAGCTTTTTTAGCTTTAGCACAGAATGGGCAGCCAGGTTTGGTGAAGATGGCAACAGACTCTTGAGCTTTCCACTCAGGAGCGATATATTTCAACATAGTGTCAGCGTCAGACACTTTGAAAGGATCGCCTGGTTCTTCAGGTTCGATAAACATTTTTTCAATCACGCCGTCGTTAACCAGCATGGAGTAACGCCAAGAGCGTTTGCCGAAGCCCAAGTCTTCTTTGCCAACCAACATGCCCATGCCTTCAGTGAATTCACCGTTGCCATCAGGAATCATGTAGATGTTGTTAGCTTCTTCTTCAGCAGCCCAAGCGTTCATGACGAAAGTATCGTTTACAGATACGCAGTAGATTGCGTCAACACCGTTTTCTTTGAACGCGCCAAACAATTCGTTGTAGCGTGGCAGGTGAGAAGAAGAGCAAGTTGGAGTAAATGCGCCAGGCAGAGAGAACACGACTACTTTTTTGCCTTTGAACAAATCATCAGTAGAAACATCTTTCCAAGTGTCGCCAACGCGAGTGCGGAATACTACGGAAGGTACTTTTTGACCGGTACGATCTTGCAAAGCCATTTTTAAGCTCCTTAAAAATTCAGGTTTGAGAAATGAATCAATGCTTGCATTTTAATGCAGGCCTATCGATTTGTATAATTTATAGTTCAAATAATATTAATTACATCAAACTATCAATTCAATTAAACCGAAAACAGCTATTCTTCTAAATGAAGGCTGTCTGAAATAAAACAAGTACCTGACTGAAATTATTTTTTAGGTAAGGGCTGAACGGGAGAATCAGAAGCCACAATTTCGCCGATGGCTGTCTCCGCAATATCCTTCAAAGCATAGCGGTCTTTATCCGGCATGTCTGTCGGTTTGTACTGAGGCAAGAAATCCAAACGAATACGGATTTTCTTCATAGAAACAATGCGCCATAAAGACTGAAACAGATTTACCTCCGCATAGGATGGCAGATCCGTCCGTTGTCCTTCGCCATCATAATAGCGTAAGGTTACCGCCTGAATCGGCGCTTTCGCATCAATAGCCGATTGGAACAGGGCTGCCTTAAACGGCAAAATACCCAAACCGGAAGAAGTGCGCGCCTCGGGGAAGAAGCTGACATTCTGCTCTGCTTTCAATGCCGCACAAATCGCCTGGTTAATCGGCTCGACATCACGGCGGGAATTGCGGTTAATAAACACCGTGCCGGCATTTTTACCCATTTTTCCCAAAACCGGCCAACCGCTGATTTCCTTTTTTGCAATAAAACTGCTCGGATAAACGGCACTCATGGCAAAAATATCCAACCAAGACACATGGTTGGCCACCACCAAAGTACCGCTCACATTTCCTTGAGGCGGTACGCCGATTTCCAATTCGATATCCAAAGCATCCAACGCACCTTTTCCCAAAACAACCACAGCGTGATTGCGTTCCTCTGCATTGTTGCCATCGATGGCACGCAAATCCCGGCCGGTTCTGAATAACCAAGCCGCCAAACGGCAAAGTCTGCCCAGTCGTTTAAAAAAAGGAGCTTTTTGTTTAGACATAAAATTTCTTCTGTATTATGTTTATTATTTTCAGACGGCCTCTGACATTTCAGGCCGTCTGAAACTATTTCTGGCAATTTGGACAATAAAATGTTCCACGCTGCCCCAAAGTTTCTTTAAAAATCAGCCCGCCACATTGGACACAATGCTCATTGTTGCGGCCATAGACCGTATATTCCTGCTGAAAGTAGCCGCTTTTTCCATCGCTATTAACAAAGTCTCGCAACGTACTGCCGCCCGTTTCAATCGCCCTTTGCAGAACTGCTTTAACGGTCTCCACCAATAATGCGCATTCTTTTTTGGTTAACTTATTCGCCGGACGCAATGGTGAAATACCTGCCTTAAACAGGCTTTCATTCGCATAAATATTGCCGACGCCAACCACCACCACATTATCCATCAGCGCTAATTTGACTGCACGCTTTTGGTTTTTTAATTTCTGATACAGGTAATTTACATCAAAATCATCCGAGATCGGCTCTGGCCCCAGTTTTTCCAACAGCGGATGATGCTCTGCAATACCCTCATACCACAATACCGCACCAAATTTACGCGGATCGTGATAACGCAATACGGTACCGTCATCAAATACAAAATCCAAATGTTCGTGTTTATCCGGCGTGGCGATACGCTCATCATCGGTGGTAAAAATCCGCAAACTGCCGGACATACCCAAATGAATAAGTAAAATACCCGTTTCAAAAGTAATAATCAAATACTTCGCACGCCGGTTGCATGCCAAAACTTTGCGACCGGCCAAAATTTGCGCCAAGTCTGGATGAATAGGCCATCTCAATTTAAACTGACGAATAATGACTTTTTCTATCTTCTTGCCATCAATATTCGGCGCAATTCCGCGTAAAGTCGTTTCCACCTCTGGTAATTCAGGCATTATTATTCTCCAAATTCATCATTATATATATATAGGCCGTCTGAAAACTATTCGGCCAAACGTGCCGTACTTAAAGCAACCGTATTGCCATCAAATGCAGATTCCAATTCAGGCAAAGGATGGACACCAATCAGATGTTTCGTCAAAACCACACCATACACCGCTGCACACTGAGGCCACCACCTATCCCCGGCCTTTTCCATAAACCGCCAGAACTTCAAAGCAGATGGCGAATTCACAGCAGGCAGATAATCCATAAATTGCCCATATTCCATTTCAAAACCAATATCCGCAATTCTTCGTTTCAACTCAGCCAGAACCAAACATTGAGATTTCATAGGCAGTCTTTTGCCATCAAACCACGAACTCAATCCCCACAAAGATTTAGGGTTAAACCCCGTCAAAATCAACCTTCCTTCAGGGTTTAATACCCTAAATGCCTCTTTCAACACTAAATCCGCAGTTGAAATTTCCAAAAGATGGGGCATCAATAACACATCCACGGAATGCGTTTCAAATGCCAATATTTCAGCATCCATCCGCACATCGCGTGGCACCACAATCATATTTTCAGACGGCCTCTGCCATATACCGCCCAATTGAACTGCCACTTGGCCATTCAAATATTGCAAATGCCGTCTGAAAAAATCCGCCTCTTTTTGAGCAAGATATTGTCCCATTGGCGTTTGCATAAAAAAAGTTTCCATTAAAGACTCCCCTATGCATCCCGACTTGTGTGACAGAATTTTAACACCACGACCACATCATACAAGCAAATTCCCTGCCCGACTTGACGATTGAATGCTGAAACGATACCATCGAAAAGACGAAATTTTATTATATATTTGATAACTCTATTTACTATGGCAAAACTAAAAACCATCGCTCTGACCGTTTCAAGCCTGTCGGCAGTTTCTGCCACAGCCTACGCGCAAAACGCCACGCCCAACCAAGTCGGCATGGCCATGATGCGCCTCAACTCCTCACTGCTCGACCAAGCCAAAGCACAAACCTTCGGCTCTGGCAGCTTGTGGGCATCATTGCGTAAAGACTTCCGCATCAACGAAGTCAACACAGAACTGGTTCGCCGCCATGAAAACAAATTTGCTGCAAACAGTGCATATTTCGACCGCACCATCTCCCGCAGCAAACCTTATATGTACCATATTGCCAATGAAGTTAAAAAACGCAATATGCCTGCTGAAATCGCTTTGCTGCCTTTCATTGAAAGCGCATTCGTGACCAAAGCCAAATCACACGTCGGCGCATCCGGCCTGTGGCAATTTATGCCGGCTACCGGCCGCCACTTCGGCTTGGAAAAAACGCCTTTGTATGACGGCCGCCACGACGTTTACGCCGCTACCGATGCCGCATTGAACTACCTACAATATCTGCATGGTATGTTCGGCGACTGGTCTTTGGCACTTGCCGCTTACAACTGGGGCGAAGGTAACGTCGGCCGCGCCGTAAACCGCGCCCGTGCGCAAGGTTTGGAGCCGACATACGAAAACCTGCGTATGCCGAACGAAACACGCAATTACGTTCCCAAACTTTTGGCCGTCCGCAATATCGTTGCCAATCCGCAAACTTTCGGCATGAATATCAGTGAAATCAGCAATCAGCCGTATTTCAAATCCATCAGCATCGACAAACCTATTGATAACAGCACAATCGCTCGCTTTGCAAACATCAGCGAAAGCGAACTGCTAGCACTCAACCCAGGTTTCAATGCCCCGGTATTTATCCCTAAAAACAACCGTCGTCTGTTGTTGCCAGTTTCTGCGGTTTCTGCATTTGAAAAGAACTACCGCAATGCCAATCCAGATACCCTGATGTCTTGGGATATTTATACTTCCTTGGGTAACAAAAAGCTTAATGCCATTGCCAACGATACCGGCATGAGCGTAGCCGAACTCAAACGCCTCAACGGCCTGAGCGGTAGCGCCATTTCTGAAGGCCGCAGCATTTTGGTAGCTAAAAACTCAGCTACCCAAAGTCAAGATATCATTAACTTTATCGACAAAGACAATACGCCGGATACTTACCAATCCAATATGCCGACCATGTCTCCGATTATTGCTTCCAACGTAGCAGAACCGGTTAAAGTCGCTCAAACTACCGTGACCAATATTGTTGCACCTGTTGTTCCACAGTCCAGCAAATCGGTTGACTTTATTGCACGCAGCAAAGCTGATAACGTTACTTCTGTAGCAGCAACAGAAACCAAAACGCAGCCTCAAGTTGCAAATGCGGAAGTAGCCGCCCCTGTTGTAGCTACGCCCCACACTGCTGAGCCTGCTGCTACAAATGTTGCAGAAGCACCAAAAGCAGCTATCCCTGCAGACTTGACTGCACTGACTGTTGCCGCAAACGATGTAGCCCCTACTCCTGCAGTTGAATCTGTTGCTGCCGCGCCGGTTCAAGAAGAGCATGATGACCTGATGACCTTAGTACAAAGCCAACCTACAGATGAACCGGCAGCAACTGTTGCTGAAGCGACTCCTAAAACCAAACAAGTTCAAACTGTTGTGACTGCTGAAAGCGCTCGTACAGAACGTATCGCAGCCAATATCGTTAAACAGCAAAGCCGCATCAATGCACGTCTTGCCCGTGTAAGCGGTCAACAAGACACACAAACTGCAGCACTTGCAGCAGGTACACACCGTGTGGAAGATGGCGATACGTTATTTAACATTTCCAAACGTTACAACTTGAGCGTAGCTGATTTGATTATTGCCAACAACATCAAAGGCAACAATATCAAAAAAGGCCAAATCCTCCGTGTTACAGCTGCTCCGGCAAAAGCCCGCAGCAACCCGATTCAAAACGTTTCCTACACTGTACGCAAAGGCGATACTTTAAACACCATCGCCAACCGTTTCAATGTTGATGTCAATGATATCCGCCGTTGGAACCGCAATACCCGTACTGTGACTCCTGGTCAACGTTTGAAACTGATCGGTAGCTAATACTCCCCTGTTCTATCCTTGTGAATATATGGCCGTCTGAAATATTTCAGACGGCCATAGCTTTTTACACCTCCCCTTAAAGTCCTATCTAAACATTTAAGGAATTTTGTAAGGACTCTACTGTAAGGATGACCAGAAAATTAAAAATAGCCTACACCTTCAAAATGAAGGTGTGGATTACTTTTATTTTCACACTATTAAAGCTGCATTATCAGACTGAAACCTCTTTAAGTGCTAAAGGTCGTCTGAAAAACAAAAAACAGTCCGCAGCTTCATTTTGAAGGCTTGGACTGTTTTTATTTGCACTAGGTTAAGACTACGCTCTCAAGCTATCCATACATCTATGGATGTTTAGCGGAATTCAAAGAACTCCAAATGTTGCGATCTTGTTTTCAAGTTGTCTGAAATGCTGAGCGTGAAGCTGCTGCTTCCACATAGCCACAGGCTGCGGTTGGCGCTATCGCGGACAGTCTGTCCGATATGTTCGGCGGTGAGCCTTTGGGTTTCCGAAGGGATATAGTGGAAATTCACGTTGGCTTGTTGCGCTAAATTTTGCCAATGGGCAAGCGTGTCGGCAGACAGATTTCTATCAGCATGGAACCAGTCTATCGACTGGGTAATTGGCTGTTTCGCCAGTTCATTAAGGCGTGCAAGAAATGGAGTAAAACCAATGCCGTTGCTGACCCAAATTTGCGCTTGCTTATCAGAAAAGTCAAAACGTCCGTATGCACCATCGATTTGAACGGTGTCGCCAATATTCAGGCGTTGTGGCAGGCGGTGTGTATAATCGCCCAAATCTTTGATAACGAGCGTGAGCTCTTGGCTATCAGGCTGCCAGTCGGAAGCGATGGTGAAGGGATGGCTTTCTCCATGTGTACGTAAAAAGAGGAATTGTCCTGCACAGTGTCCTTGCCATTTCGGGGCATTCAGAGTCAGAGAGAGCAGTTTACCGTTTTGATTCAGGGCGGAGACGGTAGCGTTTTGCGGATTACCGATGCGCTTAAACAGGGCAATCAGCGAACAGGCGATGCCTGCATCTAAGGCGGCGATGATCAGCCAGCCCAGCGGTTGCGACCAGTAGGAAAAGTTTACCAGTACGATCGTGTGCCACACGAGCGCGAGATAAACGGGTACGATCAGGATATGGAGTTTGGCAAACCAGCGGTAGGGTATGCGTTTGATGAGGGCGGCGACAAGTAGAACGATGGCGACATAAAAAGCGATTTCACCAACTTCTTCGGCAAAGTGGCGTTGGGTAGCCAGCCAATCTTTTAACGTCAATATTTCCTGCATCGGCGGGCGCGGCGGTTTTTTGCCGTCAAACAGTCCGAGCTTTACCAGCCATTTGGGGAATTGCTTGGTAGTCCAGTGCAGGATGCTGCCTGAAAGGGCGATGATGCCGAGCCATTTGTGCAGGCGGTACATTTTGTCCAGTCCGCCGAGCGGGGTTTCCAGTATTTTGGGGCGCACGGCGAGTATCAGACAGGCACTCATCGCCAATATGCTGATGGCGCCAGTGAGTTGCAGCAGTAAATTGCGTACTGGAAATACGCACCACTGGTCTGGAAATGATGTAGCAAGTAGCCATAAAGCAAATATGCCTCCGAAAAATATGGCTAAGGTTAGTTTGATGTTTCTCATGGTCATGGTTCCTGATAAAGTTGACTTAAAACGGCCTGCTCCGTTTACAGGAAAAATTGTATAGGGAAAAATTAGATGAAAATTATTGTGCCACAAATAAAAGCGTGAATTGACTCAAAACTTAATAAATTGAAAAGTATGGTTTTGATTAGTTTGACTTCATAGTGGTTTACATTTAAGGGCTGCCCTAGACAACCCAATCCACACCAAGATTTTATGGACACGCAACGCACTGCGTATTTAAAAATGCCAACTCAAAAAATTACAAGAGTGTACATAATGTACACTCTTTCAAAGTTTGATTTCTCTTCAAGCTCAATGCTTACTACTTGAATTCACATCTATCTTCTATTTCAAAGCATGATTATGCCGGTGAAAAAGCATCACAGAAAAAGGCATCTTCCGGTAAAGCGCATTTTTGAGTCAGCAAACTTTGCGCACTCTCCGTCATGGCCGGTGACCCGCAAGCATAAACTTCATATTGGCTTAAATCAGGATAATTTTGTGCGGCAACATTTTGCACGTATCCATTCTCCCCTTTCCAACCGGAATCAGGCTTAGAAAGAACAGGCGAGAATTTCGCATTTTTCAGACGGCCTATTAATGCTTCTGCTTCTTCCAATGCGTACAAATCCTCCTGCCGACGTGCTCCCCAGTAAAAATGAACCTGACGCTCGCTATTCTGATGAATCAAATCAAGCAAGATACTGCGGATAGGTGCGTAACCTGTGCCCGTTGCCAACAAAACAATCGGTTTATCGCTGTCCTTTTGCAAAGTAAACGTACCTAATGGGCCTTTAACGCGGACAATGCCTTTTTCTTTGATTTTAGGCTCTGCACCAAAAATCATTTCTGAACATACGCCGTTTTCACGTTTGCGGATATGCAGCTCCAAAACACCTTCCTGGTCAGGCGAATTGGCGATTGAATAGCTGCGGCTGATATTACCGGGAAGCAGCAAATCAATATATTGTCCGGCATAAAATGCAAATGACGGCGCTTTAGGTAAAGCTAATCTTAACAAAGCAACATCATGTTTGATTTCAATCGTTTCAATGCGTACAGGTAAAGTGCGCACCGGCAAAGCATTCGGATTAAACCCCGGCACATTGATTTTCAGGTTGCTCTTCGCGGTAGTGCGACACAATAACACTTTACCCTGCGCTTTTTCTTCTGCGCTGATGGCTTTATCGATATGATCGCCCATTTCAAATTCGCCACTCATCAACTCGGCTTTACATTGTCCGCAAGCGCCACTTTTACAAGAATGAGGCAGATTTAAATTCTGACGGGTCGCGGCAGCAAGAACGGTTTCATCCTCGTTTGCCGTAAATGTGATTTGATCTGATAAGGTAATAGTATGTGTCATGGTATTTAGAATAATTTTAGAATTAAAAATAAAGGCCGTCTGAAAAACATTTAAACCCTGTTTTCAGACGGCCTGCCCTATCTATCAAGCTAATTTGGCTTTAATCAGCTCTTGAACTTGAGCCGGATTGGCCTTGCCTTTACTTGCTTTCATCACTTGGCCGACAATCGCATTCAGGGCTTTCTCATTACCGGAACGAAATTGCTCAATGGCTTTCGCATTGTTTGCCAACACTTCATCTACCATCGCTTCAATTGCACCAGTGTCAGTAATTTGTTGCAAACCATGTTTCTCGATGATCTCAGCAATACCTGCTTCAGGCTCTGCCCACATTGCTTCAAAAGCTTTTTTCGCCAGTTTGCTGCTTAATGTTCCATCCGCAACTTTAGCAACCAACTCAGCAAGACGTGGAGCTGTAATCGGGCTTTCAGCCAATTCCAAACCTTCTTTGTTCAAGGTGGCGGCAAGCTCACCGTTCATCCAGTTTGCTGTCAATTTACCTTGGCCACAGGCTTTGGCTGCTTCTTCAAAATAGGCGGCTTGAGCGCGGCTGGCAGTCAACAGACGTGCATCATAGTCAGACACGCCGTAATCGGCAACAAAACGCGCCGCCATTTCATGCGGCAATTCAGGCATTTCATCTTTGGCTTTTTGCAACTGGCCGTCTGAAATAATGACCGGCAACAAATCCGGATCTGGGAAATAGCGGTAATCGTGTGCATCTTCTTTCAAACGCATCACACGGGTTTCGCCTTTTTCAGGGTCAAACAGCATGGTTGCCTGCTGTACTTTACCGCCGTCTTCCAAAATTTCGATTTGCGCTTCCACTTCATAATTGATGGCTTGTTCCAAGAAGCGGAAAGAGTTGAGGTTTTTGATTTCACGGCGTGTACCGAACTCTACCTGGCCTTTTGGACGTACAGAAACGTTGGCATCGACACGGAACGATCCTTCCGCCATATTACCGTCGCAAATATCCAGCCAAGTTACCAAACCGTGCAACGCTTTAGCGTATGCCACGGCTTCGGCTGCGGAACGCATTTCAGGCTCGGAGACAATTTCCAACAAAGGCGTACCGGCACGGTTCAAGTCGATACCGGTAGCACCGTTCAAACCTTCATGTACGGATTTACCCGCATCTTCTTCCATGTGCGCACGGGTAACATTGATGGTTTTAACCTCATCGCCCACTACGATTTCCAGCTTGCCGTGTTCAACAATCGGCAAATCTAACTGACTGATTTGGTAGCCTTTTGGCAAATCAGGATAAAAATAGTTTTTACGGTCGAACACGTTTTTCTGGTTGATTTTCGCATCCAAAGCCAAACCGAGTTTGATGGCTTTTTCGACGACTTCGCGGTTCATTACCGGCAATACGCCCGGCAACGCACACTCAACCACGCTGGCATGGGCATTAGGCTCGGCACCGAATGCAGTGGATGCGCCGCTGAAGATTTTGGATTGGGTGTTGAGTTGGACGTGGATTTCCAGTCCGATTACGGTTTCCCAAGTCATAAGGGTCTTTCTGTCGAAAAAAAGTTAATCGGTTAAATGAGTGATTCGTTTTTCAGACGGCCTTAATAAAAAACCATAACAGGCCGTCTGTAAGATAAGTTTATTTCCTGCGGCGTTGGAAACCGGGCAGTTGCCAATGGAAACGGTATGCAGTCAGGCGGAACAACAATCCGCCGGCAAAGAGCAGGTTTAACGTAAAAATATTAATCCAGCCCAAATGCCCGAACAGATAAATCAGCCCGCCAATCAAAATGGCCACGCTGCCGTAAAGGTCGGTGCGCAAAATCATCGGTACATCATTGACCAAAATATCGCGCGCAATCCCGCCGCCAACGGCAGTCACAAAAGCCAAAGAAATGACGCCAAACAGATTAAGCTGCAAGGCCATACCGATTTGTGCGCCGGTAATGCTGAACGCTGCCAAACCAATGGCATCGGCAATAATAAAAGCAGCAGCCAAATAGGTGCTGCGATAACGTTGCACCCTTATCAACCATGCGATAGCAAGCGTGGCAAACACAACAATCAACGCATCGGTTTGCAAAAACACTTGAGGAATCCGGCCGACCAAGCCATCGCGTATCATGCCGCCGCCGACTGCCGTCAGTAACGCAGTAATGACAACACCGAGTACATCCAACCGCTTGTTGTAGCCGACCAAATAGCCGGAAATGGCAAACGCGGCTGTCCCAATGATTTGAATGAAGTCGGTGGCTGTCATAATTTTTAAATATCTACAATATGC
>PKQM01000135.1_pt1 | contig 39674 bp, 34 predicted proteins | sample 2354721 | NCBI WGS metagenome assembly PKQM01 (sample SAMN08271939, study PRJNA427730) | Human saliva metagenome, whole genome shotgun sequencing project. | reverse complement strand
AACTGATTGCGACTGTTTGCTTTGTGCTGTTTCCGCTGCGTTTCGGGTGGCCTAAACTGCCTGCCGATGGGCTGTCAGGCTGGCTGTTTGATTCATTGGCTGCATTTGATTTACCGTACAACCAAGCGCCATCTTTGCATATCGCGTTGGCGATTATCGTGGGTGCATTTTATTGGACGCGCTTTCCTAAAATCCGCCTGCCGCTTTTCTTATGGCAAAGCCTGATTGCCTTGTCGGTACTGACGACTTATCAACATCATTTTATTGACGTGCCGACCGGAGCATTGCTCGGCTGGCTGGTGTTGTGGGCTTTCCCGCGTCAGATGACTTCGCCGTTAAAACTGAGTTCGAGTGATGTACGCTCAAGAAAGATTGCGTTGCTGTATTTTCTTGGCGCGTGTTTGATGGCTTTGCCTGCGCTGCTGGGTAGCGCATGGCTGTGGTTTATATGGATTAGCGTGTCTTTGCTGATGGTGGCCTTTGCCTATTTGACTGGAAATGCAAACGTATTCCAAAAACAGGCTAACGGTAAATTATCGGCGGCAGCGACTGTTTTACTATTGCCTTATCTGGTGGGAGTACGGCTAAACATGGCGTATTGGTTACGCGGTAAAGCGAAAACGGCACAAGTTCGCCATGATGTATGGATTGGCAGCGTTTTGGGGATTTCAAACCATCTTCCTGCAGTATTGGATGTATGCGCCGAATATCCCTGCTGTAGCTATCAGGGAGAATATCGCGCCCTGCCTTTACTGGATATGGTAACGCCGTCTGAAAACGATTTGGTTCAGACGGCCTTGATATTGGAAACCTTGCGCCAAAAACACGGCAAAGTGCTGGCATGTTGCGCTTTAGGTTATGGAAGAAGTGCCGCAGTGGTGCTGACGTGGCTGCTGGTCTATGGTGGCTGCAAAGACTTGGCGCAAGCGAAGGCCGAACTCCAACAGGCTCGGCCGCAAATGGTATTATCGCCGGCCACTGCCCAAGCAGTCGAAGCTGCGGCCAACCGTTTAAAACAAGGATAATGATGAACAACGCAACCGACAGCCGTGTTACTGCCCAACTGCTCTCTACCGCATATTATGTTGCCGCCTGCAATGCCTTGCTGCTCGCCTTGTCGGCAAAATATGGCGGCGTATGGTTTGCGGTGCAACTTGTCGTGGCAGCAGTTTTGTTGTACTGCCATATCCGTATTCACTTCGATCGTCGCGTGTTCCAAGACTTTGCCGACAACCGCTACTCTCCTGAAGACTTTGACTACGCCTTACAGCAAAACGGTTTACGTCAAATTTCAGGCAGCCGTACGTTGACCCAACGAATAAACGGCACACTTTCCCTATGGCGTAAAAGCTTATACCTGACCGCTGCACAATTTTTAATTTTGCTTATCCAAAGCATTTGATTATTTTGGCTGATTTACCCAAACCAAATCCTTAGCGGTATCTCACTCCCAAAGGCAGAAACAATGAAAAACTTCCTCAAAAAACAACTTGCCTGGCTGACCGACCAAGCCTTGTGTCTGTCGGTCTCTTTTCTTACGGGCGTGCGCCCCAAAAGCCCGCGCGAGCTGACATTCAATCAACACCAAAAGGTCTATTATGCCAATCACGGCAGCCATGGCGATTTTGTGTTGGTGTGGATTTCCCTGCCCCGCCGCTGGCGCTTGTCCACGCGCCCAGTCGCCGGTTCGGATTACTGGCTGACGAGCAAACTTAAGCGCTTCATTATTCAAAACGTTTTCAATGCCTTGCTGATTCCGCGTCATAGTGATAATCCGCAAGCGATTACCGAGCAGATGAAAGACGCACTGAACGCAGGCGATTCCCTGATTATTTTCCCTGAAGGTACGCGTAACACTGACGACAACACTATCCTGCTGCCGTTCAAGTCCGGCATTTATCATCTGGCGAAAAGCAAACCCAATACCGAATTTGTGCCGATTTGGATAGACAACATCAGCCGCGTACTGCCCAAAGGCAAAATCCTGCCTATCCCGCTTTTGTGTGAAGTCCATATCGGACAGCCGCTTACTTTGCAGGAAAACGAAGACAAAGACAGCTTTTTGACACGCAGCCGTGAGGCGCTACTGGCACTCAGGCCGTCTGAAAACGACCGCAGCGAGCTTTGCCAAAATGAATCTGAAGTTCAGCAAAACAAAGGAGGACAAGCATGAGCCTTTCTACGACTTCCCAACAAATCATTGTCGAACACGCCGCCGCTCATCTGACTCCTCAAGCCAGCTATATTTTTGTCGGCGTATTTGCCGTATTGTGTTTTGCCAGCATCATCGGACAATGGCTCAAGCGCAAAAACGGCGCAGATAATGCCACCATCGCCAACCTCAACGCCCGCATTTACGCATGGTGGCTGATGACGCTGGTGTTGCTGGGTGCGTTTTGGTTCGGCAAAATCGGGACGGTTGTACTGTTTTTCCTGATTTCATTTGCTGCACTGCGCGAATTTATGACCCTCGTCTATCGCCGCCGCAGCGACTATTACAGCATGGTAGTCTGCTTTTACCTGCTGTTGCCAGTGCAATACTATTTCGTCTATGACGGCTGGTACGGCATGTTCAGCATTTTTATTCCGGTTTACGGCTTTTTGATACTGCCGATTATTGCCAGCCTCAGCGGCCAAACCGCGCATTTTTTGGAACGCGCCGCCAAAACGCAATGGATGGCGATGATTTGCATCTTCTGTCTGTCCCATGTTCCTGCGCTGATGTTTCTAGACTTGGACGGCTTCGATAACGGCAACAATATCCTGTTGCTGATCTTCCTGATTGGCGTGGTGCAAGTATCGGATGTGTTGCAATACGTTTGGGGCAAACTGATTGGCGGTGCAAAAATCATGCCTTCGCTTTCCCCGTCCAAAACCATTTCCGGCACTGTCGGCGGTATTTTATCGGCCACTGCCATTGCCGCTCTGATGGCGCCGATTACGCCGTTCTCCCACGGCCAAGCCGCCGTTATCGGCTTTATCGTCTGCCTAATGGGCTTCTTTGGCGGCCTGGTTATGTCTGCCATCAAACGCGATTACGGTGTCAAAGACTGGGGCAATATGATACGCGGACATGGCGGTATGCTTGACCGCGTTGATTCGATTTGTTTTGCCGCGCCCGTGTTTTTCCACATCACCCGTTATTTCTGGAACGGCTAAACTTCAGGCCGTCTGAAAGCTGTTTTCAGACGGCGTTTAATGCATGAAACTGCCAGCCCTACCGATTTGTTATACAATACGCGACATTGTTATTACATACACACAACATGAATAAACCCTCTCCAATCTTTCCCATTTTTCTTGCTACGATTATCTTTGCCCTCATTGTTTGGTCAGGCATCAATCCCCATGACCGCGCGGTCTGGTACGCCGAAATCATTCCCGTAGCATCCGTATTCTTCCTTCTGGTTGCCACCTACCGCATTTTTCGCTTCAGCAACCTGGCCTACTTATTCATGAGTTTCTGGCTCATCATGCATTCCATCGGTGCATACTACACTTTTGCCGATGTACCGTTTGAATCCATCAACCGCTTTGTCGAGCCAATTTTGGGCGAAAACCGCAATCATTACGACCGTATTGCCCATTACATCATCGGCTTCTACGCCTATCCAATGGCCGAGTGGCTGCTGCGCCGCAAGCTGTGCAACCTGCCGTTGGCCTTATTTTTCTCCCTATTCTTCATTATGAGCGTGGCTGCCGCCTATGAAATCATTGAATGGCAATATGCCGTCATCGACGGCGGAGAGGCCGGACTGGAATTCTTGGGTTCTCAAGGCGATATTTGGGACGCGCAAAAAGACATGCTTGCCGATACTTTGGGCGCGTTAACCTCGCTGTTTATTTTTGTGTTTACCCGACCCGATAAACGTTTGGGTTTCTCTTAAATATATCCCTTTAAAACAAAAGGCCGTCTGAAACCAGATTTTCAGACGGCCTTTTTTCATTTTTCTATCGCTATTATTGTAAAAATTAATAAATGCGATAGTTAAAAACATAAGCCGATTTTGAAACAAAATCCGTCATCAAAATTTTTAAGCACATGAAATATATAAAAAACAACGTCTGTTAAGATTTTGTAAACAATATGTCCACGTCAACCTGGATTTTTTGATTTGATTTAAGTCAGCATATCTTGTGTCATTAATCCATAAAATATTCGGAATTCTACAAAATATTGATTAACCCGATAGAGGTTATCATCAAGACGAGGAACACAAAATGCAGAAAATTCCAGAATTAGTCTGCCCTGCCGGCAACCTGCCTGCACTGAAAACCGCTGTGGACAATGGTGCGGACACGGTTTACATGGGTTTGAAAGATGCGACCAATGCACGAAACTTTCCGGGACTGAATTTCGATATGAAATCTGCGCGGGAAGGCGTAGCTTACGCCCATGCGCGCGGGCGCAATGTACTGATGGCCATCAATACATTCGCACAAGCCGGCCAAGTGGAGCGTTGGCACGCCGCTGTGGATACGGCGGCGGATTTGGGTGCCGATGCGATTATTGTTGCCGACCCTGCCATCATGGCGTATGCGGCAGACAAACATCCGAATTTACGCCTGCATATGTCAGTACAAGGTTCGGCCACCAATTACGAAGCCATCAATATGATGAAGGAGCTGTTCGGCATCCGTCGTGCCGTTTTACCGCGTGTACTGACCATCGATCAAGTCAAACATGTGATTGACAATACTGATGTGGAGATTGAAGTTTTTGGCTTCGGCAGTTTGTGTGTGATGGTGGAAGGCCGTTGCATCTTGTCGAGCTATGCAACAGGCGAATCTCCCAATATGCAAGGTGTCTGCTCTCCGGCAAAATCCGTCCGCTGGGAACAACTGCCCGACCGCATGAACGTACGTCTAAACCAGGTATTGATAGACCAATACAAACCCAATGAACCCGCAGGTTATCCAACCTTGTGCAAAGGTCGCTTTGAAGTCAATGATGAAACCTACTATGCTTTGGAAGAACCGACCAGCCTGAATGTTTTGGAAATGTTGCCCGAACTCATCAAAATCGGTGTGTCTGCCATCAAAATCGAGGGACGCCAACGTAGTCCGATGTATACAGCACAAGTAACCAAATCCCTGCGCCAAGCACTAGATGCAGCCGCAGCCGACCCGTCACATTTCAAAGTCAATCCGTCCTGGAACAATGCCTTGAGCAAAGTTTCAGAAGGTCATCAGACAACTTTGGGCGCATACAACCGCCCATGGAAATAAGGGGGAAAAAATGAATTCATTGAAATTGTCACTGGGTCCTATTTTATTTTTTTGGCAAAAAGAAGCCCTGCTGGAATTTTACGTTTCCATGCTGGATACGCCGTTGGACACGGTCTATTTGGGCGAGGTAGTCTGCTCACGCCGTCAGAAAATGCGCTTTGCTGACTGGTTCGGACTGGCTGAAGACCTGGCAGAAAGCGGTAAGGAGATTATTCTTTCCTCACAAGTCCTGCTCGAAAGTGAATCTGATCTGAAACGCCTACGCAAAATCACGGAGCAGGGAAAGTTCAAAGTTGAAGCCAACGACATGGGGGCGGTTAAATTGGCACGCGAACACGGCATCCCGTTTGTTGCCGGTGCAAGCCTGAATATCTACAACGAAACCACTTTGGACGTATTCCGAAAATTAGGGGCATTCCGCTGGATTGCACCGTCTGAACTGAGCCGCGATAAGGTTGCCGAAATCATCAAGGCTTCAGACGGCATTGAAACCGAACTCTTTGCTTGGGGTAAAATGCCGCTCGCCTATTCATCACGTTGCTTTACCGCCCGCCATTACAATCTGAATAAAGACAGTTGCGAGTTCCGCTGTCTCGACCATGAGCACGGTATGGCCATGAATACACGCGAAGGCCAACCGTTTCTCACCATCAACGGCATCCAAACCATGTCTTACGGCTGCCAAAACCTACTGCCCCACCATGAAGACTTAAATAAAATCGGCGTGAATATGCTCAGACTGTCGCCACAAATGCACGGCATGGCTGAAATTATCCAAATTCACCGTGATGTATTGGACGGAAAAGCCACATGGGAAGATGTTCGCCCCGAGTTGGAACGACTGACTACCGGAACACTGGTTGACGGCTATTGGCGCGGTCAGCCCGGTATTGAAACCGTGAAGGAGGCATATTATGGCGCTGCCTGAAATCATATTACCCAAATGGATGGCGAAAATCGGTACCAAACTTCCCGGCAAACCTCCGCGCTTTGTTTTAGTCTCCGTATTGAATACCATGCTGAAAAAAGGTTTACTGCCTGCCGATATGGAACTTTTTGCCGGAAGAAAATTCGAAATCGAAGTTTTGGATGCCGGCATTAAAGTGCGGTTTAGTGCCAATACGGAAAAATTCCTGGATGATAACTTCAGCGGGACCCCCGATCTGAGGCTGGCCGCCAACGGTATAGACTTCATGCGCATGATGATGCGCGAGGAAGATCCCGATACCTTATTTTTCAACCGTAAATTGCAAATTGAAGGCGATACGGAATTGGGATTAATTACCAAAAACTTACTCGACAGTGTCGAGTGGCCTTTCAGCGAATGGTTCCTGAAACGCAGTACATCCACTTTGGATTGATTAATTTTGGTTGAAACAAGAATAAAGGCCGTCTAAATGTTTCAGACGGCCTTATATATTTAGTCTCTTTAATATGTCTTTTCTTATCGGCTTTATCAAACATAAAAAAGCGTACCTTTCTAGGTACGCTTTTTTTCAATCTGACTCAAAATTAGAATTTCGCGCCAGACTCGTTTGCCATAAAGTCTACAGCTGCTTTAACTTCATCATCGCTCAGGCTGCCATTACCGCCTTTAGCCGGCATAGAATTAAAGCCTTCGATAGCATGTTTGTGCAGAGTGTCTTTACCTTGTTTGATGCGAGGAGCCCAGTCTTCTTTTTTACCTACGACAGGAGCGCCTGGAATCAAACCGCCATGACATGTTTTACAGTTGGCTTCAAAAACAGCTTTGCCATCTACCTTAACCGGAGCCGCTTCTGCTTTTTCAGCAGGTTTGGCTTCAGCAGCCGGAGCAGCTTTAGCATCTGAAGCAGCTTTATCGGCAGCAGGAGCTGAAGCAGCCGCCTGAGCAGAAGCATCGGCCGGTTGAGCTGCAGGAGCAGGCTCAGCTTTTTTAGCAGGAGCTTTTTTACCGTCTTTGTTGGATAAACCCCAAACATAAGCGGTCATGATGTGCAGCTTGTCTTTGTCGAGGAAGTGACCCCAAGCAGGCATTTGGCTGTTGCGGCCGTTGGTAATGGTTTCGGTAATCGCTTTTTGAGTACCGCCCCACAACCATACATCGTCGGTCAGATTCGGGCCGAGGCCTTGGATACCTTGACCTTTGTCGCCGTGACAAGTGAAACAGTTGGCAGGTGGGCCGCTAAACAGGGCTTTACCGCGTTCTGCACGTTCTTCGTCGTATTGACCTTTAGGTTTAGAAAGAGACATAACATACTGTGTTACGTTTTTCACACCTTCTTCACCCAAAGCAGGACCCCATGCAGGCATGGCGGCAGTACGGCCTTTTTCAATGGTTTCCTGAATTTTTTCAGGTTCGCCACCCCACAACCAGTCATCGTCAGTCAGATTTGGGAAGCCTTTAGAGCCTTTAGCATCTGAACCGTGACATTGGATACAGTAGGTATTGAAAAGGTTTTGACCAATGGCACGTGCTTCAGGATTTTTAGCCACTTGGTCAATCGGCATATTGGAAAATTTAGCATACACTTTACCGTATTGCTGATTGGCTTTGGCAACTTCTTCTTCATATTGACCATGGCTGCTCCAGCCCCACAGGCCTTTGTAATCGCCGATACCTGGATACATAATCAGGTAGCCGACGCCAAACAGCCATGTACAGACATAAAGCCAAAACCACCAACGTGGCAGAGGGTTGTTGTACTCCGAAATGCCGTCCCACTCATGACCTGTGGTTTTTACTTCTTCGCCTTTTTTAGGGCGTTTCACAACGTTTTGCGAAAGCAGAAGCCAAGCCAGGCCGATGAAGCTGAGCACGACGATAACGGCAATATATATACTCCAGAAACTACTGGTAAATTGGGATGTTGTGTTCATTATTTTGCTCCGTGATCACGGACTGACTGAGCTTGATCGTCCTTTTCAGACGGCCTTTGTTCGTCATTATCGAAAATACTGCTGGCAGCATCGTCATAGTTTTTCTTATTGCGTCTATTGAACACAATATAGAGGACTAAAATAAAGCTGATGAATACCCAAACAGTAAAGAGCGAGCGAGCCCAGTTAGCGTCCATGATGTTACCTTACGTTTTTCAATGCCAAGCCCAAGCCTTGCAGGTAGGCGATAACAGCGTCCAGCTCTGATTTGTTGGCCAGCATTTCAGGTGCTTTGGCAATTTCTTCATCGCTGTAAGGTGTACCCACTTTACGCAGGGCTTTCATATGCGCCACAGTTGCCTCGGCATCGACTTTATTGCGTGCGAGCCATGGGAATGCAGGCATATTGGACTCCGGCACAACGTCGCGCGGGTTCAGCAGGTGGATGCGGTGCCATTCATCGGAATAACGGCCGCCGACACGAGCCAAATCCGGACCGGTACGTTTAGAACCCCATTGGAACGGATGGTCATAAACAGACTCACCGGCAACGGAGTAGTGGCCGTAACGTTCAGTTTCTGCACGGAATGGACGAATCATTTGAGAGTGGCAGTTGTAGCAGCCTTCGCGTACGTAAATATCACGACCGGCCACTTGCAAGGCGTTGTATGGTTTCACGCCTGGCGCAGGTTCAGTAACTGCCTTGGAGAAGAACAGCGGGACGGCCTCGATCAGAAGGCCGACGCTGACTACAAGCAGGGTGAATACAATCAGTACACCGACTTTTTCTTCAGCTAATTGTTGTAATTTCATTTTGGTAGCCTATCTTTCTTATCATTAGTGGTGTTGAGTTTGAGAAACCGCAGGAATCTCAGCATCAACTGCTTTACCACTGATAGCAGTACGGTAAACGTTATATGCCATGATGCACATACCGCTCAGGTACAGAAGACCGCCGGTGAAACGAATCATGTAGTAAGGCATGGTACGTTTTACAGATTCGACAAAGGAATAAGTCAGTGTGCCGTCTTCGTTCAAAGAACCCCACATCAGGCCTTGCATCACACCGGCAATCCACATCGCGGCGATATACAGAACCACACCGATGGTTGCAATCCAGAAATGCGCTTCAACCAATTTGGTGCTGTACATTTCGTTTTTACCGAAGAGGCGTGGGATCATATAGTAAACGGAACCGATGGTTACGAAGCCTACCCAACCCAATGCACCGGCGTGAACGTGTGCAACAGTCCAGTCAGTGTAGTGGCTCAGAGCGTTAACAGTTTTGATAGACATCATCGGGCCTTCGAAGGTAGACATACCGTAGAAGGACAGAGATACGATCAAGAATTTCAAAATCGGGTCGGTACGCAGTTTGTCCCATGCACCAGACAGAGTCATGATACCGTTGATCATACCGCCCCAAGAAGGTGCGAACAGGATCAAAGACAATACCATACCCAAAGATTGAGTCCAGTCAGGCAATGCGGTGTAGTGCAAGTGGTGAGAACCTGCCCACATATAAGTGAAAATCAAAGCCCAGAAGTGAACGACGGACAAGCGGTAAGAGTAAATAGGACGGCCTGCTTGTTTTGGTACGAAGTAGTACATCATGCCCAAGAAGCCGGCTGTCAGGAAAAAGCCCACCGCATTGTGGCCGTACCACCATTGAACCATCGCATCAATCGCACCAGCGTAAACCGGGTAAGATTTCATCAAACCGGCAGGGATGCTGATATTATTGACGATGTGCAACAGCGCAACAGCCAAGATGAAGCCGCCGTAGAACCAGTTGGCAACGTAAATATGTTTGATTTTACGTTTGGCAATCGTACCGAAGAATACGATAGCATAGGCAACCCACACCAGCGTAATCAAAATGTCGATAGGCCATTCCAACTCGGCGTATTCTTTACCTTGGGTGTAACCCATAGGCAAGCTGATAGCCGCAGCCACGATGACAGCCTGCCAACCCCAGAAGGTAAATGCAGGCAACCAACCGCCAAACAGACGGGTATTACATGTACGTTGAACAACGTAGTATGATGTACCAATCAAACCGCAACCACCGAATGCAAAAATAACCGCATTGGTATGCAGCGGACGCAGGCGACCAAAGTGGAACCAAGGTCCAATTTCAGATAAATCAAGGGATGGAGCAAATAATTGGGCGGCTACAATTACACCGACCAACATGCCCACAATACCCCAAACTACAGTCATGATGGCGAACTGGCGCACCACTTTGTAGTTATAAGTTTGTGTGTCCATGGAAGTCTCCATAAATTATGGGTATAAAAAATTTTTATCTCACCCCAACCCTTACGTTTATGAAAAGCGCAATACGGCCAAGGCTCAAATTTTTCTAAATTTAACATAGACACCACAACATGCCAAGCAAAATTACATTCCATATTGCATAAAACCTTTAGTGAGACATAATCTCATTTCTTTTATAATCAAGAAATTATTTAAACATATCCAATAAATCGGACACAGCATTTTTTCAAGCCCCCTTTTTCGTACAGTTTTATTGATATAGATTAAGCCTACCCTTTAAAACCCCTTCCTCTTAATAAACTTTAGCAAATTAACCAATAGCTATGATTAATTACAAAATTACCCCCAACTTTCTGTCTCATGAATGGCACATCACCTTATCACTCACTCAACCCAATGATTCTGAAACAGAAATCAGTCTGCCAAACTGGGTTCCCGGCAGCTACCTCATTCGTGACTTTGCCCGCCACATCACACACATCAGCGCGCGCTGCAACGGCAAAACCCAGCCGCTGACGCAAACCAGCAAAAACCATTGGCAAACCCCTGCCCTCAGTGGAGCGTGGGAAATTTACTACACCGTCTACGCATTCGACTTGTCTGTTCGCGGTTCACTCCTCAGTACAGAGCGCGGCTTTTTCGACGGCGCATGCCTCTTCTTAAAAGTACACGGACAAGAGGAACAACCGCACCAAGTCGAATTTCCCACCCTGCCGCACACATGGCAGATAGCCACAACCCTGCCACAAATTTCGGCGACCACTTTTCAGACGGCCTCATATGCCGAGCTGATTGATCACCCCGTTGAAACAGGCATCATCGAATTCCTCGACTTTGCAGCACAAGGCATTCCCCACCGTATTGCATTAAGCGGTATCTACCCCGATTTTGACCGCGCCCGCTTCCTCGCCGATATTCAAAAAATCTGCGAAACCGAGTTGGCGATGTTCCCCTCCCCTGCCCCGTTTACCGAATACCTTTTCCTACTACATCTGGGCGACAACCTCTACGGCGGACTGGAACACATCAGCAGCACTGCCCTACTCGCCGACCGCCACAGTCTGCCATCTTACGATATGGGTGAAGCCGACAAAGCCTATACCGAATTGCTCGGCCTCTTCTCCCATGAATACTTCCACGCATGGAACGTCAAATCCATCAAACCGGCCGTCTTCGCACCTTACAATCTCGACCAAGAAAACTACACCGAGCAACTTTGGGCATTTGAAGGCATTACGTCCTACTACGACGACCTCTTTCTAGCCCGAAGCAAAACCATCAGCCCCGAAGCCTACCTTACCCTGCTTGCACAAAACATCACACGCGTACAGCAGACACAAGGCCGTCTGAAACAAACACTTGCCCAATCCAGTTTCAGCGCATGGGACAAGTTCTACAAACAAGATGAAAACAGCCCCAACGCCATCGTCAGCTACTATCAAAAAGGCTCACTGGCCGCACTTTGTCTCGACCTCATCATCCGTGAAAAAAGCCAAGGCAAATACACCCTCGATAGCGTGATGCAGCAACACTATCGCGACTGGTGCAACACACATCAAGGCATACCCGAAAAACACTGGCAAACCCGTTGCCAAGAAATGACTGGTTTAGATTTAGCAACCTTCTTTCAGACGGCCTTATACAGTACCGATGATCTTCCGCTCGCAGAATGCCTGCAAAGCGTAGGTGTCAAACTCGACTTTATCCCCCTGCCACGCCAGCACGGCGGAGCATTTGCCAGCGAACCCCAATCGGTTGCCCCCGCCAATGATTTGGGCGCACGTTTCAAACAAAACAGCGACCATGCCGTCCTGACTCATGTATTTAATGGCGGCAGCGCAGAAAATGCAGGGCTCTGCCCGCAAGACAAAATCATCGCCTTAGGCGGCTATGCCTGCAACGACCTTGCAGCGCAGTGGAGCAAACTGCCTATCGGCACACGCACCACCATCCATTTCTTCCGCCAAGGCCTGTTGCGCGAAACCAGCATCACAGTTCAAGCAGCTGAAGCCAATACTGCCCTGCTACACATTACCGATCGCCAAAAACTCGAAAACTGGTTGTACAATCATTAAATAAAACTTCAAACAGCCTGCTACTTCCTAGGCCGCCTGAAATCAACATATCCGCTCAATATAAAGAAAGGAAAAACTATGCCCATCCGTAAACTGACCGACTCCCTCTATATCGCCCCCCAACTGACCGAAGCCGATGTCCAAGAAGCCGTACGTCTCGGCATCCAAACCGTCATCTGCAACCGCCCGGACGGCGAAGAAGAAAACCAACCGGCTTTTGCCGAAGTGCAAAACTGGTTTAAAGAGGCCGGCATCAACCAATTCTCACACCAGCCCGTTGTTGCGCCTCAAATCAACGCAGCCGATGTTGCAGCCTTCCAAAATCTGTTGCAACAATCTCCGGCTCCTATCCTTGCCTTCTGCCGTACCGGCACTCGCTGCTCCCTGCTTTGGGGTTATCATCAAGTGCAACACGGCGCATCCGTAGCCGAAGTAGTTGCCGCAGCCGAACAGGCAGGCGTCAATCTCAGCAACTTTGAAACCCGCCTGCAAGAAGCCAAAGATAAAGGTTTGGCTTAAACTTAATTTATATAGTAAGTAGCAGCCTTTAAACCAATCAGGCCGTCTGAAACCCATCTTTCAGACGGCCTAATGACTTTTATTCACAATCAAACCTTATTTTTAATTTATTTCCACTATCCTAAAAATATATTTTCTAAATCAAGCCCGAATTGACCTGTATCAATACCCCAACCCTATTTTCATTTATAATGCCTTTCAATGCTTCAGGGCCAAGCCCTAATCATCCAGTTTTCCTCTATAAGAGCCAGCTCTCTTATTAAATGATTTTTCTTTCCTCTTGATGTGTGTGTGTTTGGGTGTGGCCGAAAGCCACCCCCTTTTTTTTATACCTACCCCTTTTAAGGCCGTCTGAAAACTTTCAGACGGCCTTTCCTTTCCCCTCACAAAAATAGTATAAAATCCCCTTATCGTTCAAACCACAAACTCAAAATACCATGGTCAACAAACTCACTCCCCCTCCAAGCCTGCCCGATCCGCAAGACCTCCGTGCCGTTATCGCCTACAACATGCGCCTCTATCGCGTCAATCACGGCTGGTCGCAAGAAGAACTGGCGCGCCAATGCGGACTTGACCGCACCTACGTTTCCGCCGTCGAACGCAAACGCTGGAACATCGCTCTTTCCAACATCGAAAAAATCGCATCCGCACTCAAAATCGCCCCTTACAAACTTCTCCTTCCGCCGCAAGAAATGCTCCGCCAAATGACCGAGCCTGCCAATACCCAATCCTAATTCACAGCCAGATACCATCATGACCGCCGCCCAACAAGCCATCCAAACCTACCAGCAGCAAAAAGCCGCAGCAGAAACTGCCTATCGCAAAAACAACCGTCCCACTGTTTACTTCCGCGACCATATCGCCGCTGCCGAAATCCTGCTGCAAGCCCTCTGGCAAATCCATTTCCCCGACAGTAACGACATCAGTCTGATTGCCATCGGCGGCTTTGGGCGTTGCGAACTCTATCCCCATTCCGACTGGGACTTAGCGATTATTTCATCCATTCCTTTTTCAGACGGCCTGCAACAGCAAACCGCCCAATTTATCCAAACCCTTTGGGACGCACGCCTCAATCCCGCCATCAAAAGCGGCAGCATAGAAGAAATCCTCCAAAGTACCCAAAATGACATTACCGGAGAAACCGCCTTTCTAGAAGCACGCCACCTACAAGGCAATGCCAACCTTACCGCCCAACTTCTAAACAAACTCAACACACACCGCGACACAGCCGCCTTCATCGAAGCCAAACTCCTCGAAATGGAGCAACGCCATACCAAATCCCAAGGCACGGGCGCACAACTCGAACCCAACATCAAAACCTGCCCCGGCGGCCTGCGCGACATCCACACCCTGATTTGGACAGCCAAAGCACAAGGCATAGACAGCAACCCCACCGCCCTCGTTACCGCCGGCGTCCTCACACGCACCGAAGCCGGCATGCTGGCCCATGGCTACCGCCGTCTTGCCAACATCCGCATTCATCTCCACCTTACCGCCGACCGCCCCGAAGACAGGCTGCTTTTCGACTATCAGTCCCAAGTTGCCGAAAGCTTAGGCTATACCCAACCCGACATCCGCGGCCGAAGCGAAGCCCTGATGCACACCTTCTACCGCGCCACCAAAGCCATCAAACAACTCAACGGCATCCTCATTCCGGTTCTCAAAAACCATCAAACCTCCAGCCGTCCCCGACATATCCACCCCATCGACAGCCACTACAAACGCATCGACCACCAAATCGCCACCAACGACCTTGCCCTGTTCGAGCAAAATCCCGAACATATCTTCACCATCATCCAAACCATGCAGGAGCAAAACATCACCACCATCGAGCCGCAAACCCTGCGTGCATGGTGGGCGGCCACACGAAAAATCAACACCCGTTTCACCCAAAACCCAGAAAACCGCCGCCACTTTATCCGATTCTTCAAACACGGCACCGGCCTCACCCAAACCCTCCGTTTTCTCAACCTCTACGGCGTACTTGGCCGCTATCTCCCCGCATGGGAAAAAATCACCGGCCTGCTCCAACACGACCTCTTCCATATTTACCCCGTAGACGACCACATCCTGACCGTCGTCCGCAATATGCGCCGTCTCGCCATCGAAACCCACAGCCACGAAATGCCCGAGGCCAGCGCCATCATGCAGGCATATCCACGACCACATGTCCTCTACACCGCCGCCCTACTGCACGACATCGCCAAAGGCCGTGGCGGCGATCACGCAAAAGAAGGCATCAAAGACGCACAACAATTCGCCGCCAACCATTACTACACCGAAGAAGAAAGCCACCTCCTCGCATGGCTGGTTGAAAACCACCTGCTCATGTCCACCGTTGCCCAAAAAGAAGACATCCAAGATCCCCATGTCCTCCAAGCCTTTTGCCGCCGTATTCCCACACGCGAATACCTCGACGCACTCTACCTGCTTACCATTGCCGACATCCGAGGCACCAACCCCAAACTTTGGAACACATGGCGCGCCAGTCTGCTCCAAACCCTCTATCACAGCACCGCCGCCGTTTTAAACAGCAAACACCACGATCCCGAACGCCTCCCCAACCGACGCGAACAAGCCTCGACCGATCAGCTCACGCGTGCGGCCGTTCCCCTCAAAAACCAACAAAAACTCCGCCGCATCCTTGGCAGCGCATACTACGTCCGCCATCAGACACGGGAAATCCTCTGGCACACCGCAAACCTTGCCTACGACACCCAAAGCCCAGCCGTCCGCAGCCGTATCCTTCCCCAAAGCAACAGCCTTCAAGTCATGGTGTTCATGCCCAATGGCAACCGCCTATTCGCACGCCTCTGCCGCATCTTCAGCAGCCACCGCTTCGACATCCAAGCCGCCCGCGCCTTCATTACCGAGCACGACTACATCCTCGACACCTTTATCCTCCAACTTCCTGACAATCTCCCGCCCGAAGAATATCCCGACCGCCAAAGCGCACTCGAAGCCGAACTCAACAGCTTCATCCACGGCAATACCACCGTCCAAAAACAAAGCGGCCGCCCGCACATCAGCCGCCGCATCCGCCACATCCCCATTCCGCCTACCGTAATCATCACCCCCGAAGAAGATTATCCCGGCTGGCACACCATAGACATTACCGCCGTCAACCGCCCCCACCTCCTCGCCGACATCGCCGAGACCTTCTTCGCACACAACATCAGCCTGCGCTACGCCAAAATCACCACCTTGGATCAGCGCATTGAGGACAGCTTCATTACCTACAGCCCATCCCTGCAAGACCCGCAAACCCAAAACACCCTAAAACAAGCATTGATCGAAGTCTTGACCCCATAAAGGCCGTCTGAACATCTTAAAAACATAGGGTGAGCATTTTTTGCTCACCCTAATCGCATCCAAAAATATAAACATCCTGAATATACCCTTCTAAAACACTCAAGAAATCCAAAGCCTTAAAATGCGAACCAAAACTCCCTTCTGACATAAAACTACATTCCAAAATCATAACCTATATGAATATAATTCTAATGACAAAATTTCATTCACCTATTACACCAAATCCTCTTTAAAAATCCTTCCTTCCAAATCTTTTCCTCATCCATATTCAAACAAAATACGCATAAAAAATAAAACCCATAAAAAACAAAAAAATAAAATCACAAAATATTAAACCCACCGATTAATCCATAAAACTACCGCCCATCTAAACCAATTAACATATTACTGAACCAAGCTTAATTTTTGACAAAAAACGTCACATAACCAAACTCGCACACACTCTCTGTCACAAAAAACACAAAACTGACAAAAAACGTCAACCACCTAATTTCCCTAAAATCCTGAAACTTTCAAACAAAACCACACAAAACTTAAAAATTAAAAAATAATCCCAATAAAAACAATAAACAAAAAATAAAAAATAAATTTTTTAATCAGTTTTGCGCACTTGGCACGCAGACTGCTAGAAACAACACGTCCGATAAGGCCCAAGCCTCAAAGCAGCAAGCCCGACGGAAGCTGTATATTCCTTCTTACTTTATGGTTTACTCATAATACATAGTGCCAAGCACATTACGGACTTTTTACTTAAACATAATTATTCACACTTTCAAACTGGAGTTTTAATCAATGAAAGCAATCCAAAAAGGTTTTACCCTGATCGAATTGATGATCGTCATCGCCATCTTGGGCATTTTGGCCGTAATCGCTCTGCCTGCATACCAAGACTACACCATCCGCGCAAAAGTATCTGAAGGCTTGAGCTTGGCCGAACCTGCAAAATTGGCTGTAGCAGAAACTGCTACTGCTTTGAATGGTTTGAGCTCAGTTAAAGGTATTAATGGCACTGACAAAGGTAATACAGGTTACCAGTTCCCTGAAAATGGTAGTAACTATGTAGCATCTATTACTATTGCAGATGGTGGTGAAATTACGGTAAAAAGTAAAAATACTGGTGCAGATAACACAAAAGATCCAGTATTTACTTTGACCCCTTCTCAAGCAAATGCTGAGGCACCCATTAAATGGGAATGTAAATTTTCTGGTGGCGAACCTAAACACGTTCCTGCTAACTGCCGAACTCCTGCTACTACTAATTAATCCATAATTTTCACATCAGTAGCATTTTTCAGATAAAAGCAAATCCCATAAGATAATTATGGGATTTGCTTTATAAAAATAAAAAACTTAAAAACGATACGCTCAAATGAATACCCCATTTCAAGCCCCAAAAGGTTTTACTCTGATTGAGCTGATGATAGTTATCGCCATCCTCGGTATTCTGGTTGTTGTCGCCATACCCACTTACCAAAACTATATCGGTAGGGCGCAAGCCTCCGAAGCACTATACCTTGCCGACGACCTGAAAACCGAAATCAGCATTGCCTCAGCGGTAAATAACCGCTTGCCCAATGCAGAGGACGTCAGCAAACAAGGCGCAATCGGCGTTACCGCTCAACGCATCGGCGGCACATACATCCAAAACGGTGGCGTAACTGTAGAAGCAGATACAGGCAAAATCAGTATTCCTTTCGATAAAGGGCAAAACAAAGGCAAAGTCCTGACCCTGACCCCTTATCGAAATAATAACGATTCGACTTGGTTGCTCAACTGGCAATGCGGCGGAACACTGGATCCGATGATGGTTCCTGCCATGTGCCGCGATAACTCAAACGGATAACGACCAAGCACATACCCGAAAAACACAAAAATACATTGCGAAGAAAACACCCCCAAACAAAGCCAAATACAAACGCGGAAAACGAATCAAAGCAAAAGAACAAAACTCTCCAAAACAAGGTCATTAAGAGCCTGAATTATCACATTACGAAAATAAATGCCGTCTGAAATCATTTTCAGACGGCCTCTTTATATCTAACAATGACTAAAGATAAGAGTATGTAATCTTATAAAAATGTATCAAATAAGTTATTACCCCAAATGCCACTTATCCTCTTCCCACTAAAATTCTCAAGGCTCCAATTATTGATGGTCTATGTCTCATAAATGGCTTATTTTAAAGATAAGTCCAAGGCAATCATGACTAGATACACTCTTACTCTTTCCACGTTAGCAACCTACTTTATCTCTAACTAAGTTAACACAAGTTTTATCTAATGCCCTCCTCCGCCGGAACCGCTAAACGGAGGTCTTGCCAGCCAAATAATGGGGATCATGCTGATGAATATGATACTGCCTGCCAAGAAGATTTCATTTGAGCCAATAATAAAGCCTTGTTGGGAAATGGTGCTATCTATCGCCACCAAAGCCTGCTCCTTGCTCAGGCCATTGGCCATCATGCTTTGAATAGATTGGTTACTGATTGGGGACAATAAATTAACATGTTCGGTCAGTTGAGTATGATGTAGAGCTTCGCGTCGTTCCCACATGGTGCTGACAACAGATACTCCGACACCGCCCATAAAGACACGCAAGAAGTTAGACAAGCTACTGGCCGAGGCAATTTGGTTGCCTTTCATATGCGACAAGGTAATACTGGTTAAAGGCAGGAAGAACATGGCTACGCCTAAACCCTGCCAAAACTGCGGCCAAACGACGTTGCTCATATCCATACCAGCATAGAAATCGGTTCGCCAATGGAATGTGTAGGCAAACACCAAGAAGCTGGCACTGACAAATAGGCGCATATCGACGCGATTGCCGAACTTACCGATAATCGGCGACAGAATAATCGGCAGGAAGCCCACCGGTGCAGCAGCTAGGCCGGCCCAAGTAGCGGTATAGCCGAGATTTGATTGCAACACCAAAGGCAGCAGGGTCAATGTGCCCATATAGACCATAAAGCCCAACGATGTAGCAACGACGCCTATCGTGAAGTTTCTATTTTTAAACAATGACAAATCGACAATCGGGTATTTCTCGCCCAGCTCCCAAACGATAAAATATGTCAGAAACACCAAAGCGGTAACGCCCAAAACGATAATCTCTCCCGAGGCAAACCAGTCCAACTCCTTACCTCTATCAAGCATCATTTGCAATGCGCCGATACCGACAATCATCAACACCAGCCCGACATAATCGATTGGCGCCCTGACGATTTCAGTTTCCCTGTGTCTAAGCTGCTTCCAAGCAATAGTTGCAGACAAAATCCCGATCGGGATATTGATAAAGAAAATCCATCCCCAATGCCAGTTGTCCGAAATCCAACCGCCCAAAATCGGCCCCAATACAGGAGCAACAACGACGGTCATTGCCCATAAGGCCAGTGCCAATGTTCGTTTTTCAGGCGGATAGGAAGCCATCAACAGGCTTTGGGACAAGGGAATCAATGGTCCGGCGATAAAGCCTTGCAATACACGAAAAAAAACCAAGGCTTGAAGATTATGTGCAATGCCACACAGCCATGACGTTACGACAAACCCGATCACGGCAGCGATAAAGATTTTGACCTCGCCAAACCGCTTGGCCAAAAAACCCGTCAGGGGGACGGAAATGGCATTGGCTACGGCAAATGAGGTAATCACCCAAGTCCCCTGCGTGGTAGCCGCACCCAAATCCCCTGCAATAACAGGCACGGCGACATTGGCGATGGTGCTGTCCAAGACTTCCATAAATACGGCCAAGCTGAGCGCCAAAGTTGCCAACACCAGCTTAAACCCTTGTAACGGCGGATAATTCATATTTGTAAACTATAAGACAACCGCCAAAGCGGTCGGTTGAAGAGAATCAATATTTCAGACGGCCTGAGCCTTCAATAAAAGACTCAGGCCGTCTGAAAAGATTATTTTGCGTATTGCTCGAAGATTTTATCGACTAAAGCATCGGCGGCTTTCCAATCCACACTTTCCGTTTCCGGCAATGCAGTATTTCGTTCTGCTTCGGCAGTCATGGCTTTACCGCTGCCCTTCTCGGCAATATCGACTTTAACAGTCATCGACAAACCGACACGGAGCGGATTTTGTTGCAATTCTTTAGCATCCAAACTGATACGCACCGGCACACGTTGCACAACTTTAATCCAGTTGCCCGTTGCGTTTTGCGCCGGCAGTAATGAGAACGCACTGCCCGTACCGGCCGACAAGCCCATTACCTTGCCATGGTAAACTACTTTACTGCCGTACAAATCGGCTGTCATTTCAACAGGCTGGCCGATTTTCATTTTGCGCAGTTGCGATTCTTTAAAGTTGGCATCCACCCACAATTCAGACAGGGGCACAACGGCCATCATCGGCGTACCTTGTGCGATACGTTGGCCGACTTGGACATTGCGTTTGGCAATTTGGCCGCTGATCGGAGAACGGATTTGCGTACGTTGCAGGTTCAGCCAAGCGTCTTTGATGTGGCTGATGGCCGTCTGAACTGCCGGTTGTTGGCGCAGAGGAATATTGTTGCCCAACGCTGCCTGAGCAGAAACTTCTTCCGCCTCAACCGCTTTCAATGCAGCCTGAGCCTGAACCACAGCGGCGCGGGCATGGCTGAGTTCTTCACCGGAAACCGCTTCCGTACCCGCCAAAGATTCACGGCGGCGCAAATCGGCTTGCGCACGGGCCAAATCGGCTTTGCGCAACAACACTTGTGCTTTGGCTTTTGAATTGACCGCAGTTTGCTGTTTGTTTTGACGGATGGCCTGAATCAATTCATTTTGCGCACGATCGTATGCCAGCTGAAAATCGCTGTCGTCCAAAGCCACCAACACATCGCCTTTTTTCACGACATCCGTATCGTCATACATGACTTTGCGCACCGTGCCGTTCACCTGCGGTGTAATCATCACCAAATGACCGGCCACATAAGCATCTTCCGTTTCTTCTTCATGCTGCCAAAACAGGAAATATGCCAAAGCGAATCCGGCTGCCGTAATAAGGAATAGAAGTGTAACGATGACCAAATTGCGTTTGCGATGCGTTTTAGCGCCGGAAGCGGCTACTTCCGGTTCTTTTTGGACATTATTTTTTTCTGATTGAGTATCCATAAGTCCCAACTTTAATTCTGCACATGTGATAACGATATTATTGTCTTACTGGGCAGCTGACTTATACCATCAGTCCCCAATATCCGCGTTTAACGCGCTAAAAGGTCATATTCTATAGTTACACTCTATTCATTACAATAATTTCTTCCGGTAGCAAATGTAAATAAGGTAAGCAAAAGGCCGTCTGAAATCACTTTCAGACGGCCTGCGTTTTAATAAAACGTCTATTTCTGATTTAATTTAAAGCCTCCGCCCAACTGGGCATTGAGGTTACTCCAAGCTGTCAGATATTCTGCATGGTATTGAACCGCCGACATTTTTGTACGTACAGCTTCGTCTTGTTTTTGCAAGGCGGTTAAGCCGTTATCCAAACCTGCACGAACACGTCCTTTCGCATTTTGTACAGATTTATCGGCAATATTGACCATCTTGTTCCAAGTATCTTGTCGGCTTTTCAGGCTTTGATAGTCGACTACGGCATCTGCCGCCGAACGCATGGCATTCAAAACAGTTTGGTCATACACGGCAACCTGCTCGTTATATTGGGCACGTTTGCCCGCCAATTTGGATTGCAGCGCGCCGGAAGTAAACAATGGCAGATTCAAAGCCGGAACAATGCCCAACATACCGGATGTCCGTCCGCGAATCAGATTGAACGCATCAATATGCGTCATGCCTGCCAAAACTTTCAACTCAATATTCGGATAAAACTCTGCTTCGGTTGATTTGACGATATGCCATTTCTCTTCAAGCAAGGCTTTTTGTGCCGCGATATCGGGGCGGGCCGCCAGCAAGTCCGCTTCAATACGGTTAACCGGCAATGACGGCACAGCGGCCATTTTTTCCGGAACCTGTCCATTCAATGCACCCGGTACACGGCCGGTCAATACTGCCAGACTGTTGCGGATTTTCTCGTTTTTCTGAGTCCATGCCGATTTTTCAAGCTGCAATTGTTGTTGCGCCATTTCCAGAGCGTGCAATGCATCGGCAGGCGCCAGCTGCGCCTTAACGCGTTGTTGCATCAGTTTCAATGCTTTATCCGCCAACTCTATGCGCGTATCCAGCAGCGCCAGTTGTTCTGTCGCCATCTGCCACGCAAAATATTGGGCGGCAACGGCATGAGCCAGCTCTGTGCGGATGTGCTGCGCCTCATAAACCGCAGCCCGGCTTTTTCCCAAAACGGCTTGAATCCGCTCTCGGTTTTTACCCCAAAAGTCAAAAACCAAACTGCCTTGCAAGGCTGCGTTCGCCAAAACCAATGTATGGTCGGTATCGACCATACCGGCTTGAGGTTTGGGTGAAACATAAGCACCCAAACCTGTAACACCCAAGCCGACTTGCGGTTTGTTTGCGGCTCCTACAACGCCCAGCTGAGCCTGAGCCTGCTCAAACCTTGCTTTGACAACACGCAGATTGGTAGATGTCTGAATGGCGGAAGCAATCAAATTGTTTAATTTTTGATCTTTCAGCTTCATCCACCAGCCGTCTTGGGCAGCAGCGGCAGATTGGCCTTGCGGTAGCGGATAGGCTGTTGTCTCATCCAAAGGCGACTGTTTACCGAAGGGCGCACATGCCGCCAACAGCGAAACTGCGGCAACGCATACGCTTGATTTGACCAAACCTAATTTCATACGGACTCCGTTTATGTGTGCCTGCCGCAGACCATCAGGCCGTCTGTTGTCAATTGCCCAAACGGTTCAACAGTTTACCCAACAGGTGTTGCAGCGTATCATAATCCTCTTTCGTGAAATCTTCCCACGCCTGACCGCTCTGACGGGCAATTTGCGGCCATACTTCGTGGATGAAGGTCTCACCCGAAGGGGTCAATTTTAGCACAATCTGACGGCGGTCTTTTTGATTGATATAACGCTCTACCCAGCCGCGCTCAACCATATCGTCCGACAGGCGTGTCGCACTGGTGCGCGTCAAGTCCATCAGGTCGCTCAAGCGTGAAGGCAGGATTTCGCTGTTTGGACTGACGTAAACTGCCATCAGGGAAAACCACAGGTTTTCATTGATGCCGAACGCTTTCAGGTTTTCGTTCAAATGGCTGCTCAAACGTTCGGTTACGATGCGTAACATGCGGGATACTTGGTTTTGCTGTTCCGGAAACTGCGGCAGACGGGTAGAAAGCAAACGCATTGCGTTGACTAATTCGGTTTGTGAAAAACTCATAAATTCCTTCTTTCTGAGTGAGTTATTTTATTCGATATCAATCAAAATAAAATATGATGTAATAATTTACTTTAAGATACCAATTACTTACTTTAAGACGTTATACTAATTCAGATGATTATTTTAGTGTATGAAAATCTGATAATCGGTTACATGATCCTACTAAACGGAGTTTTCTATGCCTAAATCATGAAAATCCGACCATAAAAAAGCCGTCTGAAACCTTGATGACAACTTTCAGACGGCCTCCATAACGGATTAAAATAAGCTTTTCCACTTGTACCGGATTCAAACCATGAACACTTCCGCCTTTTTCCCCCACATCACCCTTATCGGCGTCGGTTTAATCGGCGGTTCGTTCATGCTCGACCTCAAACGCTTGGGACTGGTGCAAACCGTTACCGGCATCGACACCAATGCCGACAACCTTAATTACGCACTCGAATGCGGCATCATCGACCATGCCTATCCGAATATTTGCGCCGAAAGCATTAGCAATGCCGATTTGGTTTTGATTGCCACGCCTGTCTCCGTCCTGCCTGAAGTATGCCGCAACATCAAGCCCTTCTTAAAAGACACCGCCTGTGTTTCCGATGTCGGCAGCACCAAACAATCGGCACTCAATGCCTTCCGCACCCACCTATCCGACCGCCTGCCGCAATGTTTTGCCGCCCACCCGATTGCCGGCTCGGATCAAAGCGGGGCAAAATCCGCGCGTTGCGGTTTGTTTCAAAACAGCCGCCTTATCATTACGATACACGGCCAAGAGGCTTCAGACGGCCTGAGACGGCTGAAAAGCCTGTGGCAGGCGGTTGGCTCGCAAATTTCGACCATGAGCGCCGAAGAACACGACAATATTTTTGCCGCCGTTTCCCACTTGCCGCACTTGACCGCCTTTGCCTATGTCCATGCTTTGTTCGACCATCCGCACGGCAAAGACTATCTCCCCTATGCCGCCACCGGATTTCGCGACTTTACCCGCATCGCCTCCAGCCACCCTGCCGTTTGGACAGACATCTGCATGGCCAACCGCTCTGCCCTGCTCAAACTGACCAGCGATTTGAAAGAACAATTATCCAAATTGGAACAGCTCCTTTCAGACGGTAACAAAACCGAGCTTTACCACTATTTTGAAGAAGCCGCACAAATGCGTAATAACTGGCTGAAAAACCGTTAAATCTGTTTTCAGACGGCCTGATACCTTCTCAACTAAAATCTTCATCACAATAAAAAGAGCATCTGTTTAGATGCCCTTTTAGATTTCTTACGACTTCAACGTTTCACTCAGTCTTTCAAACGGAACTCAGCCGCTCTGGCGTGCGCGGTCAAGCTTTCGCCATGCGCCAACACGCTGGCGGTTTTGCCCAATTTCTGCGCACCTTGTTCTGAAACTTGAATCAGACTGGAGCGTTTTTGGAAATCATATGTTCCCAAAGGAGAAGAGAAACGCGCCGTACGGCTGGTCGGCAAAACGTGGTTGGGGCCTGCGCAATAGTCACCAAGGCTTTCACTGGTATAACGTCCCATGAAAATCGCACCGGCGTGGCGGATTTTTTTCGCCCACTCTTGCGGATTCTCAACCGACAGCTCTAAGTGTTCGGGAGAAATATAGTTGGCGATTTCGCAGGCTTCGTCCAAGTCTTTAGCCAAAATCATTGCGCCGCGGTTGCCCAATGAAGCTTCAATAATTGCACGGCGTGGCATGGTTTCGATCAAGCGGTTCATGGCCGTCTGAACTTCGTCCAAATACGCTTGAGAAGTACCGATCAAAATCGCTTGTGCAATTTCATCGTGTTCCGCCTGACTGAACAAATCCATGGCCACCCAATCGGCAGGCGTCGTGCCATCGGCAATTACCAAAATTTCAGACGGCCCTGCCACCATATCGATACCGACCACGCCGAACACGCGTCGTTTTGCCGCGGCGACAAAAGCATTGCCCGGGCCGGTAATCTTATCGACTTGAGGCACAGATTCCGTACCATAAGCCAAAGCCGCAACCGCCTGCGCGCCGCCGACCGTAAATACTTTGGTTACACCGGCCACAAAAGCAGCTGCCAGCACGATATCGTTGCGCTCGCCTTTCGGAGTGGGAACGACCATGATGATTTCTTTCACGCCGGCAACGTGGGCAGGCATGGCGTTCATGATGACGGAACTCGGATAAGCGGCTTTACCGCCCGGAACATAAATACCGACACGGTCAAGCGGCGTAATCTGTTGACCCAAAAGCGTGCCGTCTTCGTCTTCGTAAGTCCATGACTCCATTTTTTGGTGTTTATGGTAGCTTTCCACCCGTCGCGCGGCCGTTTTCAAGGCCGTCTGAATGTTTTCGGGCAAACGCTCAAACGCAGACTGCAAATCGTCTTGCGTCAGGATTAAATCGTCGATAGTTTGAGCGGATGTACCGTCAAAGCGGTTAGTGTATTCAATCAGCGCCGCATCGCCGCGTTTTTGAACATCTGCACAGATGTCGGCAACAATACGGTCGATTTCAGGGTTTTGCGCGGTTTCAAAAGCGAGTAACGCTTTGAGTTCGGCTTGAAAATCAGGGGATTGAGTGTCGAGTTTTTTCATGGTTTGCTCTCTTCCTTGTTTCGTTCCTATTGTTTTCAGACGGCCTCATTCACTCAAAGACCGTCTGAACATTATCTTTTCAAAAAACCTTTTTTCTGCAAAAACGCCAACATATGCGGCCGCACAGGATTGCCCAAGGTTTTGGCCAGCGATTCCTTCCAAGGTATCGGACTGCCCTTGCGTAACTCATAATAATCCGCCACTGCCTGATTATAGGCTTCAACCGCATCGGCATTCAGGCTTGGGCAAGTATTTTCGGCATAGACCATTTCCTTAGGCAGGCGCGGCTTGAGCGGCGGGTCTTGATCAGGATAACCGAGGCACAATCCCACCAAAGGCACGCAATAATCCGGCAGGTTCAACACATCCGACACTTTTTGCACATTATTGCGCAACGCGCCGATATACACGCCGCCCAACCCAAGCGATTCGGCGGCAAGCAATACGTTTTGCGCCATAATACCTGCATCGACCGCGCCAATCAGGGTTACTTCCGCCCAATCAATTTGCGCATCGGGAAACATCGCCTTGTGTTTGGAAAAATCGATGCAAAACAATAAAAATTCCGCACAATGGACAATATAAGGTGCGCTTCCTGCCGCTTCATGTATCCCCTGCCTCAGCGCAAGGTCGGATACGCGGATGATGGAAACGCATTGCAGGTTGTTGGAAGTCGAAGCCTGTTGTCCGGCGCGAACCAGCGTATCGAGCATTTCATCGGCAATCGGTTCTGAAGTAAACCTGCGGATGGAACGATGGGAAAGAATCGTATCGAGTGTCGGTTTGCTTTGCATCATGACGGGGCTTTCAAATTGGGTTGGCAGACCGGTTTTACCAAAAACTTTTCAGACGGCCTTAGCGGCATTTTCAAATGCCTGAATAATCGGATTCAACAACGCATATTTGGTTTTCAACGCCGCTTTATTGACCACCAAGCGACTGGAAATATCAGCCACATGTTCCACAGCTTCCAGACCATTGGCCTTCAATGTATTGCCACTGGAAACCAAATCGACAATCGCATCGCTCAGGCCGACCAAAGGCGCAAGCTCCATCGAGCCGTACAGTTTGATGATGTCCACATGCACACCCTTGTCGGCAAAGTGTTCGGCGGCAATGTCGGGATATTTGGTGGCAATCCGCAAGCGGCTGCCGGGTTTGGAAGCGGCGGCGTAATCAAAACCTTTTTTAACCGCAACCATCATGCGGCATGAGGCGATGTGCAAATCCAAAGGTTGATACAGGCCGTCTCCGCCATGCTCAATCAGCACGTCCTTACCGGCAATACCGAAATCCGCCGCACCATATTGCACATAAGTCGGCACATCGGTCGCGCGTACAATTACCAAACGGATATTGTCATGATTCGTGCCAATAATCAGCTTGCGCGATTTTTCCGGCTCCTCCGCAGGCACAATACCGGCGGCGGCCAACAGCGGCAGGGTTTCCTCAAAAATTCGCCCCTTGGATAAAGCAATCGTTAAAAGTGTGTCGGTCATTTTTTCTTCTCCTTTGCCGTATCAAAAACAAGAAGGCCGTCTGAAATCCACAACCCATTTCAGACGGCCTCAACTACGTTTTTACAATAAAGTTTTCACATCAGCCGCAATCGTTTCCGGCTCACTGCCATAAGGCGAGAAAATCGCCACTTCGCCGTTTTTATCAATCAAATATGCACCTGAAGAGTGGTCGACCAAATAGTTTTCGCTGTCTTCTTTTTGGTTTACTTTAGCCGATACCACACGGTATTGCTGTTTGATGACAGGCAGGCTTTGATCGCCGGTTGCCGTCAGGCCGATAAAATCAGGGTTGAACTGTTTGGCGTATTTGCCGATTACCTCAGGCGTATCGCGCTCAGGGTCGATGCTGACAAATACTACTTTCACGTCTTTAGCCTGATCGCCCAATTGTTTCAACGTGTCGCTGTAAGTCAGCAACTCGGTTGGGCATACGTCAGGACAGTGGGTATAACCGAAAGACAGGATAACCACTTTGCCTTTCAAATCGCTCAGGCTGAAAGGTTTGCCGTCGCCATCGGTCAATGTGAAATCGCCGCCAATATCTTCTTTGCGCATATCGGTACCACGCGCTTGCACTTTGGGCGCAGACTCACCGGAAGCAGCAGGCGCAGCAGAGGCGGCAGGTGTCGAAGAAGCCTCTTTAGCCTCCTCTTTAGGCTGACAAGCAGCCAGAGCAGCCAACGCAAAAGCACTGAGTAAGAAAGTTCGTGTAACGGAAAGCATAAATTTTCTCCAAAACTGTTTCAAATTAAGTGAAGCCAAACAACCGCCCGGCCGATATAAAAACAAAACATCTTCATATTAACGCGTTTGACACATTAAATGTAGCCCTTTTTGCAGATAAATACTGCTTTTTTTGTTTTAAAAATCTGCCTTCCATTTAGATAGCCATCAAACGCAAAAAGTTTAATTCATTAAAAATCAAACAAATATAAAAATAATCCAATTTTTTTTCAATTACTGCTTTACAAGATTCGAGAACTCGCTATAATGACGACTTCTTCGCTAGCCCAGGTGGCGAAATTGGTAGACGCAGGGGACTCAAAATCCCCCGCCGCAAGGTGTGTCGGTTCGAGTCCGACCCTGGGCACCAAATTAAAAAAACCTCTTGATTTAATCAAGAGGTTTTTTGCTATTTATCATTTGCAAAACCTTCTCCTTACTCAAACTGTCAACAATCTCCCCACATCAAACTCAATAAAACTGTTTTTTTATTTCTTTAAAATCAAACGATAATCTATTTTCACTCCTTAAACGTTAAAAGATGAAAGATTTTGTCTTGCTTGTACAGTCGGATTGCGTTATCGTTTCTACTCTTTTTCACAAACTCTGTGTTTCTTCCCAATTGCTTGGATAGTCTGACTGTCATCGTATTCCCCCAGTGCGCGTACCCTAAATCGCTGCTTGGTGGAATTGCATTACAGGTGCTGTGGTGAGGCGGATTGTTCCTATTGGTTTGAGACCATATAAAAGAGGTCAATATGCAATTATCAGGCGCACAAATCGTCGTGCAAAGTCTCAAAGCCGAAGGTGTCGAGTATGTATTCGGCTATCCGGGTGGCGCGGTTATCGAAATCTACGATGCCCTTTTCCAACTCAATAAATTCAAGCATATCCTGGTTCGCCACGAGCAGGCGGCCGTACATGCGGCAGATGCCTATGCCCGTGTCAGCGGCAAAGTCGGCGTTGCCTTGGTAACTTCCGGCCCAGGCGTAACCAATGCACTGACCGGCATCGCCACCGCTTACAGTGACTCCATTCCGTTGGTAGTCATCAGCGGCCAGGTGGGTAACTCCCTCATCGGGACAGATGCATTCCAAGAAGTGGATACAGTCGGCATTACCCGCCCTTGTGTCAAACACAATTTCTTGGTAACCAATATTGCCGAGTTGGCAGATACCATAAAAAAAGCTTTCCAAATCGCCGCAAGCGGCCGTCCGGGTCCCGTTGTTGTCGATATTCCTAAAGATGTCACCCAAGCAATGGCTAAATTCAGCTATCCGCAAGAAGACGTCTTCATCCGCTCTTACCAACCGGTCGTACAAGGACACATCGGTCAAATCAAAAAAGCCGTACAAATGCTGGCTTCCGCCAAACGCCCTATTATTTACTTCGGCGGCGGCGTGGTTTTAGGCAATGCCTCTGAGGAAATGACCAAATTTGTCCGCATGATCGGCGCTCCTTGTACCGGTACATTGATGGGCTTGGGTGCATACCCTTCCAGCGACCGCCAATTCTTGGGCATGCTGGGTATGCACGGCACTTACGAAGCCAACCTCGCCATGCAGAATGCAGACGTTGTACTGGCAATCGGTGCGCGCTTCGATGACCGCGTGATTTCCGTACCGTCCAAATTCTTTGAAAAAGCCAAAAAAATTATTCATATCGACGTTGATCCATCCAGCATTGCCAAACGCGTCAAAGTGGATATCCCGATTGTCGGCGACGTGAAAAACGTATTGTCCGAAATGATTCAATTGTGGGGCAAGCAAGAATCTGCACCTGCAGCCGACTCATTGGATAAATGGTGGAAAAGCATTGAAGAATGGCGTTCGCGCAACTGCCTGTGGTTTGATAATGAAAGCGAAATCATCAAACCACAATACGTCATTCAAAAACTGGCCGAAATCACCAATAATTCTGCCATCATCACTTCCGACGTCGGTCAACACCAAATGTTTACCGCCCAATATTACCCATTCGAGCGTCCCCGCCAATGGCTCAATTCCGGCGGTTTAGGCACAATGGGCGTCGGCTTGCCATATGCCATCGGTGCGAAACTGGCCGCTCCTGATCAAGATGTATTCTGTATCACCGGCGAAGGCTCGATTCAGATGAACATCCAAGAGCTGTCGACCTGCTTCCAATACCGCGTTCCGGTTAACATCGTTACCTTGAACAACGGCTACCTCGGCATGGTTCGCCAATGGCAAGAACTTTATTACGGCAACCGTGAATCGGAAACCTATTTCGACTCATTGCCTGATTTTGTCAAACTGGCTGAAGCCTACGGCCATATCGGCATCCGTGTGGACAAGAAATCCGATGTTGAAGGCGCGTTGCTGGAAGCATTAAACCAAAAAGACCGCCTGGTATTCCTCGATTTCTTGACCGACAAGAAACAAAACGTACTGCCTATGGTCGGCAACGGCAAAGGCTTGGACGAGATGGTTCTGCCGCCGCATATGCGCGAAACATTGTCAGCGTAAGGAGAGAAAAATGCGACATATCTTATCTATTCTGATGGAAAACGAATCAGGTGCGATGAGCCGTGTGGTAGGTTTGTTCTCCGCACGCGATTACAACATCGACTCCCTGGCTGTTGCACCAACCGAAGACAAAACCTTGTCTCGCATGACCATCGTTACCCATGGCGACGAACACGTTATCGAGCAAATCACCAAACAGCTCAACAAACTAATTGAAGTTATCAAAGTGGTCGATTTGAACGAAAGCCGTTTTGTCGAACGCGAGCTGATGTTGGTAAAAGTCCGCGCCGTCGGCAAAGACCGCGACGAATTCCTGCGATTGACCGAAATCTACCGTGGCAGTGTCATTGACGTAACAGACCGCAGCTACACCATCGAAATCACAGGTTCTACCGAAAAACTCGACTCTTTCCTTGAAACAGTCGGTCGTGCTCAAATTTTGGAAACCGTACGCACAGGCGCAGCCGGTATCGGTCGTGGCGAGCGTATTTTGAAAATTTAACGCTGTATCGTTCAGACGGCCTTTTACTTTCAACTAAGGCCGTCTGAAAAACAGTAGGAGACAAACATGTCAAGCATCCAAATCGTTGCATTAGTTACCGTCAAACCCGAATACACCGAGGCTCTGGCTGCCCAGTTTAAAGAATTGGTCAAAGCCAGCCGTGCAGAAGAAGGCAACATCAGCTACGACCTGCACCAAGAAATCGGCAAACCAAACCGTTTCGTATTCGTAGAAAGCTGGAAATCCCAAGTAGCTATTGACGAACACAATGCCAGCGAACATTTCCAAAACTTCGTCAAATCCATAGAAGGAAAAACCGAAGCATTGGAAATCGTCTTGATGAACCAAGTCTCCGCTTAAGCCCCTATTACTTTTAACTCAACCCGGATCATCCGGAACCCTCTTACACTAAGGAAATAAAATGCAAGTTTATTACGATAAAGACGCTGACCTTTCTCTGATCAAAGGCAAAACCGTTGCCATCATCGGTTACGGTTCACAAGGTCACGCACACGCAGCAAACCTGAAAGATTCCGGCGTAAATGTCGTAATCGGTCTGCGCCAAGGCGGCTCTTGGAAAAAAGCCGAAGCAGCTGGCCACGACGTGCGCACTGTTGCTGAAGCAACCAAAGCAGCCGACGTTATAATGATTCTGTTGCCTGACGAAAACCAACCTATCGTATACAAAAACGAAATCGAGCCTAACTTGAAAGAAGGCGCAGTATTGGCGTTCGCTCACGGCTTCAACGTACACTACAACCAAATCGTACCTCGCGCCGACCTCGACGTTATCATGATCGCCCCTAAAGGCCCAGGCCACACTGTACGCAGCGAATTCCTGAAAGGCGGCGGCGTACCTTCCCTGATCGCCGTTTACCAAGATAAAAGCGGCAAAGCCAAAGACATCGCCCTGTCTTACGCAGCAGCCAACGGCGGCACTAAAGGCGGCGTAATCGAAACCAACTTCCGCGAAGAAACCGAAACCGACCTGTTCGGCGAACAAGCCGTATTGTGCGGTGGTGCAGTTGAATTGGTGAAATGCGGCTTTGAAACTTTGGTTGAAGCCGGTTACGCTCCGGAAATGGCCTACTTCGAATGTCTGCACGAGCTGAAACTGATCGTTGACCTGATGTATGAAGGCGGTATTGCCAACATGAACTACTCCATTTCCAACAATGCCGAATACGGTGAATACGTTACCGGTCCTGAAGTAGTGACTCCAGCAACCAAAGCTGCGATGAAAAAAGCGCTGTACCGTATTCAAAGCGGCGAATATGCCAAAATGTTCATCCAGGAAGGTGCGACCAACTACGCCAGCATGACTGCCCGTCGCCGTCTGAACGCCGACCACCAAATCGAAAAAGTGGGTGCACAACTGCGTTCTATGATGCCTTGGATCGCTAAAAACAAACTGGTTGACCAAGACAAAAACTAATCTGTCTTTCAAGCAAATGAAACCTGCCTGATCACTCAGGTAGGTTTTTTTATAATTTTAAAACCCAATACACTATAAACCTCACTCAACAAGGCCGTCTGAAAACAATATAAACGACATTTACTCCCCATCCTCAATAAGCCGTCTTTTATGGTTCGCCTAAAATTTCCTTTTAGAAAAACATATTACGAAATAAACAACCACTTCCCATACCAACTCTGTCTGCAAAAAACAACGTTTCCCAACAAAATACGCCTAAAACAAGAGGAAAATTTGTTTTCTTAAGCCATAACCTTTATATTATGGTTATGGAATCGTTGAAACAGAACGATATCGTAATAAGAAGAACGAATGCTCGCTTCTTCACACTTAAAAAAGGAAAACAGCAATGAAAAAATCTCTGATTGCCCTGACCCTGGCGGCTCTGCCTGTTACAGCTATGGCTGACGTAACTCTGTACGGTCAAATTAAAGCTGGCGTTGAAGTATCCAAAGTAAAATTGGGTGAACAAACTGCTGCTAAACTGGGTCACGAGAAAAGCTCTAAAACTGCTACTGAAATCGCTGACTTCGGTTCACGCATCGGCTTCAAAGGCCACGAACACTTGGGTAACAACCTGAATGCTATCTGGCAAGTTGAACAAAACACTTCTATCGCCGGTGGTGACAAAGAGTGGGCTTCTCGCGAATCTTTCATCGGTTTGGAAGGCGGCTTCGGTAAAATCCGTGCCGGTAAATTGAATTCTACCGTTAAAGACTCTAGCGACAATGTTGACCAATGGGAAAGCAGCAACGGCGCTTTGAACATGTCTGTATTCACTCGTGTTGACGAGCGTGCAGTATCTGTACGCTACGACAGCCCTGTATTCTCAGGCTTTAGCGCAAGTGTACAATACACTCCACGCGACAACGCTAACCCTTCTGACAAATACACTCACAACGACGCTACCCGTGACACTTACTACGCTGGCCTGAACTACGAAAACTCTGGTTTCTTCGGTCAGTACGCCGGTGGTTTCCGTAAAAACGCCGTTTCTGAAAAAGACGGTCACGTACACCGCTTGGTAGGTGGTTACGATGCTAACAACCTGTTCGTGTCTGTAGCCGGCCAATACGCTAAAAACTGGGAAACTTTGGGTGACTACGCCGAAGCCCAATCTAACGGCGTTGTAAATTCTGCCACTACTAACGCTTCTAACGTAGTATTTGGTACTGCTGCTGGCTTGGACAGCCGTCCTGCTGAAACTGTTGAAGTTGCTGCTACTGCCGCTTACCGCGCCGGTAACGTAACTCCTCGCGTTTCTTACGCTCACGGCTTCAAAGCTAAAGTTGACGGTCAAAAACTGAAAGGCACTCAATACGACCAAGTTATCGTTGGTGCTGACTACGACTTCTCTAAACGCACTACTGCTCTGGTTTCTGCCGGCTGGTTGCGTGGTGCTGAGTCTGGCCCTCACAAAGTTGAAACCATCTCTGGTTTGGTTGGCCTGCGTCACAAATTCTAATCTTCGGATTAGTATGGAAAGAGCCTGTTTTATGCAGGCTCTTTTTTATTCTTATTCACTCAACGAAAATTAATTTAAGCGTTGATATATAAAAAGGCCGTCTGAAACCAATCGGTTTCAGACGGCCTTTAGTCTATCTATCCTTATTGCCAAATTACAATAAGTTCAACAGACAAGCTTTATTTCTCATTTAAAATCTTACCGACAATCTCGCCCACATCTTTGGACAAACCTTCTTGTGCATTGATGCGTTGCAATTCTTTGGTCATAACGGCTTTGCGGTTGGCTTCCAATTTGTTGCAGATGTTGAAAGCCTGCACCAGTCGGGCGGCAACTTGCGGGTTAAAGCGGTCGATTTCCATCACTTTATCGGCTACAAAGCGGTAGCCGCTGCCGTCTTCTGCATGGAAATGCGGAATATTACGACTGAAGCTCATCAATAAAGAACGGGCTTTATTCGGGTTTTCAATACTGAACTTAGGATGACTCAAGGCCGTCTGAACTTGCTGTAAAGTATCTTTGCGGCGGCTTGAGGCAATCAGGGCAAAGTATTTGTCCATTACCAAAGCATCATCGGCGAATTTATCGGCAAATTGCGTCAACAAACGATCGCGGATTTCGCTTTCATTGCTGTTGATTGCGGATAAGATACCCCATTCGTGGGTCATGTTTTGCGCCATTGCTTCGTAATTCTCCGCAACGTGTTCGATATGTGCAGCGTCAGCACGAAGGATAAATGCCCTGCAAGCATTACGCAAAGTACGCCAGCCGGCCAATTCCGGGCTGTATTCATAACGAACAGCAGCATCGGCTTGGTTTTCTTGCTCGGCAGCTTGACGGTTCAACTCGCGCCATTGAGACAGGAACTTGACGGCAACGGCATTGAGCAAGGCTTCTCGCGCTTGATGAACCTGAATCGGGTCAATATTTTCTTCTTCCGCCCATACATCGGTTTCAGACGGCATTTGCAGCAAAATGGCACGGAATGCCGGGTCGAAATCACCGGAAACCACCAAAGCCAAAGCGTCCATCAATGCTTTGTGCTCAGGCAAAGGACGGCCTTCTGCTAATGCCTGACGGTTAGCGTTAATGGCGCGATGGTACAAGGTTTGAGCAGCTTCCCAGCGGGCAAACTCATTTTCATCTGCTGCCAGCAAAGTCGCCAATTCTTGATCGCTGTACGGATAGTTCAGGGTAACCGGTGCAGAGAAGTCACGCAGCAATGACGGGATAACCGGCTCATTGACGCCACCCAACACAAAAGTCTGCTCGGCCTCGGTCAATACCAAAACCGCCTCTTTCACCCGTTTGCCTTGATACTCAAACTCAACCGCTTCGCCTTTTTCATTCAACAAACCGGTTTTGACCGGAATCATCATCGGCTGCTTGTCCGCCATATCGGGCGTAGCCGGAATGGTTTGTTTGATGGTCAATTCAAACGCTCCATCTTTCAGACGGCCTTGAGCATCTAAAACCGGCGTGCCGGCTTGGCTGTACCACAAGGCGAACTGATCAAGATTGATACCGTTTGCGTCTGCCATTGCGGCACGGAAATCATCACAAGTCACTGCCTGACCGTCGTGGCGTTGGAAATACAGCTTCATGCCTCTTTGGAAGCCCTCTTCTCCGAGCAAGGTGTGATACATGCGCACTACTTCCGCACCTTTTTCATAGACGGTCATGGTGTAGAAGTTGTTCATCTCCTCATAGCTAGCCGGGCGGACAGGATGCGCAGTCGGACCCGCATCTTCAGGGAATTGGAACAAGCGCAGCATGCGGACATTGTCGATACGGCGTACCACGCGGCTGGCTCGGTCGCCGGAAAACTCTTGATCGCGGAATACAGTCAAACCTTCTTTCAGCGACAATTGGAACCAATCGCGGCAGGTCACGCGGTTACCCGTCCAGTTGTGGAAATATTCGTGGCCGACAACTGATTCGATGCCTTCAAAGTCGGTATCGGTCGCGGTACGGCTGTTGGCCAGCACAAACTTGGTATTGAAAATATTCAAACCTTTGTTTTCCATCGCGCCCATATTGAAATCGCCCACGGCAACGACCATGAAAATATCCAAGTCGTATTCCAAGCCAAAGCGTGTTTCGTCCCATTTCATCGCATTTTTCAACGATTCCACTGCAAACCCGACTTTAGGTTTGTCTGTCTCAGTGGTGTAGAACTCGATTTTGACCTTACGGCCGCTCATGGTCGTAAAATAATCTTCCGTTACCGCCAAATCGCCTGCCACCAAAGCAAAGAGATAGCTCGGTTTAGCAAACGGGTCTTCCCATTTCACCCAATGACGGCCGTCTGAAAACTCGCCGCCATCGATTTTATTGCCGTTAGACAGCAACACCGGATAGCGTTTTTTGTCTGCAACGATGGTGGTGGTAAATTTAGACATGACATCCGGACGGTCAATGTAGAACGTAATTTTGCGGAAACCTTCAGGTTCGCATTGAGTAAACAGGTTGCCGCCGGAAGCATACAGACCCATCAGAGATTTGTTCTCAGCAGGCAAAATTTCAGTTTCCACTTCCAGCGTGAAGTTTTCAGACGGCACGCCGACAATCGTCAGCTTTTCGTCTTCCAACACATAATCTACGGCCTGGCCGTTTACTTTCACAGACAGCAGTTTTGCCGAACCATCCAATACCAATGGCTCCCCTGCTCTTTCAGGTTGAACGGTCAGACTGGATTTGACGATGGTTTGCGGTTCTAAAATATCGAAATGCAGGTTGGTTTTCAGAATACGGTAAGCTGGCGCGGCATAGTCTTTCAAATAATGGATGGTTTTGCTCATTTGTTCTCTTTCAGAGTCATGCGGTAAATAGATGAAGCATATCGTTTCAGATAGCCTAAATTCAAGTGTTTTCAGAAAAAAAGCCGTCTGAAACCTAAAATTTCAGACGGCCTCCCTATTCAGGCAGCAAATCTAGTTGCCTGTCATTGCCAACTTACCACTGATACAGCGCACCGGCACCGACACCGACATGACCGTCGGTATTGGCCGAGAAGTTGCCTTTGACAATCCAGTTGCCGCCGTCACTCATCGCAGATACGCCGATAGCCATGGCAGACTGACCGCCGTAGTAGCCGCTGCCGACACCGATACCGGTCTCACCCGGACGGGTTACTTGCGGAATCGAGCCTTGGGCAATCGCACCGGCCACACCCGCGTAGGCTTTCTTACCTACTTGGTTGATGTTGTTCTGCAATTCGGTACCCAAACCAATCAACTGGTTCACGTTTGCCGCGTCTGTACCGTCTTTACCCGGAGCCACGTTGGTAATGCGTTGGCCGCCGTTGTTCAGACCGACAGGAGACAGTTTGACTTGGTTGTTCGGATTGTTTTCAGTCGGTGCAGCGATGGTTACGCCATCGTTGTTGACCACGGTATTGCCTGCGGTCAGACCGTCTTTGTTCAACGCAACTTTATCGCCGACTTTCACGCCGTCGTTATTCATCACAGTATCGCCTGCTTTGAAGGTATCAGCATTCACTGTCTTCACGCTAATCTCGTCAGCCAACTTCAGTTGAGCACCACCGGCAACAGTTTCGCTGATGATGTTGCTGTCGCCTTTAACGTTAATGGTATCGCCCAACGCGTAGTTGTTGCTGCCGGTCGTACCGCCGAAGTTGATACCTTTAGCGATAGTCGCAGCGTTGTTAGCTACGTTTTGGTTGGTTGCGTACAACTGGCTGCCGTTGACGGCATCTTTGCTGTTGGCATTGAGGTCGCCATCGGCTACGTTGGTCACTTTGTTGCCTGCATTGTCCAAACCGTCTTTAGTCAGGTTTACCTTGCCTGCTTTCAAGCCGTCTTTGTTCAATGCAACATCGTCACCAACTTTCACACCATCATTGTTGACAGTAGTATCACCGGCTTTCACGCTGTCCACTTCCAAGTCTTTATCGGTAGCAACTTCATAAACAGTCTGACCTTTGTCACCTGTTTTTTCAGTCACAACAATGTTCTTACCTTGAACGACTTCAGTTTTAGATGCCGCTGCAGCTTGTTTCAGTTGAGAAACATTGACTGCATCGGTGTCATCCGTACCGGCCGCAACGTTGGTAATCTTGTTGCCGCCATTGTTCAAGCCAGCCTTGGTCAGGTTCACATCGCCTGCTTTCAAGCCGTCTTTGTTCAATGCAACATCATCGCCGACTTTCACACCGTCATTATTCATCACGGTATCGCCTGCGGTAACGCTGTCGACTTTCAGGTTTTTATCGGTAGCCACTTTGTAAATGGTTTGGCCATTGGCGCCGACATCCTGAGTAACAACAATGTTATCGCCTTGAACGACTTCAGTCTTAGCCGCAGCCGCAGCTTTGTTCAACTGAGCAACATTCACCGCATCAGTATCATCGGTACCGGCTGCAACGTTGGTAATCTTGTTACCGCCGTTGTTCAAACCGGCTTTAGTCAGGTTGACATCACCAACTTTCACGCCGTCAGTATTGACTGTGGTATCGCCGGCTTTCACGCTGTCAACTGCCAAGTCTTTAGCCAATTTGACTTCCAACTTATCAGAGCCATTCGCTACAACGCCGATATTGCCGTCTGAAAGTTTGGCTGCATCGGTTTGACCGCCAACAATATTCAACTTCGTACCCGGTTTGCGTTCAACATCTTTGCCGCTGTCGCCGCCGAAAGTCAAAGGCAGATTGGCAGTTGCATTAACGGCTTTGATTGCATCGTGGATGTTGTTCTCACCAGTACCTCCAATATCGGTCATGCTGATGTTGCCGCCATTATTGGCCGCATTGCCACCCAATACATTTACCAACTGATCTTGGGCTGCATTCAGCTGCTCTTCAGTCGCCGCACGTTTGCCTTGGGCAAAGTCGCTTCCACCCAAAGTCGTATTGCTCAAGCCGCTGACTTCGCCTTTATCGCCATCGATTTTCACCGGTGCCGCTTGACCGATATTCAACACATCGGCCAGTTTCAGCTGTGCACCACCGGCTACAGTTTCGCTGATGATGTTGCTGTCGCCTTTGACATTGATGGTGTCGCCCAATGCGTAGTTGTTGCTGCCGGTGGTACCGCCGAAGTTGATGCCTTTGGCGATATTGGCGGCGTTGTTGGCTACGTTTTGGTTGGTCGCAAACAGTTGGCTGCCGTTAACGGCATCTTTGCTGTTGGCATTGAGGTCACCGGCGGCTACGTTGGTAACCTTGTTGCCTGCGGCATCGATACCGGACTTGGTCAGGCTAGGACCGCCTGCGATCTTAACGCCGTCGTTGTTAACGGTGGTGTCGCCGGCTTTGACGCTGTCTACTACCAGGTCTTTGTTCAGCTTAACAGTCACTTTATCGTCTTGGGCTTCGGTGGTGATGTTGTCGTCGCCGGCAACGGTCACGGTAGAACCCAGTTTT
>PKQM01000609.1_pt1 | contig 44121 bp, 73 predicted proteins | sample 2354721 | NCBI WGS metagenome assembly PKQM01 (sample SAMN08271939, study PRJNA427730) | Human saliva metagenome, whole genome shotgun sequencing project. | reverse complement strand
TATGGTATAAGTGACCAACGTTTTCAAATACTTACTATTGCTTGTCAATAGTTCATTTTTTACTTATTTTTCTTTAAAATCATTTTCATTAATTGCTATCGTTTTTTTAAATCGTATTCATCTTCGTATTCATTTTTGCCCGTATAGTTGAAAAGGTTTCTAATAGTTTTACAAAAGAATCAGTGACTAATTCACTGTTTTTATTTTTAACAAAACACCGTTTTTGACAATAATGCACCACGATTCCCTCTTCCTATTCTTCAAGTAAGCGCTTTTTTGAACAATAGGATTGTAATTTCTATTTCTAATCGTTCAAAATGCGTGTTTTTGCAAAATAGAAAACCGTGATGATTGTCACGGTTCCTGCTCGTCTCCAAATTTTATTTCGGCTTCACGTCGCATTTTTAAATGGTATTCAAGCGAAAAAGAACGCTCCTAACCCTCTATCTATAAAGATTTTTCAAGACTTTCAAGCGATTATCAAGCGTATTTTAGAGCAAACAAAAAAACCGCAAGCCTGAGCCTGCGGTAAAGAACATTTTAGAAAGTTTCCTTTCGTTTTATTTTGTAGTAATGAGCCCGTTAGGCTCAACTGTGAACTCTGGCTTGTCTGCCATTGTTCCGTCTGGTTTGAGGTAGTACCAGCCTTGACCTGCTCTAATAAATTCATTTGATACCATATTTCCGTCCTTGCTATCAAGGTAGTACCATGTGTCCTTGTACTTGACCCAACCCGTCTTCATAGCACCTTCTACGTTGAAATAGTACCACTTGTCAGCGATTTTCTTCCAGCCTGTGGCCATTTCGCCTGATTGGTCAAAGTAATACCAATTTCCATCTGTGTGCTTCTTCCAACGGTCTGCAAGCATGTATCCTGAGCCATCAAAGTAGTACCAAGTTCCGTTGATCTTCTCAAACTTATCTTTTGGATAAGAGCCGTCTGAGTGTACATACCAATAGCCTGTATCATTCTTCTGCCAGCCTGTTTCAATCGTCAAGCCGTTTTCAATATCATGTTTAAACTGTTCACGGCTGATACCCCATTTCGCCAAATATGGATAAGGGTCAACGTGGTCTGAGTTGTTGTTAGGCTGGTTATTCGTACAGTATTCGTGCGTCTTGATACCTGCTAGGTCATCTGTATCAAGTGTCTTCGGCAATCCTGCTTCATCTGCTAGATTGCGCAAGAGTTCGATATAAAGGCGATAGTCTGCCATGAACTCTTCCTTAGTTGAATGACTTTCAATCAGTTCAACCGCTGCATAGGTCTCAGCGTTCCAACCGCCCCCAACATCCCACGATCCGTTGTTTACAGGGCCTACCTGCATAACTCGACCATTTCCAACGACATGAGAAAAGAACCCTAGTTCAGGGTCCTTTCTATAGTGATAGTCTGCTTCATTTTGAGCGGTTGAGTTACGGTTTCCAGTTGAGTGGGCGTGTACTTGTCGATAAGGTTGCACTCCAACCTGTGGCAAGTCCGTGCGTAGTCTGCTTGTATCGATATCCATTACTCTTGTCCTTTCCAAGCGTCGTTCATCTGCTTCACGGCTGACTCAACAAAGGTGTCTAGATCCTTGTCAGTCATGCTGATGTTGTATTTTGTAAGTTCAGCTCGGACTTTATCACGAGCTTGCTCTAGCTTTTCATCACCCTTGTATCCTGTTTCAGAGGAGATCTGCTCAACGGCATGAACTGCATTTTTAGCTAGAATTTCAGCGATTTTTACTGCTTTTTCTCCACCTTTTTGCAAAAGGTAGTCTTTCACTGCTTTTACGATACTGCCCACTGCTACTGCTAAAAAGCCTGTAGCAAAAGCAATAATAAATTCATTAAATTGTGTCATGTGTTTTTCCTTTCTAGCGCCTTACTGCGCCTAAGCTTTCAACGGTTTTAGCGTTCCAAATGCCTAATTGATACATAACGCGAACGATATTTCTCTGATTACTCCACTGGTATTCATGCATGGAACCTCTTTCAGTCAACCTTGCTCTTGTCCAATCGTAATCATCTGCCAATTTTAGCGGATTTAATACTTTTACGTCATCGTGCCAATAGTTAAAATTTGCTTTTTTCCAAACATCAACGTTAATGATTCCCATTGATGTTCTAATGATTGCATTTGGAAAGTCATAAGACGGTGCATTATTCCCAAAGCCTTGACTTCTGTTTGCGCCTAAAATAGTCAAATTCCCATTGACATCTAGACCACAACCGTTGTCGAACCATGCAATTGGAGGGGTACTATTTAAGTCGATTGTATAAGCCATCGGCGCCCGTCTTGGTGCAGGTTTAACAAGAGCCAGTTGCTCTTGCAAAGTCTGATTTTGCTTTACTAAAGATTCCACTTGATGCCTCAAAACTTGGTATTCTGTACTTCCAGTAATACAATCTTTAGAGTTAAATTCCTCTTTCGTGAATTGTTGTTCTTTAAACGTCTCAAACTTGCGCTCAAGCCCCCTCAAGCTCTCTTGAGTTTCGACTACTTGGGTCTGTGCATCTTCTGGCGCAGGACTCCAGTCAGTAGCTAGAGTGCCTTTCTCAAGTTTAATCCTGCGAACCGAATAATTATTGTTTCCACCGTAATCATACAAGGCCATCTCTCCTCTCGAATAACGAGGATCATCATTTTGGAAGATAACTGGACCTGTGAACGTAAACCGTTGCCATTCTTTGCTTGGAGTGATGTTTGCACTAGCTTTCAGACCGAAGCGGTTATTTTGATAGTGATAAAAATGCAGAGAACGAATCTCACCACCTTCGTCGATTTTTAAATCAAACGATAAAGTCCATGTTTCACCTATATTTTCCTGTGAAAGGTATGGATGAATAGGAAATGGAAAGAAACGTGTACTTGTTCGAATCTTCTCAGAGTCTCGATAATAGTTCCTACCACCGACCTGCACTTTCGCAAGTGTTTTCTCAAGGCCATCAATATCTTGTTTTACCTCTGATTTTGTCGCAAGACTATCCATTTGAGTCGCGATACGGGCAATGGACTCTGTATTAGCCGAAATCTTTGCTTGAGAGTTGGTAGCTTGCGTCTTGATATCCTTGATATCTGTACCAATAGCTGTTGCTAGATTTTCAAGGTTATTCATGGCAATCACGCTTTCGCTGCATTATACGTTGCGACCAGGTCAAGATTGGCGAACTCATCAATCCGACGGCCGAGATCAGCCAATTTCTGCACAACTGCAGTCTCAACATCTCCACTTAAGCTGGCGATTTTTTCAGCGACTTCCTTGAGTGTATCATACTGTTCAGATACTCCATCACCAAGAATGTCATTTTTAACTGCTGTTTTCGCTTGCTCGATGGCTTGCATTAACGTTGCGTTGTCAATTTTTGTATTGATTAAATTCTCCAACTTTTTATAGTCGACACCCAGAGCCCGGGCAAATTCAATCAACTTTGTTGTATCCATTCTTTCACACCTTTCCTAAATTATAATGCATGAGTAAGTCTGGAATTTCCAGACTTACTTGGGTTTCGCTAAGTTGTTTTTTTACTTCTTCAGCGATGTCCAGCTCTTTTAAAGCATGGACTTCTTCTGTGACCAATTCCCTATCTGAATCTTCAATTTCAATATAAGTATCTCTATCGCTTGGGAATATATACCCTCCAACTGAGATTTCCACTCGGTATTTTCCGCTTGGTAAAATACTATCTAAATTAAAATTGACAGAATGGCTAGTGACGGGAGCAGTTGTCTTCCACCTGCCTTGTCCCTTGGTTAGAGTAATAACCGCATCTTGACCCTCAAACGAGGTCATGACACGGTAATTTTCATCTAACAATTCAAATCCAAAAGTAGAAGACAAATCTCCTTGCTTAATAAGGTCTCCACCATCAATTCGAGCCAAATTGGTTGTATTGACTTTGTACTTGTTACAACCCATTCTATGTCCCCTCTCTAATCATCTATTAAGATTTCTTTTGTAATATCCAATTTTTCAAAATCGCTGAATAAACGATCTATGTAGCCGTTACCTCCTAGAGTTTTGTAGCTTTTATGCATGCTTTCTACTAGGGAAAATTCATCTCTAGAGGTATATCCTCTATTAATAGCACGTCGCATATCACGGTCAAGGCGCAACTTCATGGTATTTAGATGCGCCTCATCGTGAATTTTTAATTTTTCTTGAACTTCATCAATTTTGGAATTGCTATCTTTAGCGGTAGTCTGGACATCTTCAATTTGTTTCTTGACATCGGTTAGTTCCGAGACGATTTTATCTGTTTCTTCCTTGGCTTTTTTCGGTAACCGATAGCTTATCCAAGCAATGATTGTTGGAGTTAGCACTGGCATTACGCTAGTGAAAAAGTGTTCTATTTTCTCAAAGACATCCATAAACACCTCTCTAGTTCGCTAAATTGCTCAACCCAAGGCGTTCCAATTCTTTACGCACACGGTCTCGGAAGCGTTTGTTGACAAATGAAAAGTCAATCGCTCCACGTTTCAGCAGGTTAATGTACATGTCGATTTTAGCTTGGTCTAATGTAATCTTACTCATTGTTGCTACCTCCATTGTCTTCACTAGTGCTCGCTTCGCTTGTCGGTGTAGAAATTTCATGTTCTGTCTCGCTTTCTGTTGGTTGTTCTACTGCTGGTGCAGGTTGTGTAGGCGCTTCTGCTACTGGTTGTTCAGTAGTTGGTTGCGGTTGTGCTGTTGCTGGTTCAGATACGACCACGTTAGGAACTCCGTTTGTGGCTACTTCTGTAGCTGGTTGGAGTTCTGGTTGAACCGGTGGGGTTACTGGTACAGGTTCAGCAGGGTGGGTTTCTGGCTCGGCAACGTGAGGCGATTCTTCATGTCCCTCTGCTTCGTCCTCATGCTCATGATCAATACCGTTGTGTTTCTCAAGCACTTCCAAGCGTTCAAAGATTTCTTCGATATCGTCAGTATTATGCAAGCTGACCTTCTGCATACCTTCCATAAGCTGATTCGCTTGTTCAAGTGCTGCAGTTGTTTTAGCCAATTGTTCTTTGTTTTTGACAACAGCACTTGTTGGGTCTAATTCGGTTCGTAGAATCTCTTTGACTGCTTCAATGAGTGTTTCATCCGTATCACCCAAGCGATCACCCTCCAACTCACGAGTGAAGAAAGTAAACGGCTTGTCACATTGAATAGAGACTTCCGTCTTGCCAACTCTAAAAAATTTATTTACTAATACAAATTCCATGTTTAATGTTCTCCTGATTATTTAAAATAAAAATATAGTGAATCGCCATCTGCGAAATTGTTTTTTAGAAAGTTCTTTTGATTCCCATCCTGAAATTTAACATACAGTACAGGTCTTTGATTTGAAAGGTTAGAACCGAATACACGAACTCCTGTATATGCATACTTAGCGTACACGGTCGTTATAGTATTATTTGAATGTTGGATTCTTATTTTTACACTATTCACCTTATTTTCTTCACGATAATTATTATTGAATACACCGCCTTTAGCCGTTATATCAAAAACTAAATAATCTCCTGATTCCGTTGGGGAGTATAAGTATTGAAACGAACCAACGTAGACCCACTTCTCCCAAACCAATCTTGAGCCAACATACCGTTCGATAATATCTTTACCACCAACATAAATACCTTCTCTTGTAGCCATAGCATCACCTACTCATACACATCATAGATTGTGTTGGGATCTTTGGTGCTAATTGCATTATACTGTGCCTTTGACCCATACCAATACTTCATTTGCTGGTTTCCGTTTTGGTTTACAAATTTATTTGCGATCACTTCGGATGGTGTGCTTGGAATCCCAAGCGCTGCCCTGTTTACTCGTAAAACCCCAGAGCCATCGATTGTAATCGTTGAATTATCAGGTCTAACAACTCCGTTTGATCCAGCTGTTGCGGTTTTAGCTTTGATTGCACCGTTTAAGACCTCAGTCGTGTAATTATCTGGCCTGACAATCCCGTTCGAGCTCGACGTAGCTACTGATACATTGCTACTGATTCCATCCTTTAATGTCTGCACAGACACTTTCTTCAATCCACGACCATCATGAATCATGATGTTGTCCGAGTTGTTGACCCGACTAGCCTGTGGCAAATCAGTTACTTTTCGTGTCTGTGTACTAATTACTGCCATGTTATACCTCCATAATATATTTCCAATCAGCAACAATCACATGACCGTTTTCATCAGCAAGCAAGGTATGTTCTGTACCATCTTCTGTACGAATTGGAGCAGTGAAATCGTTCTGCAAGAACATGTACTCGATAGCGTTTAGCCTATCTTCGTGCTCCTGAAACTCACGCTTTAAGGCCTCTACAGACTCATAGCTTGCTTGTCTGACGTTGTCTACGTTACCGAGCCCAACTTGGTGCTTCGTAACGCTATGTGGATTGTTGCGATTAGTTGTGTGAGCATTAAACTCCTGCTTACTTGCTTGTTCAACATTCGTGACATTCCCTAGCCCCACTTGCTGCTTAGTGACACCGTGTGGGTTATTTCGGTTTTGAATGTGAGCAGTAAGGTCTGCTTGATTTGCTTTATTTGTTGTTTGGTTGCCGATAATCGCTTCAAGACCATCAATATCAGATACCCTATGACGATGGGTTGAGTCGGCTTTCCCATTCCAACGTATTCGCTCCTGGTCAGAAACATGGCGTGGAGCATCTCTAATGTGATTATCGATATTGGTCTGTAACTTTCTTTCTGTCGCCTTCAATTCAGGGACAGTCGCATAGACTAAGTTAGTCGCATTGTATTGAATGGTAATCTGACTATTCTTACTAATAGTCGTGTTGAAGTCATAATCTCGATATACATAAGCAGATGTTTTAGGAGGAATCACATCTCCCTGCTCTGCCCAGGTATACATATACATGAACTCTTCGTGATTCCCACGTTTTGCAAACACACCGATTTCATTTACAATCATCTCACGCTCAATCTGTGAATTATCGAACCGAGCTGTTAGACGAATTGTATCAGCTACATCCGTCGATAAAGACTGTGTCACTTGCAAAGAATGAACTACTTGTACAACATTGCTCTTCTTGCCAATGTCCGTCCGATGCCGGCCGCTACCCAAAGCTATTCGAGTGAAAACCAGTGGTTCTCTATTTTGAATTGCTAAGGCTGTTTCGCTGATTGCTTTATCAGTTACAATAGGCTGGATAAAATATCCCATTTATTTCCTCCTATTCAAATCGAACTGAACGAATATCACTGAATGTATGAGCGCTAATATAAATTGTATTCTCCATTGGTGCTTCAACTGAGAATTGGATTCCTAAGTGAGCAGGAATCAACTCGCGCACATACTTTAAAAAACGGTTCAAATATCCAGTAGGTAATTCTCCTAAAAATCGGATATGTACCGCCGAACCCTTGACCGTTACTAAATTATTGACATTCGTAAAGCTCTTTGTAATTTTTTGTAAACTCACTGAGTTGATTTTAATTTTGGAAGAAATTAAAGTGATTAGATACCGCCTTCGTTCTTCCAAGTCAGTTGTTTTCGGTTTCACCTGAAGAGCCTTTTCCCAACGTGTAATCCAATCTTCCGTTGCTTCTGGCAACAGCATCAACCGTCTAGTATCAAAGATTAAGTCTGTAATCAATTCCAACTCTGGAATCTCAGTTTCAAACAAATCATTGATGGTTGGATCTAAGACCTCTGGCAAAGCCGATAACATACGATATCTAACGTGCGACATTAATGATTACCTCCGCTAGTTTCGGAAGCATGTTGGTAGAAAGTTCAATACTTTGTTCCCTGTCGTTCAACAAAATACGGTCCACATCTCGAACCCCATTGATTCTGTCAATGATTGTAGCAACTTTATAGTTTCGAACCTCTTTCTCTTCAAATGCTTCTTCACGTAAATATTTGATAAGTTGGGTTTTCGCCTCGTTCTTGATTGTTTCGATGTCTACATCTTCATCAATCTTGATAGTTGCAGTAATACGAACGTTGTAGCCACTTACAGACTGCACGGTCACATAAGCTCCGATTGGAGCCACACCTAGCCCATGGCCACTTGGTTCAGGATCCAAGTAATTCTTGAATTTCTTTACCAGTTCTGCACTTGCTTCATTACCATCAGCATCCGTAATAGATACACGTACTGTATTTTCGCCTTTCCAGAGCGGTTCGATAAGTGCTGAACCAACACCAACGAACTCACTTGCCCATTTCTTGTATTGGGCAATGTTCCCGTTTAAAGTCGGTGTTTTCAAGTACTCAATGGTCCGTTTACGGAGTTGTTTATCCGTCTCTTCATCTTCGCCTACAACGATAACAGAGCCAATTTCTGCTCCTTTAAAGTCGCTCAATACATCAATGTTGATGAGTTGACCTCTTACATAGTTGGGAGCATTTCCGACTTGTTCAGCTACTACGCTATACTCAAATCCAGAGCGACGTTCTAAGACACGGAAATTGTACTCACTATTAACCACACTAAAACGGGTTCCAAGTGGGATTTCCTGTTTGAATTGAACCAATCGAACTGATGCCGTGGCTGGCAAGCGTTCAACTCCGAACTGCCTACATAACCGAGTTAGGAAGATTCCCGTACTCGTATCTAAAAAGTTAACTTCCTCATACGATTTTAAGACCGTATACTGAATGGCTACTTCTCGAGCTGCAGGCGCAACTAGATTGTACAAGACAGACCCTTGTCTTTTGTCATACTTATCATCGAACAAGGCCAGCATATCCTCTAAAATTTCTGGATATGTTTTTACCTTTATCATCGTTTCACCTCCAAATTCATTTCAAATGTTCCAAAATCACTATCAACCATGAACTGCACATAAAACTCATCTTTCTTTACCTTAGTAGAAAAAGAATGAACCTCATGAATCCTGTCATCTTCATACAAGGCCTCTTTTATGCGCCGTGCAATATCCATCTGGGCATAATCCATATCCCCACCGAATAAAGCGTCTAACTCGACACCGTAGCGATGATCATAAATCGTATAGATGAACCGTTCAGTTGTCAGCATGCGTCTGATTGATTGCTTCAAAGCATGGATACCGTCTGTTTCTAGCAAGATATTGGTTTCATCTAGTGTTAAGCTAGGCTGTTTCTTAGCTTCGACAACATTTTTAGCGATGTTTAAAAAGTTTGTTTTAGGAGTACTCATTCATCAGAACCCCCTTTCACTTTGCGCTTGTAATGGAAAATCTTCTTGTACAAGACATAATAAAACCCTCCACCATCTTGTCTGATGAGATGAAGAGTTTGCCCAACGTACTCAGGATCCAATGTTTCATCGGTCCAGGTGACAGCAAGCATAGAATCATCCAAAATCAACTCATTGGTCAATTGGATTTTGAGTGGAGAAACCGATAAAACGACACCAGTTGTTATTTTTGCGAACTGGCGATTTTCAATGAAATTACTAATCAATTTCTTTAGATTTTCTATCACTTCCATCTACTCACCTCCTGCCATGAATAATTTAATTTCCATCGTGTGCTTTTCATTACTAAAAGAATGAGTTGCCTCTTCAATGACGTACCATCCCTTTTTCTCAATATCCTTAACATCCACATAGACTGCATGACCTGCTAAGAAGTCAATGCTTCCAATATCAGCTTTCAGACTGAAAGTTTCTTTGGGGCGATTTTTCATCTTCAAGAGCATTTCACCCCATTGCTTGATTTGGCCCTCAGTCGCTTTCTCATCCACTTTTTTCATGTACTGGAGTTTTCCCCAAGCTCCGATGTTGTAGCTGTCCTGATAGATGTAAACTTCTCTCTTTTTGGTTTCTTTGTTCTCTTGGATCAAGCGGACAATATTAGCACTATCCTCAATCGAACCTTCAAACTCAAAGCTAGACATAAAGGATTCATTTCCGATAATGTACTGGATTGGTAAGTTTTTCGGAGTCGTTAGTGTCAACTCTCCGAACTTGTCATACAAAACCAGCAATTCTCCACTTTGTACCAAGGTCTCGTCCATGGCCTCCTGGATAATATCCAAAGCCTTCTTATCTTCCTTTAGTTGAGGGGATAAGGTCACGGCTGGGGCTTTTAGTTCCCCAATCTTCAAATCAAAATCTCCTGCGATTGCTGAGACAATTTGATTGACGTTTTTATCCTTGGCAACAAAGTTAATATTGCGTAGTAAGTACTTTATCTGATCATGAAAAGTCAAGGTTGTTTTGGTATCTTTTTCGTACTTGATTTTGGTCAAATAACCAAAGAATACCTCTTTATTATCTAACTTGAAAGCGAGTGGAGAACCATATTCAAAGGCTACTTTTGTAGAGTTGTACAGGGTAATCTCCACGCTCCAAGCTGACCCTTTTCTAGTTGTCTTGAATTCGACCTTTTCAGACACAGTTGCTATATCCCATGTATCTCCAGTTTTATTGTTCTGATAGAATAATTGCATCATGGTATCACAAACTCCTGTCCAGGGTAAATCCAATGAGGGTCTTTGATTTTATCTTTGTTAGCTTCGTAAATTTCAGTATATCTGCTGCCGTCTCCATAAAAGGTCTGAGCAATCCCCCACAGTGTATCACCGCTCACAACCGTATGGCTTTTTTGAGCAGGTTTCTCTGTTGTAGCACTACGTTCTTCAGTAACTTTCGCCTGCGGTTTCTTTTTAGTAGCCTCAAGCGCTTGCTTGTCTTTGATGGTGACCTTTCGTGGCTTGTGAGACCGATGTTGTAAAAACTTAATCTTATAAATCAAGTCATCTTCATATCCCGTCTTAGTAGAGACATCGAACTGTTCCACTAGGAATTTCCCGTTAATAGCAGAACCAAAAGCACCCCCAATCATAAGTTGAATAGGAGTGCCTTCGGTCTTAAATTTACGAATAGATGATACAAAGGATTCTGGAGAGACACGGCTATTCCGTTGGTAGTTTCCGTCGTATCTTCCACTAGGGATAAAGGATTCAAACTCAATCGATTGAAGCTCTGGATTTCCGACAAGCGGAACGTTACCAGTATCGATGATAGCGACTGTCTCAATTCCTTGCTTGTCCTCCAGTTTGATTTCTTCTGGATTCACTGGCAATTTAATGCCTTCAATAAATATAAACATCTACTACCTTCTTCCTAGTAAGCCATGAGTCCGTCAGCGCCATTATTCAAAGCATCTACAATCGTTGCATTCAAATCATCCAATACGTTAGCATACTGGCCAGCGTTGTTAATGGAGTCAATGTTGGTAACAATCTCTGGTTTCAAGGTAATAAAGTTCTGTTGCCACTTCATAGTCGCAACATCCTTAATCAACTTGATGTATTCATCGTCCAGTTTGATTTCATCTTCAATCTTGCCGACTTTGTCTAATTTACCACCTGTAGGATTGTGACCGCCGCCTTTTCCTCCGTCGCCTTGTCCAGGTACTGAACTTGCTGGGCTTATTTCGTAAGGTGTCTTTCCTTGATCGCCCAAGAAATTGTTTCCTACACCGTTGGCATCGCCAGCTCCTTTGAAGAAACCACCGACAGCCTTGTCAATACCTTGGCCGATTTCATACCCTTTATTAAAGGCTCCCATTCGGTCTCCAAGTTCAAGATAACCTAGTTGTGGAGTGTCAAGGTGCGGAGTTTCTAAACTAGCTTTGTGTTGTTTGAGACCATCTGCCAAGTGCAGACCTTCAAAGGTTTTCTTAACTGGTTTTTGCATGCTATCAATCGCACCAGCTACATCTCCTGCAAAATTAGTTCTACCAAGCGAAACCGAACCAACTGCACTAATATTCAAGCCAAGTCCATTCAAGAAACCAATCATGCTATTAAATCCGCTAAGAACAGAGTTAATCATGCCCTCGACTGCACTGATAACACTATTGACCATGCTATCTACAAATCCTGCAATAGCGACAGCCATATCACGGCCACCTTGAGCAATATCATACCAAGCGCTTTGAACTTGGAAAGACATCTCATTCCATAAGTTAACAGCACCAGTAACAAACCAGTCGATAAAGTCTAAAATACCTATCAAAATAGTTAAGATAGCCTGATAAAGAAACATCCAGAATGATATTGCAGTATTCACATACCAAAAGACGCCTTGTAGCATCATATTAATCACCCAGATAGCTGCATTGGCAATACTAAGAAGTATATTCCAAATGGTCATTCCTAGGTAAAATATAGCCCCTATAATGATTCCTGTTGCTGATACGGCTGCACCAGTAAGATTATTAAACCATGCGACCAAAGCGTAGAAGAGGCCGATAAGGATAATGACTGCCATGACAATCAACATGATTGGGTTCATTGCCATCACTGCATTAAAACCAGCCATTGCTGTTTTAGCCACGTTGGTAGCGATACTAAATAGTTTAGTGGCGATTTCTGCTGCGTTCATTGCGACTATATAAGTACCTATAGCGAATGCCACAGCAATAATAATCGGTTGAATCACAGACCAGTTATCAGCCACAAATTGAGCAATAGGAGCTAACATACTCCAAACAGCCCCAATCATATCCATAGCAAAGATAACCGCTTGAACGACATATTGAAGCACCGTGGCTACAATTTGGGCAAATTGTTGGAAGGCTGACGAGTTCACTATCTGATTAATCTTAATCGATATTGGCTCCAGCGCCTTTGTCACAAAGTTCAGGAAGTTCTGCCATGCTCTACCCCATGTCATAGGCATGTTGCGGAATTGTTGATCAATCGCTTCACTTGCATCTAGCATGGCCGTTTTTACAATGTCAGCTGTAATCTTCCCGTCTGCTCCAAGCTTCTTAACCTCGCCACGACTAACGCCTAGCTTATTGGCAATAGCTTGGATTAAGGCTGGTGAAGTTTCAGCTAGAGAACGTAGCTCATCACCCTGCAACTTACCGCTAGCCATAGCCTGAGTAAGCTGAAGCATGGCGCTTTTTTGTTCTTCAATGCTTGCGCCACCAACAACAAAGGATTTGTTCATAGTTTCCAAAAAGGCAATTGTTTCGCCGTTGTTTTGGAAAACATCGCCAGCTTGCATCCTCATCTTAGCGACACCGTTTGCCATGGTTGTATAGGCCGAGCCTGTACGTTGTGCGGATGTATAGATGGACTTTTGCAGTTGCTCTGTCGTCTGCGTACCATCACGGATCATATCTAAACGAGCATGCATATTGGCATACTCGTCTGACATACCTATAGCTTGTTTGGTAATTGCACCGACTGCAATACCAGCTAAAGCGGTCTTCAACAAACCTTTCAAAGATACTAACCTACTTAGTTTGTTAGAAGCAGTATTAGAGGCATTCCCTAAATCTCTCAGAGCCAGTTCTTCTTTTTTGAGCCCTGCAGCTGCTAGAGTTGCACTATTTACAAATCTACCGTTAATATCAATGAGTCGCCCAGCTTTATTTACAAAATATTGACCAGAATCGCCAGCTTTTTTCATAGCTGACTCTTGAGCCTTCATGACTTTGTCTATGCCAGGGCCTGCATTTTTGACACGCTCCATAGTCGCATAGATTTTATTTAAAGTGCCTGTGACCCTATCGGTCAAAGACATGGTTGTTTGTAAATTGGCCAATAGAATCACCTCACTTCTTCATTCTTTTACGTTGTTTCGCCTCTTCGTGCATGACTGCAGCGAAAAAGGCTTTTTCTTCTACATCCATATTCACAAATTCACTAGGGCGAATGTAATAGTTTACGAGGGCGAAGTAGGCAAGTTTTGCCTCTGCGTCCTCTTTTATTAGTTTTTTGCCTCGTCAACCTTGTCTTGGAATGTTTGGTTGATACCGCTGAGTTCGGTCACAGCTTCCAAAATCAAGGCGCTTTCGCCCCAATTAAACATAGTACCGAATAACTCAGAAGCTCCCATTGTTCCATAAGAATCTTGCAATTCTTTATCGTTAAGATCAGGAACCACGATAGACGCAATACAGATTTCACGGTTATATTTAACACCGTCAAAAATACGCTCTTGGCGTCCGTTACGACCAGGCTTATTGACAAAGCAACGGTCATTGATTAAGTCCGCTTCACGAGCGCTCAACACTCGAATTTTAACTGGTTCCTCAAAAGAAGGAAGCAAGACATCCTTAGTCTCTTCCCCTTTTTTGTTTTGTTTCAAAAACGCTTGTAATCCACTCACCACTATTTCCTCCTTGTGTTAGTATGTAATTTCTTGGAATTCTGATAAGATATCAAAATCTTGGAATGTGAAGTCCGTTTCTTCGTCAATGACCTCATCTGCTGATCCATCTAGTTTAAAGATAAGTGATTCTTTGAACAGAACACCTTTCAAAACGATGGTATAGCGGCCTGCACGAGATGTGCGGTCTTCATTGGTACACTTGATATCAATACGAGGCAATAAGCCGTTTTTGACGTATTCCAAAGCCATCTTCTTCAATTCAGGACGATGGTAATACATCTTCACGGTTCCTGTACCTTCTGCACCGACAATCTTACCACCCTTCATACGAGAGTTGAGAGGGGTAACATCAGCTTTTGTGTATTCAATTTTCGCTTCTAGAGAGATAAGTTCTGCTAGTTCATATTGCTTGTCATTGATTGTAAAGAAGACTGTTCCTTCCTTAGCGGACAAAGCATCTAATTGGTTCATAATAGCCATTAGCTAGTTTCTCCTTTCTTAATCACAGATAACCGTCATGTACAAGATTTCCATAGCGTCCGTCAAGACAATCGGCAAGTTAACCACAACGGATTCTTTGGTGATACCTTGTGAAATTTCAATATCTTTCGCTTGGTACTCCAAAGCTTGCTTTTGAGCAAGTGGGTCAAGGACCATTGTGATGATCCGTTGTTTAAACAACTCACGACCATTCACGTTGTTTGGTACTTTACCGATGAAGTAGTTCTCAAAGATATACTTAACATTGGTGTTGATATTATCCATGGTACGGACAAGTTTATTCTTACCAAAAATACGACTATGTTCTGCCGTATAACTAGTAAATGAGTTCACATCTGACAGGATAATAACTTTTTCATTCCGATAGGCAAAGATAAGCTGACCTCTATTAATAAGCTTTTCAGCCTCTGCTTCGTTCTTACGCTCACAGTCGATAGCACCTGGATAAGACTTGAATGTATTGGATTGCAAGCCAGCGCCTGCATACTTACCAGCTACGAAGTATACACAGTCCTTAGCGCCTAGTTTCGTACCGTCACTTAATGTAACCCCGTTACCGACTGATACAACACCTTCATCGTCAGCGTCCGCATAGTCATTCAATACTGCAATGACTGAACGACCAGCGTTTCGCCATTTTTTGATATGAGCCGTAACAAGTGCTTTTGTTGAACTTGTTTCTGTACCAAGCGCTAAAACACGGAAATCTTGCGTGTCTAAACCATTAAGGAATGATTCAACTTCTGAATTAGTTGTTGTACCATCTGCACCACCTTCAAGCAGTAATGTTTTATCTCCTGTTGTTAAAGTACCAGTTACATCGATATAATCATTCTTGAATGGCAATGTTGTGATAATCTGTTTATCAACTTCTTTCCCAAAGAAAACAGTCGTTACTTCAAAACCAGGCTCAACTTGTTTTTTGAATATAACATGGATATTGTTTCCAGCTTTTCCTTTGTATTTAGCTGTAACTGTCATCCCTCTGTCTGTTTTAATCGCCTTCGTCCCAGTATTATTCACTCCATTATAGACAAGAACCTTACCAGTTCCTTTCAAAGCTTCACGAATCGGAAGGAGTTCATCAATTGGTTTACCGAATAGCTGGCGGAAATTGCTTGTGCCATCAACAAGTGTGAAGGCACCGGGTTCTCCCCAAGATCCAGCAATCATAACTGCTGCGATCGTATTGTCTTCCAAAGGAATAATCACATCATCTCTTGATACGAAATTGATGTAGGCCTTTGGAACTCGTTTATTCTGTACTGTCCATTGTGCCATTAGTTAGCCACACCCTTTCTCCAGTCTTCTAAAATGCGTCTTACTTCTGCTAGTGAGTATGACTGGTCATCTTCTAGCAAAATGTTTAACAAAGTTGCATCATCTTCAAAATACTTGAGTAATGCCTCTTTGCCAAATTTATCTTCAGTAGTTGGTTCCACTGGTTCGGTTAAATACCCTACTTCTTCATTCGTTTCCATGAGAAGTTTCACCTATCCTTTCTAATATTTGCATTTTTGGTTCTTCTTCAACCCATCGAACGTATCGAGTGATTGTGAATGTGCATATCAAGTCATTTGCATTATGTTCCACCTTCAAATCATTGATAGGGTATTGATCCCCTAAATAACGAAAGGAAGGAGAATTAAACACCATTTCAATCTCTTCAAACTTCTGGTATAAGTCTGTTGTTTTTTCGGTGTAGTAATGCAACAAGACAATAAAAACCTGCTTATCGTTTTGGTTAGCCAACCGCTTCCGAGTCACAGGCTTCACATCCACAATAAAACAAGGTGTTTGCAATCCTTGCTGGATTTGTTCATCGTACACCTTACACCCAAATACATCTTTGAGTTGCTTGATGACGAGTGGTCTAATACTATAATCCACCTAGTTCCTCCTTTAGCCTCTCTTCGATTTGTTGCGCGATTTGTGGGATTTTTTGCTTAATTTGTTCTTCTGTCAGCCTCATCATGAAGCGCCCTTCTACCCAAGGATTGACCAAGCGCTTGCCAATTGCAGGGACATAACGCCCCACTTGTTGGCGGTGTCCACTTTCAACGAAAGAAGCATATTCCATAGGGTTGAATGCGATAACTTCGTACACGTCCCCGTTTTTGGTCACTTCCATCTTCCAGGATTGATTAAGCTTACCTGTTAAGCCTTTTGGTGTTCGTTCCTTAACCTCTTTCAAAAAAGCTAGGCCGATATCTTTAGCTGCCTGCATAAACTCAGAGTCAATGATTGCCTGAGCTCTTTCAAGTCGCTTCAAGAACTCTTGAACATCACTATCATCATAGCCACTCATGTCGTCTCACCACAATTTCTTGATGTGTTACATAAACCATTGGATCTTCACTGGTCAGGTACTGAACACCATCCACGACCAATTTACTACCAGATTTGATAGCAAATTTAGGCGAACAGAAAATTTTGTGTTCTGTCTTGAGTTGGTGTGCTTCGTTCTGTTCAGTATTCACTAAATTACGAACAGATACACGGCAGGGAACCTTCTTGTGGATTTCTTTGAATTCTACAAAATCAGCTCCGTTTGGTTTCGTACCCTCGATAGCAGCAAACACATCCATCTTTTTATCATAGGTCCATTCAATACTTGGTGTTGCCCGAGATAGGACATCATTGATATTCATCCTACCACCTCAACTTTCTGAACCGCTGCAGCTGACTGGTAAAGTCCAGCAAGACACTTTCAGCACGTCTGGCAAGGTCTGACTTAGCCAATTCGACACGAGTATCTCCAACGGAAATATTCTTTCCTTGGACAGCTTGGTCAGGATTACAAACAATATAAACCATCTGAATGGCCACAAATCGCAACTCTAAAGGAAAATCCTCACGATTACAGTAATTAAGAATGTTCTGCATGACTTCATCGACCACTAACTCTTCTAGATAGCATGAATAACGTTGTTCATACAAGTCAATCAAGGCTTGTCTAGCATCTTCGTTATGCTTTTGGATTTCTTCAAATGTCATCTTCTCCATCAGCAGAACCTCTCTTTCTACTTATCTTCCTTAGTGGATTTCTTAGATAGTTTTTCAAGTTCAGCTAGAGCTTGGTCACGTTCAGCAACTACTGCTTTGTACTCCTGAATAGTGTAAGTACGTCCGTTAGTCGCTGGCTCTACGACTACATACTCACCATCTTTGATTTCAACCACATCGTAACCATCTTCAAGGAAGGTTACTTTTTCTAGTTCATCAATATCTAGCACACGATTGTCTTTTTTTACTGTTAACATTTTCTATCCTCCTTCTTTAAGGTGCGACGACAAAGGCTAGACCTTCATGTTTAGTCTGGAATAGCAATACATCATCGTAAGATTGTTCGTAGTACAAGTAGTTGCCGCTTGAAGAAGCACTTGGTTCGTCAAGTCCTACAAATTCATATTTTTGTGGCGCTGCCATACATGGAATATGAATCAAGAAGAAGTGGATTTGTTTAGCAGTTGGGTCAACTTTCGCCCCATTTGTGAAGTTGTACAAGGTCTTCATACGGTCAGATGGAATAGATGGCTCAATCGTCACATCGTCCAAACGACCAATAGAACGGTCAATCACTGTACCTTGACCGTGGATATTGACTGTACGACCAAATTGCTTGATGTTCTTGATCATACGTTTAACAGCTGGTGTACAGAAAATAACACGACCTTCTGCTGGTACTCCAGCTTCATCCATTTGTTCCATCAGCTCATCGAAAGTTGCGAGGAAGTTTTCCTCAGTCAAATTCAATGACTTAATTTGTTTACTTTCTGTATCAAGTGCTTTCTTACGGGAGAACAATTTAGATACCATGAATTTATCCATTTCTGGGACTTTTTCAGTATCGTTGAATGTTTTAGTAATGTTAGCAATCGAAACGACATAGTCACTTTCATCAACATCTGATGGGTCTACTAGTGTTGACCAGTAACGCTCATTAGTCAATGTGTATGTTTCCCATTGGTTTTCATAGTTAGCATCAATGCTAGTAATTGTGCGACGTGTACGGTCTTTACGTCCTTCCTTAATCAAAAGACGGGGTACTTTTACTTCTTTAGCTCCTGTGAACTTCAAAAGTGTATTGGATGGAGAGTTCCAAAGTTTGTTAGTGAATAACAATCCGCTTTCACTGTAACGTTCCTGCAAGCCTTGTTGGTAAGCCTGTGCATAGTTTAATGTTGCTGGCATATCTGTTCCTCTTTTCTATTTTTGATTATAAATCCGACGTAAACGCATTAATCATCTGCGTTGTCAGGTCGTTAGCAACTGTTTCTTCTTGTGTTACCCCTTGTGGTTTAGCACCAGCGATATGTGGTTCTACAGCCTTTTCTGGAGCAAATAAAAAGCCTTTAGATTCCTTCAAAGTCGTCAACTGTTCATCTAATCCAGTCACCGATCCGTTGTCACCTAATCCCAATTTAGACTTATCTAGTAGACTAGACACGATTCCAGCGTCATGAACCTTACCACTCAAGTGCATTTCAATAGCATGATCTAGTTGCATTGTCTTGAGTTGTTGTTCATGTTCTTTCTGTTGTGTCTTGTACTTGCTATCCAAGTCTGAGTATTTTTGTTGTAGGTCGGCATTGCCCTCAGCGTCTTGTTTGAGCTGTTTCATGTCCTTATCACGCTCTTTCAACTGGTCTTGTAAGCCTTTGGCATTATCTTCTGCAGCAGACACCTTCGCTTGTAAGTCCTGTGTTGATTTCCCGTGTTCAGACATAACTGCTTCAACTTGTTCTTCAGTTAATCCTAACTGTTCCAAAAATTTACGATTCATTTCTTTTCCTCCTGTACGTTTGTTTAACGTGGCAACGACCACGACATTTTGGTAAAGTAAAAAAGCCTTTTAACGCCATGCTCAGGGCGAAAGACACTAGTCGATTTGAACTAATTTAGCAATTCGATTATGTAAGTCTCTGATTTTTCGCTGTTCTTCTATGTGTAGCACTAGCTTTGTTGTAATGACGGTTACAGCAATTGTTAGTGCTATTTTTGTATACATCCTCAAGGTAATACCTCCAACATATAAATTTGACCGTACGGGACTCCATACGGTTAGAGCATAAGAAAACCGCCTCGATTTCGATGCGGTTAGGTTATTTATTTTTCAATTGTTTCAGTTTCTTTCTGCATTCAATTCCGACTTTTAGAGTTGAAATGACTTCAAATAATTTAATTATCACGAACGAAATTAATGCAAAAAATATAATCCAACCAAATAAAATTGATACCCAATCCCAGATAAACATGTCTTTACTCCTCTACTTTTTCGTATGTTTCTTTAAAAATGTCAGGTTTGCATGGATAGTACTCGCCCTGAACTCCTTTAATAATGTAATCCCCTTCTGTCGCAATCATCAATCCTTCAAGCGTTTCGATTTTTAAAAGAGGATTTTTTAAGTCAGCGTAGTCAATCCGTACTGGGTCTAGTCCAAAATCGCATAGTTCATCTATAGCTTCTTCTGTATCCAAAAACTGCACGGCTTCAACCACTACTGGTTTTTTACGGTATTTCATTTTCTCGCTCCTTTCCAGGCATAAGAAAAGCACTTAGATTTCTCTAGGTGCTTGTTGATAGATATTCTTCATATTCTTTACGTGCATAGTCAGGCATCTTTCTCTTTGCTCTGACGATAAATTCATCAAGTGGAATATCATTGTTTGATCTACTAGAATTATAGAAATCACTCCTAAAACGATTAATCCATCTTTTAGAGCGTTCGCTTGTAAAAACTGGTGGATAATCTTTAGAAAATTCCTCCAATATTTGCGGATGGTTTTTTTCTAAGAATGCTTGACTAAAGAAAATTGCGTTCCCTAAAAAAGCAACTTGTTCATCTGTCGCTTTTTTCAATGGTTCAAACAAGATATGTTCTAAATATTTTGTTTTCATTCCACTACCTCCACTTCAAAAATCCTTCGTTTAGAGTCAAAAGCCATCTCTTGCACCGTTTCAGATAGAACCTTAAACCTTGTATTTGGTTTAATTACGAACTCTTTTTCATCGGCATAATTACTCAATTCACTGACATACGCACCAACAGATTGACCTTTTTTGATGAGTATATTCAATTGAATTTCAACATCTCCGCCTCCAAATTCCTCTATAACTGCCCTATCAAGACTAGTACTCATAAATCCTTTATCAATCACTAGTGTTTTACCAACAGCATTTATTAAAAAATTGTCTTCTGATTGATTAAATAATCGATAAGTTTTAAATGTTTTTTCTGCTTTATACGTTGAAATAGCTGAAATAATCTGCTTAGATTTCTTCTCAATATCATTATACCACTTTTTAGTCTCATCACTTAATTTTTGTGAGTTTCCACCTGATATTTTATCTAAAAATTCTTGTTTTCCTACTCTTAATACATGGTTGTAATCCTCGTACATCGCTGTTGTATATTCATGGATAGATTCCGCTTCATAACTAGATAGATTTCTCAACCACTTCTGATAAGATTTTTGCTTTCTGAAGAAGTCATCTATTTCATTCGGTTTTAGGTCGGGCACAACCTCAGATTCCTTAACACCTCTAAGAACAGCTTCCCCTTCACGCTCCCAACCTGCAAAGATTTCGTCCAGAGAACGTTTCTCGGTAGCTAGTTTTACTGAGCCGTCGTTTTGCAAGATATCAAAGTAAGGGCTAGGCTTGTCAGACTTGACTGCAGGTCTGATAGTAGAACGGCAACGAACATGAAAAGGCGGTGCGGTTCTACCTGGTTCATATTCCTTAACAGAATGAACCTCGTGATTTTCTAACCTGCAAATCTCACTTGTACGACTGTCTAATACCGCTACGATTTCGTAATGGTCGCCACCTAATTCCTTGATAGTATCTAGCGTTGCAAGGTTGTTGTAAAATGTCGTCTCAGTCCTGACAAGCGTGTCTGCTCGATGATAGGCGACCCCTGTACGCTCAGAAAGAGCTCTAGCCATTCTATCAATAGACCAGCCGCCTGTTAGGCCTTTATTCAAGATGTCACTGATTGCCTTATAAGTAGCTTCCTCATGCCCCCAAACATTTTCAGAAAAGGTTTTACCGCTCCAGTTACTAGCCATCTTATGCTTAACTGCATCGACACCCAATATTGGTTTCTCTATGATTCCAAAATGAGCCAGGTTCTTAGCTTGATGGATTTTACCTTTGATGTAGACGTCACTCAGAGCCTCTGTGACCTTGTCATGTATGCCGTCTGGCTTTCCATATAGTTCAGCTGTTAGACGCTCAATTTCGGCAAGCAAAGCCTCCTTGCGACTAATACGATGGCGATATCCCAAGGCGTCCAACAAAGGTGTCGGTGTGTCAGGATTTAAGGCCATCTCACGGAATCTTTCAAGGGTCACATGCTTAAACTCTCTACGTTCTTTATCCGTCAGATATTGCTTGGCCTCTGCATGAGTCATCTTGTTATCAACTGCATACCTGGCATAAAACTTCTCAATCTCAGAAACCAACTGATGTTTATAGTCTGCCAAGGATTGGCCAATCTGTGCCATGTACCTATCAGCTACTATCTGAGCGTTGTGCTCCTGTTGTAAAGCTCGCTCAGTCCAGTACTCATCTATCTTTTTCTTGTCCTTGCTCGTCATGGTCATCCTCTACCTTTTTGAAATTAGTTTCAGAGTATGGATCTTGTCCTTGGTCCTGTTGTTCTTTCAATCGTTCCTCAACTTCTGGTTGATACCATGGGTGTTGTTCACGAATACTTAGATCGTCTAAGATACCGATTGAGTTCACACAATCTTGAATAGCTTCAGACTCATTTGAAATGATGTCACGATTAAAGACATAAGTAAATTTAGACGCGTCAAATGCTACTCCTTTATTAGCTGCATACTGTTCTACAAACCAAAGGAATTGCTTGATGCCTTTTTGGAACTCATTTTCTAGTTCGTTACAGTCCAAATCAAGGTCTGTATAGCGCCATTTAAGAGCCTGACCACTTGCATTGCCTAGATTATCATCCTGGGTATCAATGGCTCGTGCAGCCTCATACAAGAACTTACGAGAGCGTTCGATATCTGCTTCAACTCCGCCAGTATCATTGTCTGCTTGTAGAGTATCTACACCACCATCACTAGAAACCTTGATAGAGCGGAACTTATTCAGATTATTCATGAACTCGCCCAAGTCTGCGCCCTGATAGTTTTTCAAAACATAAATCAGCTTCGGCATATCTGCCAACATATCAGCGTTAGTAGACATTTGAAGTTGAATATTATCAATCAAAGACTTGGTTTGGACTAAAAGACCGTCCTCATACTCATTGTAACGGAATGGAATTAGAGGCACTTTTTCCCAAGTATAAGAAATCCGTGTACCGTCTGCATTGACGTAATAAAAATTCCCCTTGGTCTCTTTAGATAGTGGATTGAGTTCAAGGTGTGAACCTGTCCAGATATAATCTGTAATTCCTTGTTCGTCGTAGTATTCTACAAAGGTTTTGGTCTTCTTCACTCCGCTTTCGTAGACGGCTTGTTTGTAGACACGCACAAAGGCAGATAGTTCCAAATGACGCTCGTCTTTCCAAAAAGGAATAATCTGTTCACTTGGGATTTTAAACAAGCGTAGACGGCCGTTCTCGTCGTAATAAGGCAAGCCATATGCTATCCCTTTCATCACTGCTTCCTTACCGAGTGACTTAATTGTGGATAAAAGATCCTCGTCAAACACGCTATCTAAAAAGTCTTGTGACTCTTCTCCCTCAAGCGAGATTGTCGGTTGTTTAGAAAACAAGTAACCAACCTTCTGATCTACCAGTTTCTTGAACAAACCCAATTCAATCCTTGAGTTCGTCCGCCAGTCTACATCCACTTTCTTATTTCGAATAGCTGTGCGATTTCGATAGTAGTCGTAAGCCTCTTTCATCGTGCTTACTTTCTCAGAATTCTGGTGTTCTCTTATCTCAATCTCTAGTATTTCATTTTGGGTTGTATTCTTAATCAACAACCGCCTGATTAACCATTTAAACCAATTACTCAACATTTCTCCTTCTCCTACCAGAACGATATTCCTGGTTGTCTCATATCGTCTTCAAACGCATATCTAGTAGCGTCGATTGTGTGGTCGTTTACTTCTTCTAGCTTGGGTTTGGGATTTCCATCACGGTCAACTGCATAGTCGGCACTTTCGAACTCTCGTGCAATGTTCGGTGTGCGTTCTGGATCTATCACAATCGCTTCCAAATCATCCAACCAGCGCTCTCCATACTCCCTACTGTCAGGACCTTTCTTAGCGCCTTGAACAAGCGGAATATTCAGCTGCAGTTTTAATTCATCAATCGACTTAGGTTCTGCGCTATCACAGGTTATCATCTGAGATTGATAACCTTTCTCACGGATTCTTTCAGCCAATTCACGGTTGCTAATCTTCACGCCATAAATCTCATCGATAGCATAGATAATACGTTTCTTCTTGTCGTAATGCCATCTTACAAAGGCCAGAGGGTCATTAGCATATCCAAAGTCGTTACCTTGCCGAATGTTATCGAATCTGGATATTTCCTCATCTGTAATCTTTCGGAACACCAGATTTTCAAACGGTGCTACACCAGAACCAATAGCCTCACCCAAATACTCCCAACGATAACGCTTCTCTGAACGCTCTCTCGTGGCCTCTGCTTCTTCTATAAAAGCTTGGGATATATATGGGTTGTCCAAGTAAGTTGAATGATGTACGTGGGTGTTTGGAGGCTGTATGACGCTCTCGTATTTCTTATTCACCCAAGACTGTTTTCTTTTTGGTGGGTTGTAAGAGTAAAAGAATTTATAAAAAAGACCGTCAGCCAATTCTCCACGAAGAAGGGAGTTGGTGATTGTCTTTACTTCATCTTCAGTTTTAAACTCGGCTAACTCCTCAATCCAGCCTATCGCAAATGGAAAGCGGCTGTCTTTCAAGGATTTGATACGTTCTGGATCTTGTGCACCGCGGAAGATAATATAATTCCCTCTTGGAATATAGGTTATCTTCAAAGGGGATTTATTGATCTTAAATAAATGACCGACCCCTTGCTCACTAATTGCCCATTTCAATTGCTCATAGACTGATTGTTCTAGGGTATTGTCTGTCTTACGAATACACACCGCATTGACTGGATAGCGCATAATCAGTTGAATGATAGTGTGTCCGAGGTCGCTTGACTTGCCAGAACCACGCCCACCTTTTTCAACTACATGTAAGATTTTAGGGTCAAATGCTGCACGCCACATAGGATAAAAAGCCTTTGGGATAAATTCACTCATTCTACGCTTCATCGCTAACTCCTATATCATCAACGAATTGAACAGACGAAGACATCTCGATTTCTTTTCTCTCTAAATACGCGCCATTCACTCTGAATATGTGGTCTATAGAGCGTTGTCTTTCTTCAATCGTCGGAGTAAATTCATAAGTCGTTTCCGACACCTCCACACCTTCAGCGGTCTTTACAGTTTTCTTCGAATACCCTTGTTGAGTTTCTCCTCTGGCGATACTAGCAGAGAGTGCCAAGGCTTCTACGATTGACATCGAACGTTCATCAAAAAGTTCTTCTGTACGTTTTTTAATGTATTCAGAAATGTCAACTTTTGTCAATAACTTATGCCCTATAGACCTCGCTGTTTTGTCAGAATACCCTGCTTTTATTGCGGATTGTGTTGCGTTTCTACTGATGATGTACTCATCAGCGAAATGTTTCTGTCTCTCGTTTATTTTCCATCACCACCTTTTTTAACAATCAAAAAAAGCCACACGATGTGCGACTTTTCTGCAAGGCGACTACTACCTTGCGTGTTAATTAGAAATAAATTTTCTGATTTATTTTTTTGTAGTCTTTAACGGCGATGTCCGGAATCGAACCGAATGATTAGAGAATAGAGGAGAGAAACCACTTACCTGTCACCGCCAAAACGAGGCCGAAGCCTCAGAAATAAAATGAAAAATATAAAGGAGACATCAATAAACGAAATAGAGGGGAGGACTTGAACCTCCAAGGCCATTACAGCCCCCTGATATTACAGGTAACCATCTACCAATTCTGAGATCTCTCTTTTCATTTCTTGATACTACCATTCTAACAGATTTTAGACTTCATGCGCATTCACTTTAGCTCACTTTGTCTATGATCATCTCCTCTAGTTCGGACTCAGCCTGTTTGCGTAATCTGTAATAAGTTGCCTTGCTAATTCTCAAATTGTCGCAAATATCCTCAATGTAGGTCTTAGTAATGTAAGTCATTCTAAGGACAGACCTGCTTTTTGGATTTTTAAGCTTATTGATCATTCTACCTAATTCAAGCTTTCTGTTAATGACCACTTTAGTGTCCTGCTCTATAGCCTCTTTCATCACTACCAACTGAGTATAGACATCATCAACTTTTCTAGTCTGTCCACCTTTTACTTTGACATCTGACCACTTAGGACTCGAGAGCAAACCAGCCTCAAGTTCGTTGATTTCATCTATACGGCTTTGAATATCCATGTCAAGGTCTTGTAATTCTTTCAATAACTCTTTAGCCTTATTCACTCTCTATCTCCTTTGTGATATAATAGTCTTTGCGAGAACTATCAGCTGAGACAGAGAGTGTCTTGGCTTTTTTTATTCTATTCTTTATTCGTAATCACACTACCTGCACCGTTGACAGTGACCCAACCATGTTTCTCCCTAGCTTCTGCTTCTTTCATCCGGATAAGATTATCTGTGATTGAATCTGACTTAGCTTTGTTGGCCTTGGCTTCACCTTCTGCTTTGATGATACCAGCATCCGCTTCAGCTTGAGCTTGAACTTTCTTAGTTTCGGCTTCAACCTTAGCTTTTTCCTGTTCCTGTTTAGCTGTATCGATTTCCTTTTGTTTGACCGATTCATTTTTGATTGCTTCTTCAATCTCATCGCCTGCATCTTGGTCTGTTATGGTAAAAGAAACAAACTCTAGATCATAAGACTCAAATTTTTCCTTGAGAGCCTTGTCAATAGCCTCATAAACTTCAGTACGCTTGTCACCCAGCACATCATAGATATCATAATTACCTGTTACCGATTCTATAGCACGTTGAACTGCTGGAGATACTACACTATCATTTACTGTTTTCAAGGTAGTGTAATTAGAGAAGACCGTCATAGCCTTTTCCTTATTGACACGATATTTCACATCGATATTCGTATTCAACCATTGACCGTCTTTTGTCTGAGTCGTAATTTTCTCCATTGTCTTAGTTTGAACAGACGTAGATAAGGTGTAGACTTTATCAATAAATGGCATTTTTAGATGATATCCTGTTTGCAGGGTATTTTCTTGCACACCACCAATGGCGCTAACCTTAACTCCAACTGTATTAGCTGGGATACGTTTCACAGCCGTGAGACGAAAAATCCCAAGTGAAGCAACAGCTGCAACTGTAATGATACCGCCTTTAGCAAGTTTTGTAAGTGTAGTTTTCCCTGATTCATGATTGTATTGTGTAAACATTGTTTTTACTCCTTTTTTAAATTATTTTCCTATCAAAAACTAGTGTTATTGTACCTGTACCAACTCTCCAACATTTATCATATCTTTTGTTAAGACAAACTTTTTATATTCTCCGTTGTCATCTTTATCTTCAAAAAAGGTAAGGTAAAAGCCAATGCCTTCAAACTCTTCATAATTGCCATTTGAAGTATGCTCAAACTCATACTTACCAAAGTTTATGCTTCCCTTGAAGCCAAAAATCTTGATAGTGTCGCCTTCAAAAATCTCTTCCCCATTTTTATCATAGCAACCTGTAGAACGTGTAAAGAGATAGCGGGGGTTTTTTAAGTCCGCAAAAGTCAGACTTTTTTTAACTTCTTCAAAACCCAAAAAACGTTGTTCTTCTCTATCGTATGCTCTCATTCTGATCATCATTATTTTAGTCCTCCAATTGGTAGTCGTGCGCAACCTGCGTCAGTAATGCTAGTCAAGATGTCGCCAAAAGTGTTGGCCCAAGCATAATTTCCTTTTTCCTTAAATTCATATACCGTCATTTTCATGATTTCCTCAATTACTTTAACTTTAAAGTGCGTCATAGTGTCCTTATCAAAATCTACACTTTGTAGAATAAGCTTCGAATGGAAAACCTTACCAAAACCTGCTATCTCTACATATACTCTTGTCCAAGACATAAGGTGGTCATACTCCCAGCCTCCACTCAATTTAAAATCTGGTAGATTCACCTTTTTAAACATTCCTGCGATTTTCTTGATTTCATCTTCTTTTTTCACTCCTGCAAAAGGATATCTTTGTGGCTTCATCATAGTAGCACCTCATCTCCTATTTTTAGAGATTCATAGTTTGTTTTAGTAACTACGAACACTCCGTAATTTTGTACTGTGATAGTGTACATGTCGCCAATCTTCTCCTTGTGGACGACTCTGCCTTTGATTTCTGCGCCTTGATTGTCAGCTTTATAAACGACAATCGGACGCTTTGCTTCTAGTTTTTTAATGTGGATGCTCTGCCAGATGTTCAATCCAGCAGACAATAAAATCCAGATTGCGATAAATCGTTTCATGTTCACTCCCTGTAATTATTGTAAATTTCAATAGCTGGAATTGATTCATTGTCAATAGCAGAAGTAATTATTAGCTCGTTTCCAACTTTTTTCTGAAATTCTAGCAACTCCTCTATCGAATTGATTTCGATAAAATGCCCCTCTGCACCGTTCGGGAATTCTCTTTGTATTCGACCTTTAGACGTTTTATGATTAACTCCTTCAGAAAGCCAACTGCCTTCTATCCTAGAAAATCGCTTATCAAATTCTTCAAATGTCGAACAGCCTCTAACTTGTATTTTTGTGTATTTTTTAATCACGGTGTTAGGAATTTTATTTTCAACCCACCCGCTTGTGCTTGTTAGTAAAAATTCCATCACTCCAACTCCTTGTCCTTAATTTCTCCAGTAAGTCTATTTTCTAAAATGTGACTTGTATAGCAAATATCGCTTCTATATGTGTAGTGATTAACAGTTTCTTCAACCCATTGATTTTTAGTGTACGGATATCTGTTTGGTCGTTTCAATTTACCACCTCACATATAAATACTTTGTGTCAATATCTTGTTCTAAAATACACTCTTTCAATGACTTTAAAACCTCCAATGCATCACTAACCGTTCCCCATCTATTTTCAGGTTCATATTGTACATATTTTTCAGGTTGCCTTTCCAATTCAGTTATGCCACGTTGAATATTTTCAAAAATATCAGCAACATTATAAATTGTGCCTTGGTCGAAATCCCAATCCATAGCAACTCTAAACATTCTTCCAAGATTGTAGGTCGGAGAACTATATCTAGGTTCAGCAATACGGATATATTGTCCGTTTTCTATTTTCGCTAAAATTTCCAAATCATAACTCATCACTCCACCTCTTCAATCTTTACTTTATACATTCGATCACCTCGATACTTGCTCTCAAGTTGAGATTTGCATTTGGCAGCATCACCCACTTTCTTAAAGAAGTGAGTTTCATCTACCATATTGTCAAAATATAGTGTTACTGTGTATGACATTTTCTCTCCTTTATTTATTAAAGAATATTCTTATTTTGCGAATGTTTTTCATACGGTTACAGGTTACATCACTTTTCAAAAAACATATTTTATAAAAAACAAGAATGCTGTTATATCAACGTTTATAGCACTTGCTATTTTTACTTATTAAATATTTTATATAAATGATGTAACCTTACTAATAGACACCCCAAAACAGCAGTAGTATCAAGGGTTTAGGAGGGTTACATCACTTTTTTAAAAAATTTATCAAAAACAGCACTAAAACCCTTGATATAACTGACTTTTCCTGCGGTTACATCAATGATGTAACCTGATGTAACCGAAACACGATTTTTGACCGTTTTTTACCTAAAAGGTTACATCATTTTCACTAAGGTTACATCACTTCTGTTTGTATATTTTTTCTAAAATATGCACGTATTGTCTTCCCTTTAACCTTCTTTATTTTGTATTCCCAATCCTGATTGTTATCCATAATCAACTTGATTTTCCTAGCAATCTTTTCACCTCTCGCGCTATCAATATCGAAAACATTTTTTAGAATCTGTTTAGCAGACACACTTGATTGAAGCTTCACACCTTCATATATCAGGCCGGACTTATTGCGATAGCTGCCGTCATTGAAATAGAACCAGGTATATTGATGCTGTTGAGTGACTGAGAAGTCTTCCCACTCTTCTGGAACCAGCATTTCAAGATAGTCGTATACCTGTGATTCTGCCTCATCTTTATATGTGAAGCGCTCCTTATAGACCGCAAGCTCATTTTCGAACTCATCATCAAAGGTAAGTATAAATCCTTTTTTGTAGATAGCCACTGCTTCGCCCCAAAGTTGGAGTACATCATTCTCTGTCATATCAAAAGGTTTTACAAACTGCTGACCTGCATCCACCAGTATGGGCAGAAAGCGCCGTTCACCAGTCTTATCTCCCAGGTACTCAATTTTATTGCTGGTCCTTGCGATCACAAAGTTTTTAGGGAATTTTTCAGCCCTGCGACCGTAGGATCTACGGAAAGAAAGTTCTGTTTTAGTCACGAACGCTTTTAACTCATCAAAAGTAGTCTTTCTGGACGCGACCATCTCATCATCGTTGACAATCAGGGATTTTAGCATAATCTCATAGTTATCTTTATCCATAAAATCTTTAGCTGAATCCGTGTACCAGTCAGCAGCTATCTTTTGCAAGAAGGTGGTCTTACCAGCACCTTGACCACCGACCAAATCGAGCGTGTAGTCAAATTTAACCCAGGGATTAAAAACCTTAGAAACTGCACCAACAAAGAACATAACAGCTATTTTCTGAACGAAGATGCTATCCTCTGCACCCAACCAAGTTTGAAATACCTGGGCAAGTCGTTCTTTATGATCCCATGACTCATAAGCATTTTCCATATATTCCTTAACCGGATTGTAGGTCTTTTCTGCAAAGAACGCTTCAATACCATCCCTTAATGCTCCAGACTTGAAAACTGTCTTGAAGTGATTTTCCAAGTATACACTCAAATAGGATTCAAAGGCAGACGGTAACTGCCCCTTTCTTAACTGAATAGCATCCAGTTTGACATCCTCTACAATTTCGTGTTCTCCAGTAAATTCATTGTGTCTGAGAAAGTCGTTGAGCTTGTTATCGCTCTTCATTGCAAGAAGAACATTTCTGGGACTGTCAGCCACAATAGACTCAATCTCAATCTGTTCACCTTCTTCGTTTAAGATTTTTTTCTTTCTGCGCGAAAATTGCTTGATTGAAATATTCGTAACATCACCTATTATGGCCACCCCTCCCTCATGTGTTTCTTGATCATTGATTCGACAGTCCTACTTAATTCTTTGTGACTAAGAGGCTCGACTGAATTGTTATTGGCTGTTTCTGCTAGTTGCAGTATACAGTTCGGTTCTACTGACCTGCTCAAGAGTCCACCGACAAATTTTGCAAGTGTATCATTTCTGCTGCCTTCATCGCCGAAGCCTAGGACAACCATTTCAAATAATTCAGTTGTCCTGTTTCGCTTACCAGCACCTTTACTGATTTGATAGTAGATATTATCCAGGTCGCTACCAGAGTTCTTTTTGTTGTATTCCTTCTTAATGGCCATAACAAGAGCTCGACTAGCAGTAACCATCGTGCCCCCCTCTTTAGATTTTTCTAAGTCCCAGGCATATTCTCCTTTTTGGGTCTTAGATGGAGCAACTAAAACATAGTTGTTTGGATGAGCCTTGATATCGACTCCAGGTAGAAAGCCTATCATCTGGGTCATGGTCACGTCTGAATGCTTAAAGTAAAAGATATGTTTTCCACCACTTGCAGTTCTTGCCTGCAAAGTCGGAGTTATCAAATTCAGATATTCCCAATTGGCCAAGCTCTCATATCCGTTATGCTTGCCATGTAAGTCAATATCGATTACGAAAAATTTGTCAGTCCGAACAGCAATATTGCTATCCGGATACTGAGTCCAGTAATTTTCAATTTCCTGAGCAGTCATTGGCGACTTATCTGCGAATTTAATCGCTGGTTGCTTTCCATTAGGCAATACGGGAATTACAGAAAACCCCGCTTTTTGATATCTGAGAGCATATTCTTTCATTCCCATTTTCAGTTACTCCTTAGAACGGCAAATCATCGTCTTGAATATCCATCGGGTTCTCATTCCCGAATGCATCATTCGAACTTTGTTGATTACGACTTTCCAACATTTGGAAATTCTCAGCCACGACCTCTGTCACGTAGACACGTTGTCCTTGCTGGTTATCGTAACTACGAGTCTGGATACGACCTGTCACCCCGATAAGTGAGCCTTTTTTAGCCCAGTTTGCAAGATTTTCGGCTTGTTGGCGCCACATAACGCAGTTGATAAAGTCAGCTTCGCGCTCGCCATTTTGACTCTTGAATGTACGGTTTACTGCAAGATTAAAAGTCGCAACTGCCACATTTTGAGGAGTATAGCGAAGTTCAGCATCACGGGTCATGCGCCCTACAAGTACAACATTATTAATCATTATTTTATTACCTCCAAAATTCTACTGAACGTACTCTCATGAAATGAGTATAATCCAGGGTTATTTCTCTTCAAAGGCTGGATAATTTTAGTAACAATTTCTTTTAAGGACATACCTGAAATTTCAAGCCAAAAGAAATCGTTCTTAGTGTAGTTGTAAACATAATCAATTTCTCCGTGATTATAACATACACCCCAAATCTCACCTTGATGCTGATAAACTAGGATCTTATCATAATAAGCAATCTGTAATTCAATCGGACGTTTGCGCCCAAGTTCCGTATATCCCATTACTCAATACCTCTTGCTTTCTTCGCATCTGCGATAATCTTCTGAGCTTCCTTCAATCGATCAGCTGGAATGCTTTCAGGTTTATCAACACCCATTTTATCGATGAACCATTTTCCAATTGTTGCAGCAGGACTCCCTGTAGCTTCAGCCATATTTTTGAGTTCTGTCCGAATGGCTTTAGCCTGTTCTCCCGTAATGGTTTTGGCTCCGTTACTTTTAGCTGGAGCATTGGCCGATTGCTCTTGCTTACTATTTGTTTTTTGAGCTGGTTTTTGCGACGTACGGCCTGCTTTGCTATTCTGATTATGATATTCATCCGTATCAAGATCCTTATTGTCATCAATCATAAAGAGTCCGTTGAGCGCGTATTTACGTGCATAACTTGAAGCCGCCCCTGTAACCTGACTACCATCCATCCCTTTTTTGCTATCATCTTCTCTAGCATAGGCTGTAGTCCCAATAGTTTCACCAACCGCATAAAGAGTCGCAGTTGCTTCAACATAGTACCTGTCGCCAATTTGCACAATTCCATCTTGCAAAATCAACACCGCATCATGTTCCTGCAAGATTGGCTTCAGCGCTTCTAAGATGTCCTCAGCGCTCCGATAGCTATACTTCCCAAAACTGTTATACTGTCCTTTTGGAGCAACCAAACTCTGCTGGATGCTCTGTAAAGTGACAAAGATTGAGGATTGTTGTTTTGTTACCATAAATCCCCCTTTTATAAACTTCTCAATAGGTCAAACAAATCAATATTTTTATTCTCACGCTCGATTTTTTGAACTTCTCCACCATTTGGATAAGTAAGTTCAAATGTGGCTTTAACCCGAACGATCTCCATTCCGTGTACCTTAGCCAATGCTTTTATCGCTGTTTTCTGTTCAAGATAACAATCATATGGCATTGTAAGAGCACCTCGAATATCAGCCACAAAACCGGCATGAGTAGCTAATGAAGAACTCTTGTTCTTGAGTTCATTTAAAAAATGTCCGTTTTGTTTGTCACGCATTACAATATGATCACTTGAAAGTTTCATTTTGATTCTCCTTAAATTTGATAATCTTCTGGGTATTTTGGAGCAAGAGGTCTGTAATTAGATTCTGCTTTCTTTCCACATTTCTCACATTCCATATTTGGGACCACGTTATTATGAAAGTTTGCGTCATCATATCCGCTATTAATTTTCATGAAGCCACAATGTTCACATTCATATTCTGCTGTGAAATCTCTTCGGTATTGACTGATAATTTTTTTAATTCGCATTCGATTCTCCTTAGAAATAAAATTCAATGACACGCACGTCATGTTGTTGACGGCTGCCTGTTACTCGCCATAAAAGTTGGCGATAATCGTCATAATCTCCATCCGATGGATTAACAGGGTCCAGGACCACAATAGTTTTAAATTTATGCTGAAGGCCATCAACTCCTACACCCAAAACCTGGCTTGTAGCAACCACATTTGTCTGTTCAAGAGAGTCCTTCTTGTCTCCTGTCCAAATACCAATTTCCGGGTGTCGCTCTCTGATAACCTCTACAATCTGTTTGGATTTGCTAACTATCAACATGTCTGTCTTACTGGCCAGCAGAAGATCCAATTGAAGTAGCATTGGAGTATCTGCATTAACTGCTTTCAACTTTGGAAAGTCAATCTCAAAACCTGTCTGAGTAAGATATCGTTCAAAAGTCTTTCGACCAAATGTTTGTTTGGCCATGGCATATTTACCATTTTTCCCAACGATGTTCAATTTCCTAAATTGTTCTAATTCCTCCGGATTAGCTGTTAGACACCAGATAGGTTCAAAGACAACCTCAAATCCGTTGTTTTCTTCAGCTTCCTCAATAGCTTCTACTTCTTCCCAGCGGAAAAAATTTGGCAGATTACTTACATAGCTTTCATAATCTCGGAAGTCATCCCACTCTTGCTTAGAATAGCTGAACTTGGAATACTTCATCTTGCCGTGGGCTAGTTGCCAGTTTTCTTTTTGGTTAGGATCAGCCATCCCAAAAAATGTTTTTTCTAGAGGGTAGAAGTTTTGCCCCTTCTTCCTGATTGGGGTTGCAGATAGTCCAACTGTATAGCCACGTTTGATCTTGCGATAAGCCTTCACGTTGGCATCACTAGACATGTTCTGCCACTCGTCAATAATGAACACATCGCACTCAACAGACTCACCACTTGCAAGTTTGTTCTGCAATCTGCGGTCCGTCATCGTTTCTAATTCAAAATCAGTATTATAGCCTAAATTTTTATAGGTACTACTCCAGCCATCCAGAATGGCCAACCGATTATTGATTACTAGGACTTTTTTAGCCCCCTTGTGCTTCGCTATTTCAAAAGCACAGATGGTCTTGCCACGGCCACCGTACGCCTCAAGAAAGATCCCAGGACAATCACCGTCGCTTCGTTTAACTGCCTCAGCTTGCCATTTGCGTAATTCGATTGCCAATGTCCACAATCACCTCCTCAATATCGTTCCTCTGGGCATAAAATAGCCCGAGCCTTGCAGCTACCCTCACATCGTTGTGATGACTCTTGTCAAAGGTCCACAGCCCTAAAGCTTTTAATAAGTCGTTGGGTATATCTGTCTGATAGCCAGCATTTCGTTGCAGAACCAAATTCGGATAGCATAGCTCAATGGCTGCGATAGTTTCTACAACTGAGTTATCCCTGGAATAATCATTGTCCCTAACTTCGAATTTTTCAACGACCACTATATCAAACTCAAGACTGCGACCAATCTCTTTAAACCAGGCTTTGAAGTTTTGAGTGCCATAAGGGACTACCCAATAATCGACCAGTTTCGCATTATCCAAGAGTACAATTCCTGTTGTACTAGTTTCGATTTTATTACTACTTGGATCAATAGCTAAAATCTTCATCAAACACCAACTTTCTCTGTTAGCACCCCTGGATAAAGGGCCGTGTTAAACCAATTTTGTTTATTCACTTTTGCAAAAGCAAATAGCGATTTAACTTCTTTTGCTTGCTTCTCAAATTTTCGAATATCTTCCTCCGATTCAAAGATAGGTTTTTCCTTATATTTAGCGACTGTGACAAGCTTGTATTCCGGAGTGAATACTGGCTTTTCATTTCCCTGATCAAGATTTGCTTCATCCACTTTCACAAAACGAATCGCAACATCGAATAGAAAACCTTCAGTAACAAGTACTTCAATTGATTCTGGTCCAATCACAACTGCTAGTGAATCCGTTACTCGTGTTTTATTCATCAATTCCATTACTTAATCACCAACTTTTCTGTCCGGACAAGTTCCGCACCTTTGACTTTCTTGCCAGATTTAAGCAACTCTTTGAGTGTTTTTTTGTCCGGCGCAAGCGTCACTTTTTTTGTAAAATATTTTTTCGGAAGATCATCTTCGTTGACCTTAACTGATTCTGGATTCTTAGTAATTTTTATAATCAGGGCACCACTCTTGACCTCGGTTTGACCTGTGATATTCATAGCTGTCATAATGTTATCCTTGACATAATCCAGCTTTTTCTGTGCCGCCTGTTTCTTGGCTTCGAAGCTCTCTTCCTCAGCCTTGTACATGGCCACATCGGCTTCTAGATTCTTGATAACATGGGCATATCCTTCTGCTTTCTGTTCGAATTGTTCTTGCCAATCGATAGCCTCAAGCGTGTCCGTTTTTGTTTCGTCATCAATATCCATTTGATAAATTGTCAGAAACTGACCTGTCAGTCCGTATAAACTAGCCATCTTTTTCTACCTCTCTGATTTTATTTGTAAGTTTTGTTAGTCCAATACCTGATTTAGTTAAATCAGCGTTGGACGTAAATAAATGATTTTGATTCATTCTAGCTATTTCGTTCTTAGATAAACATGCTAGGTTTAAAATATCATAGTTTGTTTTGTCACCGTCCAGGAAAACAATTGAGTACCCTTTTGGTATCGGCCCGTGATGATCCTCCCAGACTTTACGATGTTTCAAAACCCATCGATTAGGCTCCCCGATTTTTTCTTTTGGATAACCGTCTGTTGTGTAGTTGATAGTGCCGACAGGTACATAATTCGGAGGTCTATTACCTTTTTTGAACTGCCCGCTGTTTTTTGGCATATTGGGGTATTTCTTCCCCTTATTGTGAGGAGTCTGACCTTTCTCAAACCTCCCTGTCAACCCACTATGTAGATTATTCCTTCTCCGATAATTCTTAATCTGTTTCTCAGTCAGTGATAATCCGAATTTTCGGTTCATTTCATTTGCGACATCACGAGAAATCTTATTTTTTTGGATCGATACAAGGTAATCGTGTTGTTCTTTTGTCAATAATTTACCTTGATAGATTTTTCCAACCGGTAATCCAAGGCGTTCGCGTACGCCGCCTATTTGAGCCTTGGTATAGTTTGTCCCAAATTTCTCATTTAGTAACCTAGTTACTTCGGGAGTTAGTCGACCAGGGCATATTTCATGCATGTACTCCGTGTACTCATCCTTCCAGCAAAGCGATCGGGGCATTGACTTCACCTACCTTGTCTTTGAATTTTTCAGCATCTAGCGCCAGCTGGCCTGCTTGTAAAATTTGACCTGAAATAGCGACCATCTGTTTTGACCGTTGAAGCTCGGTTTTTAATTCATCAGCAGTAAGATCCCTGTCGTCCAATGTTTCCAACTGAGCGAAAAGAGTATTAGTTAAATCTGTCAATTTATTTCGAACCATCTACTTCGTCACCTCTTTCATCAATTTATTAGCTTCTTTGATTAGCAAACGCATAACGTTGCTATCAGTTTCTTTCTCTGCTGCTCTTGTCAGCATTTCCACCCACTCACGTCTAGTATCATTCTTCCAATCAACCAACTCAGTGAGCGCTTGTGTATGGTTATAGTAAGGCGAGTAGTCGTATGACTTATCTTCCAAGCGAACGCATCTGCCTGCCTTGATGTCTTTGGCCAAGTTCGCCCTCACATTACTATTTGTTGTACCGACAACCTCAGCCACTTCATCACATGAGGCAGTAGGGTGGTCTTTGTAATATTCCCTAATCCGTTCCGCTTGAGTCATTTAATCATACTCCCTTCCTTTAAATTCATTTTTGATTTCCACGCTCTCGCATTTCACGCATTCGTAAGGTGGATAATTATCGTACCAATCAAACTCACGTCCACAATCAGCGCACGTACACTTCCATAAGTACATCATTTTCTCCGTAATTTTAGTTGGAAATTCTCTGCTTCTAATCTTTTTCTTAAAGATTGTTCCCGTTGCAGTTGTTTCTTGAGATCATCGATTTCATGTTGCATACGCGCCATCATTTCAAGGTCACGCATCTTCTCTCTGCGCTTACAAGTGGATAAATCCCACGCTTGTCTATCCCATACGATTTGCATATCGTACTCTCCGTGGCTCTGGTAATGTCAGAGGTTCTGGGCGCAATCCTACAGGCGGTTCATTGTCATAGGTAAAGCCAGGAAATGGACGACGGATATTCTTGCGAATCTCTTGCCATTTGTCCTCTCTACCACGTTCGTAAGCATGGTTGTACCCTTGGATAATCATAGACGCAAATTCTTGCTCTTCTCGTCTCTCTTCTTCCTCTCGTTGTTCTTGCATTTTGATGTGACGATAAAGTCCCACAAAACCAAGCAGCAAGGCTCCAACACCCATTAACTGGTCTAAAATCGGTGGTTCAAACATCTTATTTCTCCTTATGCTCTTAATTTTTGTACTTCTTTTTCTAATTCTAAAATCTCATAAACATCATTGACATCGTACATAATATCTTTCCCTTGCTTACGAAATCTTAATCCTTTGCGTTCTAACTTCTTAATATAGCCGTGAGTAAAGCCGAACTTCTTCATCAAGGCTTGTTGATTGATTGGCATGCGATCATTCTCTAGCTGCTCCTTGACCTGCTTTTCAGCAAAAGCCAATAATTTATTCGTGAACAATTCAGCACTTTCGCCGTCCAATCGTAATTGTAACGTTATACCTTCCATTTTTTACATCCTCTCAACTATGCGGGCAAGCGTTTTTGTGATATAATGGTTTAAATTGTTTAAGTAAGTACCTGATTTCTGTCAGGTGCTTTTTTGTTATTTTCCTATCTGTTATAATAAAGCCAGAAAGGAGGTGAGAATATGAAACAATTCATCAAAGATTGTTTTGATGAGAGTGATGAGAATGATTCAATCACAATCACTTTCTCAAATGGTGATAAGATTGACTTTTTCCAAGTATATGATGATTGCTCTGACACTGCGAATCATATAGTTCTTGTAGAAGTTGAAACGGATTTTCGACATCTAGTCAATCTTGATTATGTAGTACACATTCGTTCAAATGCGTAATCTTCCAGCACCTAATTTTGATGATTAGGTGTTTTTTGTTGCATAGCACGTTTTCTGATATCTTTCCTCAAACAATCAGCTAAGTGAAGCATATTCGGGATCTTGCTTCCTTTGATGCTACTAATAGCTCCTAAAGCTTCATAGTAGGTCTCTGTGTGATCCAAAATATCATCAACCATATTTTCAAAATGTTTCTCAATAATTTCTTTGATGAGATCATTATTTTGTTTCTTTTCGTTCATATTTAATCCCCTTTCTGTGAGTCTCGCTTATTCATTCATACTTCTCCTAAACTATGATTTAATTCGTATTTATTGCCTAAAAAAATAAAATCCTTTTCAACATTGTATAGTCGAGCAAGTTTTTCTAAAAGATCCATTGGAATTTTTGAACTATCATGCTCATACTTCAACAGTGTTTGTTGATGGATATTAAGTTTATCGGCAACTTCTTTTGCAGATAAGTTATAATTTGTTCTTATTGCTCTCAAAGTCATTTTCGGCACGTTCCTACCTCCTTATCTTAATTCATCTATGCTGATCTCCAACGCATCAGCAATTTTGCATATGTTCGGCCAAGAAAGGTATTTCACCTTTCCGCTTTTTAAATCAGAAAAGAAACTACGGTTGACTCCAGACATCTTAGATAATTGATAGCCATTCAAATTTCTTTCCTGCATTATTCGGTTTAATTGTTCCCACATTTTTACACCTCGGACACTATATGTTGTTAAACAAATATATTTAATTAACAATATGTTGTGCTTTTCTGTTATTCATGTTATAATCATTATTGACTAGGACCTCTCACCGTTTTAGTCAAAATTTAAACAGAAAGGAGAGCAAAAAATGAGTAACAACTTGGCAAAACTTGACATTCTACTAACACATGGGATTATCGCTGAAGATACAGATCACAAATTGATAATCCAAACAGCTGCTGGACAATTCATTGGCAAACCTTACGATCCTGATAATGCAGATTACCCTTACGTATCTGCTATTGCTCAAAAGATAAAAGATCTTAGATTTTCTGAATACGATGAAAAAAATCCAACAGCAATCTTTTTAGTAGATGTTGAAGTTCGCACCAATTCAATCGGTGGACCATTCAAAATGCCATACGTTTGTCTATTTTTAGATCAGATATTGGGTGTTTCGATTGGGAAATTCGAAAATCCAACTGAAGAATAGAATCTTTATCTATCGTAAAGTCTATCGGTCGTTCGATAGGCTTTTTTCTTTTCCCACTATACGGATATCGTCTTGGTCTCATTGTTTCTCCTTTCTATTATTTCTTTTTTCGCTCTATGAGCAACAGCCTGCCAGGGAGTCGAACCCTGGTGCTACCGATCAGGCTACATTCATTTTGTCCAGCATTCCTGCAAACGCTGCATCAAAGCGAATGTCATCGATTTCGTCTTGAGTGAAACCAGCATCAAGAAGGTGACTCTCTTGGCATTCGATCTCTTCTGCCAACTCTGTCCATCCGAAAGCGAACTGACGGCAGTTGTTCCAGAATGATTCAAGCTGACCATAGAGGAAACGTTCCTCGTATGTGTTTTGAAGCAAGGTTTCTGCAACCACTGCTTTGAAGATGTTGATTGCTTTCTCGTTTAATGTGTTCATGGTGTTTCCCTCCGGTTTGTTTTTCTTATTTCCTTAAGCTTGATTATATTATACTACGAATTAAATCGTATGTCAATGGTTTTATCGATTTTTTCCGTAATTTATTCGAATTTTTTATTTACAAAATCGAAAATAAACGGTATTATATAGTAAAGAAGATAGGAGGAAAAAACATGGCAAGAGGACGAGGGAAATTAACTCCTCAAGATAAAGAGGATATGAAAGTCTTTTCTGCAAATCTTAACTCTATTTTATCTGATAGAAATTGTAAACAAGCTGAGCTGTCTCGAGCAACAGGGATACCGCCTAGCACATTGACAGGATATGTAAAAGGAACTTCTTTGCCAATCCCTGGCAATGTTCAAAAAATTGCTGATTTTTTTGGAGTCCCAAAATCTACTCTAGATCCGAGATTTGTCACTGCTAACCCTGTGGTTTACTCTATCGTGGGAGAATCGAATACACCTAACTATTCCACTTCCTCCATCCAAACCATCTACGACGAACTCAGACCTCCAAGACAAGCCAAAGTCTTGACCTATGCAGAGAGGCAACGGGACGAGCAGAGGAAAGAAGAAACGAAGAAAAACGAAGTATCGGAAGTCATCCAACTTTATAGTTACGACTACTACGACCACCCAGCTTCTGCAGGTACAGGACAGTATTTGAACGATGTACGAGTGGAACGGATTGAGTTGCCAGTAGATGTTGATGCCGACTTTGTCATCCCAATCAAAGGGGACTCTATGGAGCCAGACTATCACGATGGCGACCTGGTATTCATTCAGACCAGCGTGGACTTAAATAACGGTGTTATTGGAGTATTCAACTACAATGGCGATGCTTTTATCAAGCAGCTTGTCATCGACAAAGGTCAGGCATACCTACATAGTCTAAACCCAGCGTACAAAGATATGCCAATCACACCAGACACCGACTTCCGAATTATCGGTGAAGTCGTGGATTTGTACAGAGAGGGATAATATGAGTAGTGAAAGCAGACCAATGGAAGTGATTAAACACAACCTAGATTGTCAATGTCATAGACGAAGAGAGTGGATTAGAGTCAATGATAAGTGGCATGCTATCGAGTTTTCGGTAGACGATCCAAACGAACCTCCTATGACCGAAAAAGAAAAAGCCAACGTAGCCTTAATTATTCAACAACACTTATCAAAAAAATCCGAATAACAAAAGACTCTATAAAGACGCTCTGAAGAGACTTGACGTCCCTACAGAGTTTGATTATCTAAAATTCATGTCTTACTACAATCTAAAAACCATGACAAGTGAGATCATGGTTCAAGAGGAATACTTAGCATTGTTGGAATGAAAGGAAACTTATATGTCTTACTCATATGTTGCTTTAGATGTTGAAACTGCGAATGATTTTCGAGGGAGTGTTTGTTCTATCGGTTTAGTAAAATTTAAAGATGGAAATATTGTTGATACTTTTTACACTTTAATCAATCCCGAAACAAGGTTTGACACCTTCAACATTTCTATTCACGGTATTAAACCTGAAGATGTTGCTGATGCTCCTACATTTCCGGAAGTACGGCAAAATATTGTTGATTTTATTGGTTCTGATATAGTTGTAGCCCACTTTGCACAGTTTGATATGGGTGCTCTTAAAGACGTATACCAAAAATATGAACTGGATTTTGATAATATAGAGTATATTTGTTCGTATCGATTGGCTAAGGTTGCTCTTCCTGGACAACTGAGTTACAAATTAAAAAGATTAGCTAAACATTTGAATATTGAGCTAGATCATCACAATGCTCTATCAGATGCACGAGCGAGTGGATTGATTTTAGAATATTTACTATCTGCTAATTCATTTTCCGACCTTGATACTTTTTTAAAAGAATATAGATACAATAAAACCGGCTTACTTGGCCAGTATGGATTTAAGAGAAAAAAAGACGCTAAGTACAAAGATAATCTCATCTATACTCCTACAGAAGAAGAAAAAGCAGCAATGAACCCAGACCATTACTTTTACGGTTTATACTTTTGCTTTACTGGAAAACTCGAGCGAATGACTAGAAAAGAAGCTAACAAAGCTGCTGCGTTAGTTGGTGGCATTCCTGAAAAAGGAGTGACCAAAAATACTAATATCTTAGTTGTAGGGGAGCAAGATTGGAGAGTTGTCGGCACAGATGGGTTAAGTAGTAAAATGAAAAAAGCACAAACCTTGTTAGAAAAAGGTCAAGATATTGAAATCATGACAGAAAATGATTTTATAAGATTGCTTGAGGAATAATTAACAAGAAATAAAAAACCCCCACACTCTCCATCGCCAAACTTTGAGTGTGAGGTTTCAACCTTCCATGTGACAAGCAATGGAAAAGATGATAAAAAAATACAACTATAGTTTATCATAAGTTCTACACCTTTTCAACTATGCGGGCAAGCAATCGAAAAGAAAGGACTTTTTTATGATAAAAAAATACATCACAAAAAAAGGAGAGACTAGATATCTCTTTCAAACATACCTGGGCATAGACCCTGCTACTGGAAAAGAAAAACGTACAACACGCCGTGGCTTTAAAACCATTAAAGAGGCAAAGGCTGCCGAACGTGACCTTCTCTTAGATGTTGAAGAGAATGGTTTTTCAAACAATGAGGATTTCCAGAACCCTACTTTCGCTGAAATCGCTGAGTTATGGCTTGATAGCTTTAAAAGTACTGTAAAACCAACAACATATCAGAACGTTAAGAAAAAACTTAATGTTATGATTGACTCATATTTTACAGATATGAAGATTAAGCAGATCAGTGTCGCTTATTGTCAGAAGGTTGCTATAAAGTTAAGTAATCGCTATGTCCTCTATGCCAATTACTACTCTGTTATTAGCCGTATTTTCAAGTATGCCGCTTCTCTTGACATCATTAAGTCAAATCCCTTAGACAAGATTATCAAGCCTAAAAATAAACCCTTAAAGGGCAAAGAAAACTTCTATACAAAACAGGAACTAACGGAGTTCCTTAAAGTTTACAAAGCAAATTGTAAGCCAGTCGACTACACTTTTTTCCACTTGCTCGCTTTTTCTGGATTGAGAACTGGAGAGGCTATCGGCCTCATGTGGTCAGATGTTGACTTTGAAAATAAACGGTTAAGCATTTCTCGCACGGCTGTCGTGATTGGCAAAAAACAAACTGTTCAGGACCCTAAAACCAAAAGAAGCAAGAGAGTTATCACCTTGGATGATGAAACCCTGAATGTACTGAAGCTCTGGAAACGTCAGCAGATAAAAGAATATTTCCAGGCTGGTGTGCCTTACAAACATGATTCGAATTATATCTTTACGAATAATAGTGGGGGATGGCTTTTAGCTGCAACTATGAAAGTGAAACTTAGCAGATTCTTTTGTAAACACAAAGATCTTAAAAAAATTTCGCCTCACGGTTTTAGGCATACACACGCTTCTCTCCTTTTTGAAGCTGGTGTTACAGCAAAAATCATTTCAGATAGACTCGGTCACAATAATGTTCAAATCACCCTTGATATGTATACCCACATCAATGATAATCAACGTGTTGAAGTCGTTGACCAGCTCATGGATTTCATCCGCTCCAGCTAAAAGTAAAGTCGTATTCAATCTCGTATTCACTTTTGCTTAACACGCTAGAAGTCCACTGGTTTCAAAGGATTAGCAAGCTGTGTACTATTTATGGTATAAGTGACCAACGTTTTCAAATACTTACTATTGCTTGTCAATAGTTCATTTTTTACTTATTTTTCTTTAAAATCATTTTCATTAATTGCTATCGTTTTTTTAAATCGTATTCATCTTCGTATTCATTTTTGCCC
>PKQM01001380.1_pt1 | contig 44803 bp, 60 predicted proteins | sample 2354721 | NCBI WGS metagenome assembly PKQM01 (sample SAMN08271939, study PRJNA427730) | Human saliva metagenome, whole genome shotgun sequencing project. | reverse complement strand
GGTCCTGGTCGTGAACAAACAAATATTTTAGAAAGTGTTTGGTCCTAAGAGATTTTTAAGATTTGTTTAAGATAGGTCGGGTATACTATAGACAGTTACAAGAAGACCTCCTAACTTGTTGTAACAAATATCCTAAACTTTTCTTTTTCATAATAATCTCCCTATAAAGTCACCGCATTCGGTGGCTTTTTTTGTTTTGGGATTCATGATATAATAATAAAATCGATAAGTAGGAAAAGAGAAAAGAGATGTATTATACACTTGAAGAAAAAGAAGTCTTCATGAGAGAGGCCTTGAGAGAGGCTGAGATTGCTCTTGAACACGATGAAATTCCAATTGGTTGTGTGATTGTGAAAGATGGCGAAATCATTGGTCGCGGGCATAATGCACGTGAGGAATTGCAACGAGCGGTTATGCATGCGGAGATTATGGCCATAGAGAATGCGAACCTGAGTGAGGAGAGCTGGCGCTTGCTGGATTGTACTCTTTTTGTGACCATTGAGCCTTGTGTCATGTGTAGTGGAGCGATTGGACTTGCCCGTATTCCAAACGTGGTCTATGGGGCTAAAAACCAGAAATTTGGTGCTGCTGGGAGTTTGTACGATATCTTGACAGATGAGCGTCTCAATCATCGTGTGGAGGTTGAAACGGGAATTTTGGAAGATGAATGCGCAGCTATTATGCAGGACTTTTTTAGAAATAGACGGAAAAAATAATTTTGCTTTTAAAATGAATAGGAATGTGATATAATAAATAGTGGAGCAACAGTTCTGCGTGAAGCGGGTCAGGGGAGGAATCCAGCAGCCCTAAGCGATTTGAATTGTGTGCTCTTTTTTCGTGCACTTTAAAAACCCTTTAAAATCAACACTTTAAGGGGTTTTTGTTTGTCTTATGTGATAAAAAGGGGCAGACGAGGGGCACAATTTAAAATTTTATCTTGTCTAACTTGCTAGATATGTCTGATACCATTTTTTGGGTAACGTGAGAATAAATCTCTAGTGTGGTCTTTGAGTCACTATGTCCTACTCTATCCATGATGGCAGTCAAAGGAATACCTAGCTCAGCAAGTAGGGATATGTGAGAATGTCTAAATGTATGTGTAGTTATATTTTTTTCTATTCCGATTTTTTGACCATGTCTTTTCAATGCACAAATAACCCTGGCATTTGTTATTGGTTCTCCTAGAGTATTGATGAAAATAAAATCTGTATCAAATCCATTTGTCGCATTCTCTATTATTTGCTCTTTGATAATATCTAACACTTTTTGAGGTGCTGTTATAACCCTATCGGACTTGATTGTCTTTGGTGTAGTTCTCTCTTTTTGTCTGAAATCGTATGTATGCTTGATGTGAATAGTCTTTTTAGAAAAATCTATATCCTCCTTGTAGTTTAAGGCTGCCAGTTCTCCATACCTCATGCCAGTAAGAAAAAGAACTTTAGCTATTCGGATATACTTTGTAATTCGATAATCACATAGGGCCTCGTCTTTTAAATTTTGGATGAATAACTTAAACTCTTTTTGGTCTAAGTATTTTGTGTTTTTCTTCCTGAGTTCGTCGGATGTAATTACTTTTCTAGGCGTTTCAACAAATAGCATTTCATTTGTATCAATATAATTCATTCTGATAGCGAATTTCATTATCTGATTGAGCTTGAACTTGATTTTAGAAACATAGTTATGAGATCTCCCGTCTTGTAATAGTTGATCTATTACTTTTTGTAATAAACGTCTATCAATATTTCTAACTAGGTAGTCGCCCTCTATCTGCTTTAAAATCTCTTTTTTTACATTTTTTGAAGCATAGACTGTTGAATTTTTAACACCGTGTTTCCAATTCTCCTCGAATTCCTCATATAGTTTTTCAAAAGTTATATCAGAAACAAAATGTTGTTTTTCTCCTAACTTTTGTTTTATCTTTTCCTGCAGCAAGACAGCAGCTTGATTTCTTGCCTGGGGAGTTTTCTTCTCCATCGTGACTGAGACTTTTTTTAATTTCTCAGTATATGGATCTTTGTATCGCTCAAAAAATTTATATTTGCCGTTTGGCAATTCTTCCATCCACATTGATTTTACCTCACTTTTTTGATAAAATGGGTATAGTAAAAAGGGCTTTTTAATGCCTTTTACTATCCAGAATATCCTCACACTCAGAAGTTTGCCGACCGAGAGTGTGGGGATTTTTTATTTTAGTCAAAAAATCTTTCTACATTATTTGCTTGTGCTTGAGTTAGTTTTGTTGAAATAGTTTTTATTTCACCAGTTACAATATTTCTGAGCAATACCGATGCTGAACCTGGCTTTTCTTCTTGTGTAGTAACCGAAGTGGAATTGATAGTTCCGTTTTTTGCCCTAGCTCCACCAGCCATTGCGCCAATAACCGCCCCAACTGGATTTATTGCAGCGCCAATCGTTCCTCCAAGGAGAGTGCTACCAACTCGCCCTTTTTGCTTGGTTTTTCCTGTAGTAGTTGTACGCTCGATAATTGTAGAGCCAGAAAAACTAAAGTTTTCAAATTCATAGAGTACAGGTTCTTCTGAATATAAACCAATGTAGTATTGGCCATCAACTGTTTTTCTGACAGTAGTAGGACTAGAGAACTGATTTGATGCTGGTAATGTGATTTTTGTTTCTAACGATGCTTTTTTTCTCATTTCGTTAGCTTTGTCTAATCCTTCTGTAGTTTTATCAACTGCAGTTTTTGCTAATTCTTTTATTTTTTTGAAATCCATAATTTTATCCTATCAATTCATAATATTCATCAATGACCATCAATTCGTCTGTGACTGTTCTAAGTTCATGTTTTTGCATGAACTGGATATAGTTAAAAGATTGATGGTCGTCTGATAGTGCGAGTTCTTCTTCTAGCAGCTTATGGATCATATGCCTATTGGCTTCATTTTCGCATCTGGTGTGGTTGTTTTTGTATAGTGTAGTAGAATGTTCCAGATGTCCTAATTCGTGGTATATGACCCGTTTTTTTGCGTCTTCGGACAGTTCACGGTTTATAAAGATAATACTGATTTCTTTGATGTAAACTCCAGGTCTTTGCCAAAGTTCATTATCAAAGTAAGCGAGAGTGACACCGTGCGAGTCTACTAGCTCTTCAATAGTCATAGGCTATCATCCTTTTTGTGTTATTTTGTTGTTAAAATGGTTACGATGATTGCTAGTATCCCCAGTAAAGTACTAACTAACAGTCCGATAAACCAATACATGAACTCTTTTTTGCTTTTAGCTTGCTCTTCTAATCTCTTGTTTTCTTGAGTTAGAAACATAGTCTCTACACGTTTCTCGAAATTATCGAATTTCAAATCGACTTTTTCAAATTTCAAGTCGATTTTTTCAAATCCGCTGCGCATTTCTTGTTTGAGTTGGTCAATTTTTAAATCAATTTTCTCAAATCCGTGCTGGGTGTCAGAATTAATTTTATCAAGTTTTAAGTCGATTTCAGATTTGCTGTAAGTATCTTGTGACATAATATTTTCCTCCGATAACATTTCTGACTCCATTATATCACGATTTTGTATGGGTACAGTTTTTAATGAAGGTTTAGAAGCGTGAATTGAAGAAACTTTGGAAGGGGTAGGTTTGAAATTATCTTGTGTGTCCGGCATTGTTTACTCCCACTTTCCAAAATGATGATAACTATATGCTGTATCTACTTCCTGACCGTTTTCGTCCATCAAGATGAAGAAAAAGAAAAAATCACTTGGGTTCTGTATCGTAAAATTAAAGCTGAAATTTCCAGTAGCCATCCCGAAGCCATCTTCTAGCAAAACAAAGCCCTGCCTTGCAATATTTATTCTCGTAGCATGAACAGGGTAGGACGTACCGTCAGGGAAGTGGGCAGTTAGAGATAAGATATAGTCTGTATCGGGTCTTAGATTAAAAAAATCTAGAAAAGCAATCAAAGATGTTGAACCGGGAAACATATCAAAATTAGTGATCGTCCCTAGAAACTGAGAAGTTTCAGGATTGACAATCCTGATTGCTGTCATCTTTTCTCTGAACGGATTCTTTTTCATTGGAATACTTGTCATACTATCTACCTCTCAAATAAATCTCAATGATGTTCTGGATGGCATCGATGTCTTCTTCTGTAAGAGGCTTGCCATCGAAGGTCTTGGCATTCTCTGCCATCTTTCGGAGGTCGTCAGACGTGTAGCCTGCAATTGTATCATTGTTTGCGATAGCAGGGTTATCTGTTCGTCCGAGCAGGTAGTCGGTGGATACGTTGAAGTAGTCTGCGATTTTGGATATATGTTCAGCAGATGGAGTCTTTTTATTTTTAAGACTGTAAATGTAATTTTTTCCCAAACCAACCCTATCTTCTAAAGTGTTTAGAGAAATTCCCTGTTTTTTAGCTAAACTTTTAATTTTTTCGAATGTCTCAAACATTGATACATCAACCTTTCTGAAGCATTACAAAAAAATATTTTATTTTTTCGTCTAAAATACTTGACAAAAATTAGACGAACGACTAAAATAGTATTTGTAAGTAATTAACAACTAAAAAAACAACTAAGAAATAAATTATAAAAAATGTTTTGGCGAACGGTATTTATAGATTTATTAGTGTTTTTATTATGCTTTCATTTTAGACGAACATCTAAAAAAAGTCAAGCGAAAAGATAAAAAATAGTTAATTTTTTAGTTGTTTCTTATTTACGAAAAAAGTAAAGAGGGAGGAACGTATATGCCAGATATCACAAATGGTCGCGAAAGAGTTAATGCTTTCTTGAAAGAGAAAGGCATTAAAAAAACAACTCTAGCGGTTGCTTATGGCTTTAAACGACAGGAAGTAACAAACATTCTAAGTGGAACGACTAAAGGTCCACGAGCGAATAGCTTTATTCTTCAGGTTATTGAAGATTATGGGATTGAGTAGGAAAGATTTGAGGAGTAAAGATGGAAGAAATAAAAATCAGAGAAGATGGTATTTACTTGAACAATCAAAAATTAAAAGGTGTTCAAGCAATCAAAACAAAAAGCACGGCTGAAAACAACCATGCTACTATCTTCTTAAAACTTGTTGCCAAGCTGATTTGAAATGAGATTGGTAATAACTTGTGATGAAATATCTTTAAGGACATCCAGTGAAAAAGAGCCAACATTCTTTGCTATATCTTTTGTCCGATTCCAATTGGTATCTTGGCGAATATCATTGATGAACTGATGACCATAAGGAGATAAATCTTGAATTGAGAAACCACCAAAATAGTGTTGAACTTGGAGAAATAAACCGCTATGTTCGCATTGTCTGACATGGTAAAGGATTTCCTCTTGTGAATATTTTGGAATAAGATTTTCATATAGTTTATCCTCTGAGACATCATTGGAGTATGTTGAATACTCTTCAATAACAAAAAGGATATCACGGATACAATCAGGATTTAATTTCATCAGAATTACCTCGTTTTTGATTTCATTATACCACAAACAGAAAGGAGAATGGATGGAAGAAAATAAAGAATATCTTCATGAACGCATAAAGCATTTTCAGTCTTTGATTGATTATATGTCTGAGCGTGGGCAGAGGTATTATTTAGAAAAAGATTGGTTTGATAACCCAACTCTAATTTCTATAGAAGTCGCAAAAAAAGAAGTAGAGCTAGCTCAGAAAAAACTAGAACTACTTCCTAGACAGTCTGTTATGGGATGTATTTTGCAATTACTGCAAAGGAGGAAAGAATGAACGAACTAGTATTATCAAATGATCCTAGTCAAATCGAACTGGAAATTAAACGATTTCTATCCGTTCCTTTAAAATTAAAAATTTTACGAGAATGTTTGTTGTATTTGTTCTTCAAAATGACCAATGATACGACAGATATAACGGTAGAGAAGTCGACTGTACATTCTACCGATGGAACAAGCAAGACAATCTATACAGTTACTGTACATAACTAAAAAAAGCACCTGACGGCAATCAGGCGCATATCAAAATAACTAACTGAATTATATCACGAAAGGAGCAAAAATGGAAGCAGTTGAAATTGTAAGAATTAAAGATGTGATTATTGAAAAAGTCTCTGCTAATGATGAAGAATTAGAACACATTTTTGGATGTTCAAAACGGCAAGCGGGAGACATGAGACGCGAGATGAAGAAGCTACCTAGCCAACAGAAGCATCTTAGGAATGATGGCCAGCTCGTCACGATTAAAGGTTTTGACGAATATCTGCAATATCGAGGAACTCAAGCTTGGAAAAAAGAAATGGTGAAAAGCAAGAAAATGAGGTCAGTCGGATGAACCTACTAACAAGAATTAAAAACTACTTTTCGGAAGAGGTCGAAGAAACTAATATCGACTGGAAAGAGGTCGCTCTGGACCTTAATCAATCATTGATTGAGACGCAAGAAAAACTTCAAGAAGCAAATCAAGAAATCGCAGACTTGAAGAAAATCGTAGCAATCTACAAAGAAAAGGAGAAAGAAAAATGATGGAATACATTTACCTGGTAACAATCGTAGGAATTGGACTATGGTCGCTAGTAAATAAACTAGATGACCACGCTGAAATGAAACAAAAAGAGCGTCAGCGAATAGCTAACAATGTCGCACGGATGAACCTGAGAAATTCAGACAAACAATTTACGTACGACGTGCAACCACCTGTGGGACTCGCAAAAGGTGTAGAAGAAGGAGTTTAAAATGGTGACAATCAATAAACTAGAAATCGAAAACGTCAAGCGTGTTAAAGCGGTCAAGCTAGAGCCGTCAGCGACTGGTTTGACAATCGTGGGTGGAAATAACAACCAGGGTAAAACAAGCGTACTGGACGCGATTGCTTGGGCGCTAGGTGGCAACAAGTACAAGCCTAGCCAAGCACAACGCGAAGGAAGTACAATCCCGCCCAACCTAAAAATCACGCTATCAAACGGCTTGATTGTAGAGCGTAGTGGTAAGAACAGCACTCTCAAAGTGATTGACCCAAGTGGTAACAAGGCTGGTCAAAACTTGCTTGATAGCTTCGTTGAGGAGTTGGCTATCAACTTACCAAAATTCATGGAGCAGACCAGCAAAGAAAAGGCGAAGACATTGCTGCAAATCATCGGAGTTGGTCCGCAGTTGGCTGAACTGGAAATGCAGGAAAAGGCCAAGTATGACGAGCGCCACGCAATCGGTGTGATTGCTGATCAAAAAGAAAAGTTCGCTAAGGAGCAACCTTACTATCCAGATGCACCGAAAGAGCTAGTCTCTATCTCTGAACTTATCCAGCAACAGCAAGCCATCCTTGCCAAGAATGGCGAGAATGCTCGTAAGCGCCAGAACTTGGTATCTATCCAAAATCAACACGCTTCAGCAACTGCAGAGGTTGAACGATTGGAGCAATTGCTGGCCGATGCCAAAGAAAAAGAAAGTCAGTTAGCTCAAGACTTGGCTATCGCGAATACCGATGCCATGGATCTTCTCGATGAATCAACTGAAGAAATCGAACAGAACATCGCAGAGATTGACGAAATCAATCGTAAAGTGCGTGCAAATCTGGACAAGGATAAAGCCGAAGAAGATGCCAAGGGTTATCGAGAGCAGTACAAGGGACTGGACAATGTGATTGCTGACATCCGCAAGCAGAAGACAGACTTGCTCACCAATGCAGACTTGCCGTTACCTGGTTTGTCCGTGGATGATGGCGAACTGCTCTATCTTGGCCAGCGCTGGGATAACATGTCTGGTAGTCAGCAATTACAAGTTGCTACTGCAATTGTGCGAAAATTGAAGCCAGAATGTGGTTTTGTGCTGATTGATAAGCTGGAGCAAATGGATCAACTAACTCTACATGAATTCGGAGCATGGCTTGAAAAAGAAGGATTGCAAGCTATCGCGACAAGAGTTTCAACGGGCGGAGAGTGCTCAGTTATTATCGAAGACGGTTACAGCGTCGAACCCGAAACAATTCAAACACCGCAAGGGTGGCAAGGCGGATTCTAAAAAAAGAAAGAAGGAAATATCATGAAATACACAGACAAATTCGCAGTATTAAGAAATAAAAAAACAGGAACTTTTGTAAACAACTATAAAAGCAAAAAAGGAACGTTTGCTTATTCTGTTGAATATACAGATGATCTTAAACGCGCTGCAAAAAATGAACTCAAGGCAATCGAAGAGCAAAAAGAAGACTTTGAAAAATTAGCAAACGCGCTCGATTGTGAAATTTTAGTCGTCGAAGCAGAATACACACTAAAAACACTTGATGGCAAAGAGCCGGAAGAATTAACCGAAGATATTGAAGACGCGAAACGAAAATATATCAAAGGGCTTCTAAAAGGCTTGCTAAGCGACGAAGCGGAGGACTAAAAAATGCAGATTACAAGAGGAAAACGGGCGCGAGCTCAAAAGGTAGTTATCTACGGTTCTGAAGGAATCGGCAAGTCCACGTTTGCATCCGAATTTCCAAATGCTGTCTTCATCGATACAGAAGGTTCGACAGACAACATGGATGTGGCACGACTCGACAAGCCAACCAGCTGGACCATGCTCATCAATGAGATTGCTTTTATCAAAGCAAATCCGACTGAGTGTGGGACACTCGTTATTGACACGATCGATTGGGCAGAAGCTTTGGCAGTTAATTACATCTGTTCGCAACATGGCAAGCAAGGGATCGAAGATTTCGGTTGGGGCAAGGGGTACACTTATGTCCAAGAAGAAATGGGGCGTTTCTTGAATAGCTTGTCTGATTTGGTTGATATGGGTATCAACGTGGTATTGACTGCGCACGCTCAAATTAAGAAATTCGAACAACCAGACGAGATGGGTTCGTACGATCGATATGAATTAAAGCTCGGTCAAAAGACAGGGTCTAAGACCGCGCCCCTTGTAAAAGAATGGGCAGACATGGTTCTATTTGCCAATTACAAGACCTTGGTCATGACGACCGAGAACGGCAAGAAGAAGGCGCAGGGCGGTGAACGTGTGATGTATACCAATCATCGGCCGGCTTGGGATGCCAAAAATCGTCACGGTTTGCCAGATGAATTACCGTTCCATTATGCAGGGATTGCTCATATCTTTGCGAATCAGCAAGTGCATACACAACAGCCACAACCGCAGACAGTCACTCCAGAATCTCAGCAGGCTGTTCAGCAAGCCCCTGAGCAAGTTCAAGAAGAATTGCCTCTCGATATGTCGCAGGTAGCTGAAAAACATCAAAATGAAGCTTCTGGCACGCCACAGACACCATCTGCGCAATATCACACGAGCTTGCCAAGGAGTTTGACAGACCTCATGTCTCAAGGTAACGTGACAGAAGAAGAACTTCAAAAAGTCGCTTACATCCGTGGACACTTCCCGTTAGGAACGCCAATCGAAAACTTCCCTCCTGATTATTGGGATATGATTGTGGCACATTGGCAGGCAACTATGGAAGTTATTCAAAACCAAGTGCGAGCAGATCCTGAGCTGCCCTTCTAGATGTAGATTCTGGGAATTAGAAATCATAGCAAAATATAACAAGGAGTATCTATGAAAGATAAAACTATTAAAATCGATTTGTCGAAAATCGCAAATACAGCCTTACAAGAAAAGGTTGACAAAGAACTTGAAAAAGTCCTTGAGAATATTCTGGATCTCAATACAGAAGCCAAGGCGACCCGTAAGGTCACTATTACACTGACGATGTCAACAGACGATGAGCGTACAGTCGTTAAGACAGGCATGGAAGTCAAATCCACTTTGGCACCACAGAAAGGTGTCGCAACAACTGTCATTGTCGGTCGCGACGACACTGGTAAAATTCACGCAAATGAGCTCAAGAGCGGCATCCCTGGTCAGACTTACTTTGATGACAATGGAGACATGAGAACTGACACTGGCGAACTCGTCGAAGAAGTAGAGCAACAAAACACAAATATCATTGATTACAACAAAAAGAAAGCAGGTAACTAACCATGACAGAAAATCTCAAAGAAGCATTATCTTACACAGTCGAACTAGCGGGTAAAGAAAACAAAATCATTCGTTCAGAAACTGGGAAGGAATATTTTGACAGTAATAAATATAGCTTACAGGAACTTAACCCTCGTAAGTACGCACCTATCCTTGAGCTTCAGACACTCAAAAGTCTAGTTGATTACCTCAAATCAGATAACGATTTCATCAGTGATCGTAAACTTGTAGTTGTCGTGGACAGTTTCCAAAAAGTATCTGTATATGATCAAGTTGATTTTGAAAATGGTAAACGTCCTCAGCTCGTATCTGTAAAAGCAACCGTTCCAGTTATTCCTTTTAGCAATTGGCGCGATCAGGAAGAATTCAATATTATGCTGCAGTCTATGTTTATCGATGATGCAGACCGTAATTTGGTTTTGGATTTTGCTAGCCATTTGAAAATCGAAAAAGGTGCAGAAGTACAGGACAATGGCATCAGTCAAATGGCTACGGTTCGCAATGGTGTAGCAAGCTTAGCACAAGCTAAAACTCCAAATCCAGTAACCTTGCGACCATATCGTACTTTCAACGAAGTAGAGCAGCCTGCTAGCCAATTTGTCTTCCGCATCAACAAATTGGCGAACCTGGCCCTATTCGAAGCAGACGGTGGCAAATGGAAATTAGAAGCCGTCGAAAGCATCGCAAATTATTTAAAAAATGAACTTGCTAGCAACAAAAAAATTACTATTTTAGCTTAAAGGAGAAATCAACATGACACAACAATACAACAACTTTGATCACGAAATTGGCTGGGAAGATACGATTGAAAAAGACTCGGACCGTGTCCTACTGCCTGATGGCTTGTATCACTTTACAGTCATTGGCATAGAACGCACACGCCACACGCCACAGCCGGGGGGAAAATTGCCAGCTTGTAACAAGGCTATCGTCAGTATCAAAATCGTGGCAAATGAAGGTGAAACTGAACTGCGCCACAACCTATTCTTACACAGCTCAACCGAAGGAATGCTATCTGCTTTCTTTGCTGCAATTGGCCAAAAGAAAAAAGGCGAACCGCTTCGCATGAACTGGAATACCATCATCGGCGCAACTGGTGTATGTAAAGTCGGAACTCGACAATACAATAACAACAATTACAACGAAGTCAAATCCATGCTCTATCCTGAGGATGTGGACTATACAAAAGTGTTGAACCAACAGTCTGGGCAAGCTACACAAGGAAGCTACCAGCAACCACAGCAGCCGAATTTTGCGCAACAACCACAAGGACAAGCTGGATACCAAGCCGGGCAATTCTAGGAGGTAAGGGATGCAATTAAGACCTTATCAACAGGAAGCACGGGAGGCTGTTCAAGCTGAATGGGCTAAAGGTCGCAAGCGCACGCTCTTAGTATTACCAACAGGATGCGGGAAGACAATCGTCTTTTCCAAAATCATTGAAGATCAAGTGAAAGAGGGCAAGCGTGTGCTTGTCCTTGCTCATAGGTCGGAGCTTTTAGAGCAGGCTAGTGATAAGCTCAAGACTGCGACAGGTCTCGGCACGGCTTTAGAGAAAGCAGAGAATACCTCTATCGGCTCCTGGTATCGAGTAGTCGTCGGATCAGTTCAGACCATGCAGAGAGAGAAACGACTTAGTCAATTTCCTCCTGATTGGTTCGATACAATTGTAGTCGACGAAGCCCATCACGCCATTTCAGATGGATATCAGCGTGTTCTTGGTTATTTTGAACAATCGAACGTCTTGGGTGTAACAGCAACGCCTGACCGTGGAGATATGAAGAATCTTGGCTCTTACTTCGATAGTTTAGCTTATGAGTATTCGCTGGTACAGGCTATCCAAGAAGGGTATCTATCAAAAATCAAGGCTTTGACAATTCCGCTTAGCTTGGATTTATCAAATGTTAGCATGTCAGCAGGTGATTTTAAAGCTAGCGATGTCGGGACGGCACTAGATCCATATCTAGAGCAGATAGCAGACGAAATGGCCAAACAATGTGCAGACCGCAAGACAGTCGTATTTTTGCCTTTGGTGAAGACATCGCAGAAGTTTCGAGATATCCTAAACGCAAAAGGTTTTCGCGCCGCTGAAGTCAATGGAGAGTCCAAGGACCGTGCGGAGGTTTTAGAAGACTTTGAGAAAGACCGCTACAATGTACTTTGTAATTCGATGTTATTGACTGAAGGCTGGGATTGCCCGTCAGTAGACTGCGTTGTTGTGCTAAGGCCTACTAAGGTACGAGCGCTGTATAGCCAGATGATAGGGCGCGGGACTCGTTTGTATCCAGGCAAGAAAGAATTGCTCTTGCTAGACTTCCTCTGGCATACTGAACGCCACGAACTATGCCGGCCAGCTCACTTAATCTGTGAGACTCCAGAAGTTGCTCAGAAAATGGTTGAGAACATGGAAGAGCAAACTGGTGTCATGCTTGACCTCGAAGATATGGAAGTTAAGGCAACGGAGGACGTCGTCGCACAGCGTGAGGAGGCTTTGGCAAAACAACTGGAAGAAATGCGCAAGCGTAAACGCAAACTTGTGGATCCATTGCAATTTGAAATGTCTATCCATGCTGAAGATTTGTCAAACTATGTGCCTAACTTCGGATGGGAAATGGCGCCTGCTAGTGATAAACAAATCAAAGCGCTTGAAAAATACGGTATCCTTCCTGATGAAATCGCAAACGCTGGAAAAGCTGCATTATACTTAGACAGATTGCACAAACGACAATCCGAAGGCTTGACTACGCCGAAGCAAATTCGCTTCCTGGAAGGGCGTGGTTTCAAAAATGTTGGGATGTGGCAATTTGATCATGCCAAAAATATGATTGATCGCATTGCAGCAAACGGATGGCGGTTGCCAGCAGGCGTGAGACCTGATGAATATGTACCGAATTAAAGAAGGAGAAAACAGTGGCAGAGAATGATTTTAATTTGTTGCCGTTGCTGGATTACATCAATCCTGCCACGGTAGACTACCAGACATGGATAAATGTGGGTATGGCCTTAAAACACGAAGGCTACACGGCATCTGACTGGGACAACTGGTCACAAAATGATAGTCGGTACAAGAAATTTGAATGCTTCAAGAAATGGGATACTTTCAACGAAGAAGCAGGAACAATCGTGACGGGTGCGACTATTACCCAACTTGCTAAAGAAAATGGCTGGGTGTCGCAGTATAGTTATGATAGCGAGAATGCGCATGAGTTAGGATGGACCGATACAATAGACCGTGATTATCGTGTCATTGATAAAGACTGGATTGAAGGAAAGGAAATCCATGAGCCGACAGTTTGGAATCCAGTACAGGAAATAATCAAATACCTTGAAACACTTTTTGAAGCTGGTGAAAATGTCAGTTATGTGACCAAATGCTATCCAAAGACTGACGACGAAACTGGCGAGATTGTCAAATGGCTGCCAACAAAGGGAGCTTACGACCGTACAGCTGGTGAGTTGATTCAGCTCTTACAAGAATGTAATGGAGATATTGGAGCTGTCCTTGGTGACTATCACGAAGAAGCTGGTGCATGGATTCGATTCAATCCAATGGATGGAAAAGGCGCTAAAAATGAAAATGTGACAGATTTCAGATACGCCCTGGTCGAATCCGACAGTATGCCAATCGATAAGCAGAATGCCATCTACAAAGAATTGGAGCTACCAATCGTAGCCTTAGTACACAGTGGAAATAAATCACTACATGCTATCGTCAAAGTAGATGCCAAGAATTACGAAGAGTATCGTAATCGTGTTGATTATCTTTATAAAATTTGTCAGAAGAATGGAATCATAGTTGATACTCAAAATAAAAATCCAAGCAGACTTTCGCGTATGCCAGGTTTTATCCGAAATGGCCAGAAGCAATTTTTGGTAGATACCAACATTGGTAAGGCTGACTGGGACGAATGGTATCAATACATCGAAGATTTGAACGATGATTTGCCTGATCCTGAAGGATTGGCCGACAGCTGGGATAACTTGCCGGAATTGGCCCCTGAATTGATTAAAGGCGTGCTTCGTCAAGGTCACAAGATGCTGATTGCTGGACCATCTAAGGCTGGTAAGTCATTCGCTTTGATTGAGATGTCAATCGCAATTGCAGAGGGGAAGAATTGGCTCGGTTGGGATTGTACGCAAGGGCGTGTCCTCTATGTCAATCTGGAGCTAGACAGACCGTCTGCCTTGCATCGTTTCAGCGATGTCTACCATGCAATGGGATTGGCTCCGCAAAATATCAATAACATCGATATCTGGAATCTCCGTGGGAAGACCGTACCGATGGACAAGCTAGCGCCTAAACTCATTCGTCGAGCTTTGAAAAAGAATTATATCGCAGTCATCATCGACCCGATTTATAAGGTTTTGACGGGTGACGAGAACAGTGCAGATCAGATGGCACACTTTACCAATCAATTCGATAAAGTAGCTACGGAGCTAGGATCTAGTGTTATCTACTGCCATCACCACTCAAAAGGTTCGCAAGGTGGCAAGAAGTCCATGGACCGCGCTAGTGGTTCGGGTGTATTCGCTCGGGATCCTGACGCGCTTATCGATTTGGTCGAGCTGGAAGTATCAGAAGAATTGCTTACTCAAAGACTGAATCAAGCAGCGTGCGAAGTGTATAAACAGGCCTTGCAAGAGCGAAATAACGCTTATTACCAGCAGAATGTCGGACTAGATGATCTATTAAGTCCAGCTCAGATGCGGATGCACTTTGAAAAAGGTATTTCAGATGTCATGGCTCGTTCTCCTTATGTAGACAAGCTCGAAGAAGCTCGCAACAAGATTCAGATAGCAACTGCCTGGCGTGTGGAAGGTACGCTTCGAGAATTTGCCAAGTTCAAACCAGTGAACATGTGGTTCAGCTATCCAGTGCATACACTTGATGAATCAGGCGTGTTGGCGGATATCCAATTAGAAGATACTACACCAAATTGGAAAAAGAATTTAGATAGTAAAAAAGGGAATGAGAAGAAAAAGAAGTCTGCTGATGAAAGATTTACTACTGCTATGGATGCATTATTCGACGGAATCAATCCGGTTGAGTTGAGTGAAATGGTGGAATATTTTTCAACAGAAGACAAACCTGTTAGCGAAAAAACTATCAGAAGATGGGTCAAAAATAGAGATGATTTTGAAGTGAAAAACAATCAAATCACACCCAAAGAAGAGCCAGGGACAGAGTAGGGACAAGGACAAACCCGACAGACAAACCCGAGAGTGTCCCTCGGGAATGTCCTTGACTCTCAGAGACAAACCCGAGAGTGTCCCTGTGTCTCTGGAGTGTCTCTAGGGACAAAGACAAACCCGAGAATGTCCCTGAGAAAACGCACAACCATGCAGGTTTTAAGCTCTAGGGACAAACCCGAGAAACTCAGGGACAAAGCTAGGGACAGAATTCTTCTCTCTTCGAGAAGAAGAATTTAAGAAATGTCCCTGAGAGTTCAGAAGAACAGGTACAGGAACAGGGGCGATTGAGCTACGCCCCCTGTAACCCTGTAACCCTGTCCTTCACTCTGAACTTAGGCGCGTATAAAAAAAGAAGGTAAAAAATGACATTAAATAAAAAAGATATTGATAATCTTAAAAAGGAAATAGATGACTTGTTGGATAAATGTGAAGATGATTTTGAAGAGATGGCACTTAATCCAGATTACTCATTTGGATTGCTTATGAGCGCTAGTGCGACCTTGGGTATAATTTTAAGGGAGTTGGCTGATGATTGAATTCTTTTTACCGATGGAAAAAATCCCGACAACAACTCATCAGCAGAAAAAGGTAAATGTGAGATCTGGTAAGCCGATTTTTTATGAACCAGAGGATCTAAAAAATGCCAGAGCGAAATTCGAGAGCTTGCTTGCCCAGTATGTTCCTCCTGATAAATTTGAAGGAGCGATTCGTCTGACGGTTAAGTGGTGTTTCCCTCGCATCAAGAAAAGTTACGATGGCCAGTACAAGACTACAAAGCCGGATACAGATAATTTACAGAAGTTGCTCAAGGATTGCATGACAAAACTTGGATACTGGCAAGACGATGCACAAGTGGCCAGCGAAATAGCAGAAAAGTTCTGGGCAGACACAGTCGGGATCTATATCAAGATTGAGGAATTGCCATGAAAATCAATTATATAGACTTCTTCAGCAGGGTTATTCCTGAATGGATGGCACGCAGCAACCAAAAGAGCCAAGAAGTTGAATTCGGGACGGATGCTTATTGGCTATGGGCAGTGTCATCGATTAGCGAAATTTGCAAGCAATACAATGATGATGAACTAGTGACAGAGCAGTTCGGATTGCTCTTTAACTGGCTAGAAAAACAAGCAGGATAAAGCATGGAATATAGCAAACAGACAGTCATTGAAGGACTGAAACGCACGATTGAGCAGACGGAGGCAAGGATAGTTGAACTATCTGAGCCGTGTGTCAAATCGCTTGCTTTTAGCAGATCCGAGGAACGTGATTTGCTAAAAAAGAAAGTGAAAAACTGGAAGAAGAGAATAAAGGAGTTGGAAGATGAATAAGCAGGAATTGATAAGAAAGTATGAGAACGCTTGTTTTGGTACTGTTCTAGTTGATGAAGTTTTAGAAAACTTGAAACAACTAGACGAACCTCAACCAGTCAAAGTTCCGCAGTGTGTGGCGGATTGGATTGAGGTTTGTAAAGAACATTTAACAACTAGTCTATATACTGCTATGAATCCAAACTTTATGAAAGAAAACAACCAAAGTTTCGATTTAATATTATGGATTAAAAAGACGAGCAACCAAGACCTCTTCGCTCGTGCATGGCTTGACGGCTACGAGGTCGAGAAAGAGAAGCGGTATTTGGTGAAGATTAAAGGGAATATTAAAGAAAATACGTTGGTTTATGGAGAACTTTTGGAAAGGTATTTCTTTACAAAAGGCTTTACTTTAGGCAATGCTATATATCACCACACCCACAAAGAACTAGAGGAAGCAGACTTCGGCTGGGTGTTTGATTGCCCAGGGATTGAGATTGAGGAGGTGGAGTGATGGCAAAGATAGTATTAAAAAACCCTTACTTTGAAGAGGAAATCAAGGTAAAAGAAAGTTGCGAGCGTATAGCTTACATGTTAAATTGGATAGAAACAGGTAATTTAAATTATTTGACATTACAACAGATTGAGCCTAGTGAAAATATCATTACAATAAACCCCAAGCACTTTGCCAAGATTGAATTTTACGAGGAGGAAGAAAAATGATACCGAAGTTTCGTGCGTGGGATGAGCACGGACATAAGATGTTTGCTAATGACGAATTGATTATTTGGAATGGCAATGTCTATGCGAATGATAGCAAAAAGCTTACCTGCAACAATTTAAAAGGATGGTCGATTGATGATGAATATCTCATGCAGTCAACAGGAATAAAAGACAAGAACGATAAGGAAATCTTTGAGGGGGATGTAGTTAGACAAGTACGAACCCAGCCAACAACGGAAAATGAAGTAATTATAGGTGTTGTAACCATGATTGAGGGCGCTTGGTTGATTATGAATGATAATGAGCAATTAGCAAGTTATTTGTGGTCAGAAACTGATGAGAACGAAATCATCGGCAACATCTACGAAAATCCAGATCTTTTGGAGGTGGACGATTGACGATAAACATCAAACAACGATTAAAAGCTTTGCAGTATATCGATATCAAAGCGAAGTCTAAGCACCAGGAAATTATCAGCCTGAAATCGAGCATCTTGCGAGGACAGCAATTTGATAATATGCCAAAGTCAGAAAGCTCGTCTAATCGCTCCGAAGAATTGAACGTGCTGATTATTGATAAGTCAGAACAACTGTATCAGGAAATCCAAGAACTTTATCAAGAACGAGACGAGATGGTGCAAGTGATTGAGTCATTGGAAGACCCTATGGAAAATATTATCATGCGGTTGTTGTATATTGATGGATTGTCGTGGAATCAAATTCAAGCTCAGCTACGTTGCGGGCGCGGAACGATTCATCGGGCTAAAGAGAGCGCTTTGAAAAAAATTTCTAAAAAATGGAACTAATGGAACTCTTTGGAACTTTTAAAGTGATATTATGGTATTGTCAGCAAGTACGGTAAAGCGGACTGATGACTCCTTTAATGTTTAACGGTATCAGGGCGAAAAAGCAGGTGATTTCCTCTTTGTATTATTTAGTTCAACCCCTGGTACCGTTATTTAGATTTTTAGTGTAGTGGTAACACAACAGACTCCAAATCTGTTATCGCGGGTTCGATTCCTGCAAAGTCTGTGAGAGGTCTTACAAAGGGTCACACAAACGTGTGGCTTTTTGTTTTGTAGAAAAATGGAGGTGATGGAAAATCGCTAAATTAACTTTAAAACAACAAAGATTCGCTGACGAGTACATCATCAGCGGGAATGCGACAGATGCAGCTATTAAGGCAGGGTATAGCTCTAAATACGCTAATACAAACGCATCTAAGTTACTACAAAATACTACAATCAAATCCTATATCGACGAAAGGCTGGCTCAGCTTGCGTCTGAGAAGATTGCAACGCAGGAAGAGGTGCTTACTTACCTAACTTCAGTCATGCGAGGAGAGACGCAGGAACAAACTTTGATAAGTATCGGAGAATTAGGTCAAACGATTACGGATATTGATGTCGGGGCGAAAGATCGAATCAAGGCGGCTGAGCTTTTAGGAAAACGTCATAGGCTTTGGACGGACAAGGTAGAGGCTGACATTTCTGGAACGGTGGTGTTCGCGAATGAGTCAGACATATCAGATTAAACAGAATGATGTTGTTATCGACCTGCCTAAGATAGTAGGTGGTGGATACGGTCGGTTTTGGCGTTCTCGTAATTTCTATCGTGTCGTGAAAGGATCTCGTGGTTCGAAGAAATCAAAAACCACGGCTCTTAACTTCATCATACGCATTTTGAAATATCCTTGGGCTAACTTACTTGTAGTACGCAGATACTCGAATACGAATAAGCAATCAACCTATACGGATTTCAAGTGGGCAGCTAACCAACTGAAAGTCGCTCATAAGTTTAAATTCAACGAGTCGTTGCCTGAAATAACTATCAAAGAGACAGGCCAAAAGATTCTCTTTCGTGGTTTGGATGATGAACTTAAAATCACATCTATCACAGTGGATGTAGGAATTCTTTGCTGGGCTTGGTTCGAAGAAGCTTATCAAATTGAGACTGAAGATAAGTTTAGTACGGTAGTCGAGTCTATTCGTGGTAGCTTAGATGTACCTGATTTCTTTAAACAAATCACGGTCACATTCAACCCGTGGAATGAGAGGCACTGGCTCAAACGTGTCTTCTTTGACGAAGAGACTCAACGAGCAGATACGCTATCGCTTACAACAACTTTTAGATGCAATGAGTGGCTGGATGAAGTCGATATCAAGCGTTATGAGGACTTGTATCATACGAATCCAAGACGTGCGAGAATCGTATGTGATGGGGAGTGGGGCGTGGCCGAGGGGCTTGTATTTGAAAATTACAGCGTCCGAGATTTTGATATACAGGGCACAATCAAGCGAGTAGGTGAAACTGCTGCAGGTCTTGACTTTGGTTTTACACATGACCCCACTACTTTTCCGCGTCTGGCTGTTGATTTGGATAAAAAAGAGCTGTGGATCTATGCGGAACATTATGAGCACGCTATGACCACAGAAGATATTTACCAGATGATTGCTAAGAACGACATGTTAAACGCTGAAATCACAGCAGACAGTGCAGAGCAACGTTTGATAGCAGAGTTGAGGTCTAAGGGCGTAAGGAGAATACAAGCATCAGTTAAAGGCAAAGGATCAATCAATGCCGGCATAGACTTTATGAAGCAATTCAAAATCTATATCCACCCATCTTGCGAAAAGACGATAGAAGAGTTTGATACGTATATCTACAAGCAAGACAAAGACGGAAATTGGTTGAATGAGCCAATTGATGCAAACAACCACGTTATTGATGCGATTCGATACGCTTTGGAAAAATATCATATCGAAAGAAAATCAACACAAGATCGCATGAAGAATGCGTCTTATTATTTTAGGAGGTAAAATTGGAAGTTAAATTCTTAAACGGCACGCGTTTTGACAGCAAGTCAAATGAGCATTTCATGATGATGACAGAAGACTTCGAAGCCATCGAATACGGTTCTGATAATTGGATTGAACAGCTAAAACGTTACGTGAATCGTCACAAAGCAGAACAACAACCTCGTTTGAAAGAGTTAAAGCGGTACTATAAAGGCGATAATAATATCAAGTATCGACCTGCTAAAACAGACGAAACTGCGGCAGACAATCGCATTTCTAGCGACTTTGCTAAATATATTACTATTTTTGAACAGGGGTACATGCTGGGGAATCCGGTCGAGTATAAGAATGAAAACAAAGCAATCCTTGAACATATCAAGGATTTTTCAGCCAAAAACAACGAGAAGAAACATAACTCCTCAATCAAGAAAGACTTGTGTGTGTATGGCCGTGCTTATGAACTTTTGACTGTAACGAATCGAGGCGGCAAGGTTTGGGTCAAGCTGTACAAGTTAAAACCAGAAGAGACTTTTGTTATCTATGATGATACATACGAGCAAAACTCGCTCATGGCCGTGAACTACTACGATATTGACTATGGAGATAGCAAGCGTAAGACGATTATAAAAGTCTATACTGCAGATCATATCTATAGCTACGAGTGGAAGTCCACGGATAGCGATAAAATGGCGCTCAAGGACGAGCAAGAACATTACTTTAAAGCTGTACCAGTAAATGAGTACAGCAACAACGAGGACCGCTTAGGTTCTTATGAGTCGGTTTTGGACAATATCGATGCTTACGACTTATCACAGTCTGAGCTTGCAAACTTCCAGCAAAATAGCAACGACGCAATTCTGATGATTAAGGGTAATCCGTATACAGGGACAGAAGAAAATGACTTTTTGGAAGACGGACGAATCAATCCAAATGGTCGTTTGTATGTTTCGCAGGCTTACAAGAAAGCGCAAGTCCTCATCTTGGATGACAATCCAAACCCGGGCGGAGCTAATCCAGACGCCAGCTATTTAATCAAGTCGTATGATAGCCAAGGTGCAGAATCATACAAGCAACGCCTTGTGAATGATATTTTGCGTTTTACATTTACACCTGACACGCTAGATAACAGCTTTGCTGGTACACAATCGGGCGAGTCGATGAAGTACAAGCTCATGGCTAGTGATAACTACAGAGAGCAACAAGAAGACCTATTTGAAGCGGGTCTCATGCGTCGTTTGCGTTTAGCGGTCAATATTTGGAAGGTTCAAGGCAACGAAAACACAGCATACGAACTCATCAATGAAACTTCAGTAGTCTTTAGTCCGAACGTTCCACAAAATGAAAAAGAAATCGTTGAGATGATTAAGTCGTTGTACGGAATTGTCAGTGATCAGACTATTTTCGAATTGTTGAATCAAGTGACGGGTGTGGATGCTGCAGATGAGATGGAACGTTTGAAAGAGCAAGAAGCCTTAGAGCAACCAGAACCACGACTAGAGCCAATAAATGAGGTGGTCGATGATGAACAAGAAAACGAATCTAAACCATCTTGATTACTGGTCAGAACGCTCAGATGAAATATTTCGTTATCTAGACCGGAAAGATATTGATTTTTTTGCTGAATTGAACAAGATCTATCAAGAGCAAGCTAACGAAATGCAAAAAGCTTTTTATGATTTTGTTAGCAAGTATTCTGAGAACGGCTCGATGAGCTATCAGGAGGCGCTACAGCGTTTGAAAGGTACTGATCTGTCAGATTATCGGGAGAATGCTAGAAAGTATCGTGAGCAAGCTGAGAAAGACCCAGAATTGCTTAAAAGACTCAACGAGCAGTACACGACTGCACGCGCTACAAGATTAGAGTCCTTGCAGCTGGATATGCTCTTTCGTGTCGGAGTCGCAAGAGGTCTTATTGCTGATAAGTTTGAAAGCTATTTGCAGAAAATGGCTCTCATGGGCTATAAAAAAGCCATGAACGGTCGGACTGGTACAATCAACGAACCAGCACTAAAAGAATTGGTGAAAACTCCGTTCAACGGCTACAACTACAGTCAGCAATTGTGGGGCAATACAGACAATCTTGTCAAGGATTTGAAAAAAGTTTTAAAGACTGGTTTTGTCCGTGGAGATCATCCTCGAACAATGGCGCGTGATTTGGCACAGAAATATAAAGTGGCCAATAGCCGAGCTGAAACGCTCATTCGAACAGACGGAACGATGATTGTCAATCGTTCCGCTATCCAACGTTATAAGGATGCGGGACTTAAATACTATCGAATATTGGTTCATCTGGACAATCGGACAACTGAAATCTGTAAAAGAATCCATGCAGAAGATAAGCGATATTTGATTGACGAAATGCAGGCAGGAGTAAATGCTCCGCCCTTTCATTTTAATTGTAGGTCTGGTGTGATACCTGATGAAGAGGAACTAAATGGTGATGTCAAAGTTTATGACCATGACTTTGAAAAGTTAAGAGATGATCTTGCTGATTTGTGGGATGATATATCAAAAGGGAACGTAAGTTATAAGAATATCGAACGAAACCTCACAGAAAACTATATCATTGGACAATTGCCGACGATTCCTGGTACTGAGGAATTGCTGAAGAATGTACAAATTACTGGAAAAAATCTAGCAAAAATCTTAGAAAAGCATGGCACAGAATTCCCATTGGAGCAAATGCTATTGTTGCAAGAATTAGTTGCTAATCCAGATTATGTCGCCGATAACTCTGGTCATCATAACAATTCGGTACTGCTCTATAAAAAAGTCCCTGAACGCTTGAAATATCTAATGGAAGCAGCGCTTATACAAAAAGATGATGGTAACTACATCATCCACTACCATAAAATTAAAAAACAAAAATTAAATAAATTGAAACGTGAGCAAAAGATACTTTACTCTAAGGATGATATGTGATATACTTAGAGTAGAGATAGAGGTTGAAAAGTATCCGCCTCCAACGCGCCACTTAGCTAGTGGGTCGAGAAATGCGGGCGACATTCGGCGGTCCCGCCTATCTTGCGCTTAGATAGTAATCTAGGCGCTTTTTTGTTGCCCAGAAAGGATTGAAGAAATGAAATACAGAAAGAAACCTGTTGTAATTGAGGCGGTTCAGTTCGTAGATACTGAAGAATCGATTTTAAAATTGTCAGAATTAGGATTAGATCCAGTTCGGATTGATTATACTGACCTAGATAATCCAATTTTAAAAATAGAAACACTTGAAGGATTGATGATTGCAACAGAAGGTGACTACATCATCAAAGGCGTGCAAGGTGAATTTTATCCATGCAAGCCTGATATTTTTGCACAAACATATGAAAAAACGGAGGAATGAAATGTTAGAAAAAGCAAAACAATTGGCATCACAAGAATTTTCGCGCTTATCAGATCGTGAAATCAAAGCAGAAGACTGCTTTGTAGTTTGGTTTAGCAAGACCCTGCAAAATTGGAAAGCTCTTGTTAGTACGAACACAATTACATCAAGCGAGCCTTGTGGAGATTATGCAGAAATCACGCATAACGGAGACAAGAATGAGACTTATGTGGATGTTTACGCCAAGGTTTCAAATCGTGCCATTAAAGATTAGGAGGTGATCTAACATCTTGACTTGCAGGAATAGACTGCTATAAATCACTGTAAAATGCTATAAACCGTATGGAATTCCGTACGGTTTTTGTATTTAAGAAAGGAACAGAAAAAATTGGGGGCCTTGGAAAGAACGATTTAAAAAAGAATACTATGAATTGAGAGAACGATTCCAAAAATTAGATACGATGATTGATAAATACGAAAAAGGACAACTAGAGTTTGAACCCAAATGTCCTATCGATTTGTTAAAAGGTCAGCGTTCGACTATGTGGAATTATTTAAAAATTCTAGAACAACGTGCAAAAATTGAAGAAATTAAACTATAAAACCTAACCGTACGGGATTCCATACGGTTTTTCTATTGTCCAAACTTTGCTGAAGACTTTAAAAGCTGCATTGTTCCGTCGCCGGACGTAAAACGAGATTATCGAGTGGCGACGTAATCGCTGGAGGACAATTATGTCAGAAGAAAACAACGGAACTACTACGACTGTGGATCAAACTGAGACTGTCGACACTCAGAATGAGAAAACGGTAGATGTAGAATCAAATGCAGATAGCGAAAAGCACGAACGTACTTTTACTCGCACTGAAATCGGCAAGATGTTAGCTGCTGAACGTTCAAAATGGGAAGCTGAACAAGTTACAGCTATTGAACAAGCTAAAAGCGAAGGCGAACGACTGGCTAAGCTAACTAAGGACGAACGCGCTAGAGAAGAAGAAGCGAAACGAATCGTTGAATTAGAAAAGCGCGAGCAGGATATAGCCGAGCGTGAGATGAAACTAGCGACTCAATCGCTTTTGGCAGATGAAGGGTTGCCACAAGAATTTTTAGATCATGTGCTAGCTCCGACTGCTGAAGAAGTGAAAGCTAAAATCACAGCTTTGCGAACTGTATTTGATAGCGAAGTTGAAAAGCGTGTGAACGAACGACTGGTTCAGAGCGCGCCTCGTCGTGGTACTACAACAGGAATCACGAAAGAACAAATTATGGCAATTGAAGACACTGACAAACGTCAGGCCGCGATTGCTGAAAATATTGATTTATTCAGAAAGGGCTAGAACATGGCTGAACAAAAATTAACTACTATGGCTGACTTGGGCGAAATCAAGTCTATTGATTTTGTCAACAAGTTTTCCAAAAACATCAACGATTTGCTAACTCTTTTGGGCGTTAGCCGTCGTCAAGAACTTACAAGCGATCTCAAAATCCAGACTTACAAATGGACTGCTGACGTAAACGCGACAAACCCAGGTGAAGGTGAAGACATTCCACTTTCTCAAATGGTACGTACTAAAGCCAAAGCTTATGAAGTGGCGTGGTTCAAAAAACGTCGTTCTGTCTCCGCCGAAGCAATTGCTCGTCATGGAGCATCTGTTGCTATCACTGAAGCTGATACACGTTTGATGCGTGAAATCCAAAATGGAATCAAAGAACAATTCTTCACATTCTTGAAAGCTGACCCGACAAAGAATAAGGGGAAAGGCTTGCAAGGTGCGCTTGCGCAAGCATGGGCAAAAATCGCAACTTTCAACGAATTTGAAGGATCTCCAATTGTTACTTTTGTGAATCCGGTTGATGCTGCTGAATACCTTGGAAACGCTGGTGTAGGCGCTGATGCTTCGAACGTCTTCGGCATGACTTTGCTAAAGAATTTCTTGGGCATGCAAAATGTCATCGTTATGAATGGCGTACCAGAAGGTAAAATCTACACAACAGCAATCGAAAACCTTGTGTTTGCATATTTGGATGTAGCGAACGGAGATCTCGGTGGATTGTTTGCGGACTTTACAGATGAAACTGGTTTGATTGCAGTTGCGCGAGACCGTGCATTGAAAAACCTCACTTACGAATCTGTATTCTTTGGCGCTAACGTACTTTTTGCAGAAATCCCTCAAGGTGTCGTAGAAACTACTATCGAAAAACCTGCAGTAGTACCCGGAGGTTAATCAATGACGGCGATTGATACGGATGAGATTTTGAAAGAAATCAAATTATTAAAAGGGGTAAGCGATATTGCGCAGGATGACTTGCTGAATTTGACCATCAAAGAAAGTATTGAGCGCATCCTTGCCTTTATCAATCGCTACTCCGAAACATCAATTACGGAAATTCCAAACAACGCAGCCTACATCGTCCGCGATGTGGCAGTGAAACGATTTAATAAACTGAACTCTGAAGGGACTAAAGCTGATAGCGAGGAAGGACGGGCTTTTACTTGGGAAGACAATTATCTATCCGAAGATGATAAGCAAGTCCTTATTTCTCTTGCTACCAAAAAGCGAGCTCGAGGAGTCGCACGTTTTATTTAGGAGGTGATTCTATGATTTATAACCAAAGAGTTATTTTAATCAAAGAAGTTGAGCCTAAAGATGAGCTTTTTGGAGATACAACTCAAAACGAAACTGGTCCTCTGCCATGTCAGGAAAGCTCTCTGACGAATGCAGAACAAATGGGGATTTTTGGGAAGTACAATCTTGATAGCTTTAAACTACATCTTCAAGGGATTCACACGGGTTTCTCAGAGGTCATTTACAAAGGTAGACGTCGAATCATCCAAGGTAAGAAACATCACAAAAATAGTACGGTGATTTATCTATGAGCATAACATACCGAGTGAAGGGATTGGATAAATTTCTGCGCGAAACACAGAGAAAAGGTCGACAAGCCCCTATTGCTGTCGATAGGGAATTGAATCGTTCCAGTCTACGTTTCGAGCGTTTGGCTAAATTGTACGCTCCTTGGGATACAGGTTGGTTAAGCGAAAGCATATACTCGATGCAAGAAAAAATGCTTGGTTATCAAGTCATTTCACCTGTTTTTTATTCGATATATGTCGAGTTGGGGACGCGAAAAATGGCCGAACAACCTTTCATGGAACCAGCGATGAGAGAGGAATATCCAAAATTGATGAATAACCTTAACAAAATGTTTAGGAAGTAGGTAGCGATGAATTCTCCAACAACCGAACTATTAAATAGCTTAAGAAATAAATTGAAACCCTTGAATGTTCCAATCCATTTTAAGCTACCTAACGCGTCCGTAACCGAGCCTTTTTTGGTGATTGGAGGAATTGCATCTGACACATCAAAAACGGCGCAGACGGGGCTGATAATCGAAGATAGCACGGTTCAGATTGATATTTACTTGCCTGGTAATAAAAATCGGGCATACGCTGAAGATATAAAATCGCAAGCCATTCGATTGCTGGGACGTAATACAAGGACTACTTCAACTATATTGATGGATAACTCAATCGGTCGAGAGGTCTATCATATCGTTATCAAGACGACCGAAACAATATTATAAACAAGGAGGTCCTGACTAAATGACTGAAAAAGGACAAGTGAAAATTACAACAGCAAAACCAATCGTTGGTAAGAAAGTATTTTACTTCATCCAATCGATCCATGCTGAAAAAGGAGAGGGAGCCTTGCTTCCTGCATACCGTACAGACGGAACAACTACTCTTGGGGGCGAATACCAGGATGAGCAAACACAACAAGGTCGCTTGCTTGAAAAATCAAGTGACGAGCACTCAATCGAATTGACTCAATACTTCGCTCCAATGGATCCGTCAATCAACGTCGTCTTAGACGCGCAAGCTAAGGGTGAGTCAATCAAGATTTGGCGCGTAATTGTCGATGATAGTGTCAAAACTCAAATCGGAGAAGATCCAAATAAAAAGGATGCTTATCCTGCGAAGTTTGGCTATGCTAAAATCACTGATGACGTGGAATTCAACGATGGAGTGGAAGAGTTTGTTGAGCTTTCGTACACGGCTGGCATTGTAGGTCGCTTGCAAGACGGTAAATTCCCACTGTCTACTGAGGAATTGGCTGTGTTGAACAATATCTACGCTTACCAAAATCCAGGCGAAACAACAGGAGACTACGATAACATCCAGCACTAATCTATCTAAGGAGGGGTGACTGTCAAAGGTCACCTTTTTATTTTGTTTGTAAAAGGAGTATATACACATGGAATTTAATGTTGCAAAAAAAATCGTTGAAATCAAATTTGATTATCGCTTAATGTTCAAAATTGACAAAGATATGGCGACTAAAGATGCTAACGGCCAGTCGGCTAGAAATGGTGTTGGTGCGCTATTCTTCAAAATTGTCAATCGTGACGACCAAGGAATTGTTGATTTGATTCAATATTGCGCAAGCAAAAAAGGCAAGGCGGTATCTGAAGATGAAGCTTTGGCAGCTATTGAAGCACGATTTGAAAAATCGGAAAGTGATGATCCTCAGGAAGAACTATTCCAGGAAATTGAAGAAGAAATGGTGCAGTCAGGTTTTTTCAAGAAGAAGATTTTGAAATATATCGAAAACATGAAACTTGGGCAAGAATTGGCACAAGCTCAAGCGGAAGCTGGGGATCAAACAGCAGAAGCTCAAGTCAAAGCAATTTCAGAAATTATTGGCAAGATGGAAAACGCGATATCTTAACAGAATGCGCCAAGCTCGGCCTTACTGATCAAGAAACTATTTTGTCTTGTAATAAGTGGGAGCTTGATGCAATTTTGGAAGGCCTTTACTACAAACAAATTGAAGAGCGTGAAGCTCTTTCAGGTTTAGCTCTTGAACTGAGATATACATTGAATGCCAAAAAAGTCGATGCGAAGAAACTCAGTAAAAAGAGAGATAAGGACAAAGTTCGAAGGATTTTCCATCCAGATAAAAAGAAAGAAATCAAAAACAAAAACGATTTTGTGGCATTGCTTGAAAAAGCAAATCAGATGTTTGCAAATAGAAATTAGTAATAGAAGGAGGTGGATGTATGAGTTTTGACGGTTCTATATACGCTTATATTGGGGCAGATACTAAAGATTATGAAAAATCAATGAATGAAATCGTATCAAATACAAAAAAAGCGTTCGATGATGCACAAAAAGCTGCGGTCAATAGTTCAAATCAAATGATTCAAAAAATTGGTCAATTGATGAATGAGTTGGCAAGTTCAAATGCTTCAATCGGTCAAAAAATAGGCCAAGGATTTACAGGCGGTTTAAATATCGCTCTGGGCGAAATCCAACGTATTGCATCCAATATTGGGCAGCGTTTGCCAGAGCCCATAAGGAAAGGCTTTTTAAATGCGTATCTGAATATTAAATCAGTTTTAGGGCTGATGAAATCAGACCTTTCCGCTTTAGGAGGGCATGTTAGTAGTGTAGCTGGTAGAATCAATGCAGCATTGGCCAAGGCTTTTCATTTTGATTTAACCAAGGCTATTAAAAGCCCGAAAGCAATGTTTGTTGAGCTAAATGGTGCGGCAGACGCTTTCGCAACAGGTTTTGCTGCTAAAATCCACAAAATCGGAAGTGTTTTTACTAATCTTTCCAGTCACTTACCAGGGCCTTTTAGTAGAGCTTTCGACAGTATCGGTACGTCTCTGGCTGGTTTTGAAGCGCGTGTACTGACAGTAGGTGGTAAAATTACCAGCGCATTAGGGAATCAAGTGCTGAATCCTATTATGCAAAGCTGGTCTAGTCTTTTTACTGGTTTAACAGCTAAAGCGAATAGTTTTGCGGACCGCATAAGCAATACCCTAGGCGGTAAAATTGTCAGCAAAGTCAGCGCCTTGTCAAGTAAAATTTCCAGTGGTCTGGGTAATGCTTTTCAACAAGCAGGTAGTAAAGCTACTAACGCTTTGATGGGGATTGTAAATCACACAAATCAAGCGGCATCTGCTACAAGTAATCTCATCAAGACAGCTCTGGGCATTTCTGCAGCTTATGCAGGATTTAACTTTATCAAGAATGCAATTGGTGGTGCTATTACCAAATCAGCAGACTTTGAAGCACGTATGAGTAGTATCAAAGCGGTTACTGGTTCTAGTGCTGAAACGATGAAGCAGTTCCACGATGCTGCAATTAAAGCGGGCGCTGATACAGCATTTTCTGCTACTGAAGCGGCAGAAGCTATTGAAGAATTGGCAAAAGCTGGGGTGTCTACCAAAGATATTTTAGATGGTGGTTTGACAGGTGCCTTGAACCTAGCAACTGCTGGGGAACTCGATCTGAAAGAAGCCGCAGAAATAGCATCTACGGCATTGAATGCATTTAAAAAAGATAATCTTTCGGTAGTTGATGCAGCAAACCAATTAGCGGGTGCTGCGAACGCTTCGGCGACAGATGTCCATGAATTGAAGTACGGTCTTGCCTCTGTGGCTCCAGTAGCCAGTGGTTTAGGTTTATCGTTCAGAGACACAACAAATGCTCTTGCAGTGTTTGCTCAGAATGGTCTCAAAGGTTCTGATGCCGGTACATCTCTCAAAACAATGTTGATGAATTTGCAGCCACAAACTAAGGCGCAGACGAATATGATGAGAGAGCTCGGGATCGTAACTGCTGATGGAGCAAACCAGTTCTTTACTGCAGAAGGCAAAGTAAAATCATTTGCTGAAATCTCCCAAGTTTTAAAAAGTAGCTTAAGCGGTTTAACAGAACAGCAACAACAACAGGCTCTAAAAACAATGTTTGGTACGGATGCTGTGCGTGCTGCAACTATCGCGATGAACGAGGGTGCAGATGGCGCGAACAAAATGCAAGCAGAAATCAGCAAGGTTACTGCTGCGCAAGTTGCTGCCGAAAAACTTAACAACTTAAAAGGTGCTGTTGAAGGTTTAAGCGGGTCGTTTGAAACCTTGCAAATCAAACTTGGGGAATCAGTACTGCCATTATTTACCACAATCGTGAAATATGTGGATAAGCTGGTAGATAAATTCAGTCAATCACAAGGGATTCAGAATTTCACTGATGCAATGGCTACTATCAATCCTGTCTTAGACCATTTCTTGAATGGTACGAAGTTAGCTGATGGTGTCATGGATAAATTCACTAGTTCTATGGCATCAGCTGCACCTATTTTAAGCCTGGTAGGTGGATTGCTAGCTTTTGGTCCTGCTACTAAGGGCTTGACAAAATTGACAGGTATTTTAGGTGGCTTAGGTGGTAAGATTGGTACTTTCGGATCAATTTTAAGTAGCGGTTTTAGTTCAGCGTCTGGATATGTAGAACTATTTGCATCTAAACTTAGCGGTTTGCCTGGTGTTTTAGGTGATGCTGCTTCAAAAGGGTTGTCTGTTGTTTCAATGATGTCGCAAGGAATCAGCTCTGTCATGAGTGTAGCTTTAGCAGCTATCGGACCTGCTGCAATCCTTGGTCTTGTAGTGGCTGGATTGGGGATTATTAACAACCAATTTGGCACACAAATAGACCAGTTATTAAATACAGTAACGACTAAAGGGCCTCAAATCATTCAAAATCTTGTGTCAGGCATAACCAGTCAAATTCCTGCTTTGATAGCATCAGGCGCCGATTTAATAGCTAAATTTGCTAGCGCTTTTGCAACTATGTTTCCTGTCTTGGTGCAAGCTGGTGTTGATTTGATTGGTAGTTTGATTCAAGGAGTAGGACAAAACTCTACATCTCTAATCAGTTCAGCAGTGACTGTGATTGGAACGTTCGTGCAGTCTATTGCTAGTGCGCTTCCACAGTTGCTTGGTATGGGTGTTGAATTACTAGCAAATCTAGTGCAAGGTGTCCTTAACAATCTTCCGCAAATTTTGCAATCGGCTCAACAGGCCGTTACGACCTTCTTGACTGGTCTTGGCCAGCAAATGCCAAGTATTATTCAGAACGGCATTCAAATCCTACAGAATCTTGTTAATGGTATCATCCAATCATTACCAACGATTCTAAGTATCGCTGTTCAAGTTATCGCATCCTTTATTCAGGGGATTGTATCTAACTTGCCTGCGATTATTAGTGGCGGTATACAGCTGATTGTATCGCTAGTTCAAGGAATCATAAATAATCTTCCACAGATTGCTCAATCTGCTGCCCAAATCATCGGCACATTAGTCACAGGGTTAGCAAGTTCAATTCCTCAACTCATCCGTGGTGGCATTGAGCTAGTTGCAAAACTAGTGATTGGTTTAGTAGCTGGTTTGCCGAAAATTCTTGAAGCTGGTGCTAAAATTATCTTTGAATTAGGTAAGGCGATGTTAACAGCTGTTCCTGAAGCAATCAGTGGAGTTGTTTCGGCAGTAGGAGATTTCTTCGGTGGTATGTGGGATTTTGTCACTGGAAAAACAACCGAAGGAAGCGAAGTTGTTAAGGCTAAGACGACAGAAATGTCGGATCATGTTTCTGCTAAAACAACAGAAATGTCGACGAATGCAACCTTGCAAGCACAGACTATGCAAACAAATGTCGGTCTTTCTATGGATGCAATGAACCTTGATACTCAAACCAAGGTAAATGCTATGAGTACAAATGTCGACACAAGCATGCAAGGACTTGCAGCAGCTGCCGGTACCAACATGCAAACATTGAGTAGTAATGTATCCACAAACATGCAACAAGCTCAAACGACTGCAACGACAGAATCAGCTACAATGAATGCGAATGTGTCAAGTAATTTGAGCGGGTTAAATACAAGTGCTAGTTCATATTTACAGGCACTTCAAACAGATTCAAACACGGCATTCCAGACAGTTCAAAGTAATGCAAGCGCTATTTCTGGCAGTACAGCAGCAGCTGTCTCAGGCAATTATAGCACCATGAGTGGTAATGCGACAGGTTCAGCAAATAGCATGCAGGGGTCTACTACCTCGGCATTTTCTACTATGCAGTCTAATGCCGAAAGTAGTTCTCAAGCAGTTGCAAATGCTGTCACGAACAACTTCAAGAATGCTGAAACCGCTGCGACAAATGCCATGAATGGCGTTTCTAAGGCTGTTACAGACGGCATGAATAAAGTTGACCAAGCTGCAACTTCGGGTGGGAACAAGATGACTCAGACATTCGATAGTGCTCTGAATAAGGTCAAGAGTTATGTCCAACAGGGCATGTCTGCCGTCTCATCCGCTTTTAATAGCGGCATGAATCAAGCTGTCAGCGTTTCATCTTCTGCAAATAGTCAAATTGTGAGTATCTTCAATGTACTAGCTAGCCATCTGTACTCTGTCGGTGTCCATGCAGGTTCAGGTCTCTATAATGGATTAGCAAGCATGGCTGGTAGTCTTTACTCACTCGCATATTCAATCGCTTCTAATATTGCAAGCGTGATGCGTTCTGCTCTGGATATTCATTCTCCATCTCGAGTGATGAAATCCATTGGTGGATTCACAGGCGAGGGAATGTATATCGGTATGTCTGATTGGGTGCGCAGAATCAATGGTGTTGCGAAACAGTATGCGATGGCGATTACAGACCAAAGTTATGGCGTTGATAGCTTGATTACGACTTCAGCCAGCGTGAATAATACTGGTCTGAAATCAAGCTTAGAAAATCTAAGCGATGATGTGAAGAATTCTCAATTATCAAATGCTACATTTGAAATCCATAACGAAATTGTGGGCGACAAGATTTACACGTCTGTTAAAGAGCGAGAAGCTCGTGATCGTATCAAAGACGATTACTTTGTTTATGAATAGGAAGGCTATGAAATGGATTTACTGATTACACATGCTAACGCTGAGATTAAATTATCTCAGCTCGGCATTTATAACATTAAAATTGTTGATAGTACGCCTTCTATTGAGGTAGACAGGCGGACGGTTAAGGGGCGCAGCGGATATATCCATGACGGGATCACCTTGCGTCAAAAAACAATTAAAGTTTCTGGAAGGTTGGCAGTTGCCAGCCTTTCTGCATTTATGGAAAAACAAGATGAGATTGCAGGTTGGCTTTATGGAGATGAACCTTATTTCATCACTAAAATGCACCCAGTACAAGATGACTTGTATGGATTTGAGCTACCTGGAGCTAAAACAGGGGATTTAAACCTTTTAGATATTCCTCACACTGCTTGGAAGTATCGATATAAGGTGCATATCAGCAATGAAATTGATTATAACTTTATCGGTAAATCAGCAGCAGGTATGAAATATAACGTTTCTTTTGAGCTGGTGACTGCTGAGATGCCATTTGGCGAAACTGTACCTCGAGACATTGTTTTGACTGGAGGAGTTATTCCATATAAGGGTACAGCAACTCTCAGTCAGCTAGAAGTGCCTTATGTAGTCGAATTGACTGCAAGCGCTAGCCAAACAAACTTCTTTTTGGAAATTGATGGCAGACGTTGGGTCTATAATCATACTTCAACACCGATTAAAGAAGGCGATAAATTACGCTTGTCCGGTGTTGAAAATGTAATTTACAAAGGCATGGCATTGCCAGATTTGAACATTAACATTCGAACAAATTATGAATATTTTGTCATTCGACCAAATCCGCAGAAGCAAGTTCGTTATTCCACTGATTTTAGAGGGACGATCAAAATTCTAGGTTTTAAAGAGCTATATAAGTAAGGAGGTGATAGATTGATTACATTTGTCGATGAAAAAGGTACAGAGCATAGTGCTCTAGTTGCTTACTCTGTAACTAATGCGGTCAATGGTGAATTGTCTGTGAAAGGCACAATCTATACCAATGATAAAGTCTTGCACGGTATAGGTCGAGGCTGGCGTTTTCGTTTAGATGATGAGTATTTTCGTATTACTTACGCAAAACCTAACGACACAGGGAGACAGATTGAGGTCGAATTTGATGCAGTTCATCAATTCTTCTACGACATGTCAAAATCTATGGTTTACACTATTTTGAATGGCTCAAAACCATTTGAAACTTACCTACAAGCGATCTTTTCAGGTAGTGGCTATACTTACAATTTGGAAACAACAGTCGGGTCTATTCGAAAAGAAAATTTTGGGAATAAGTCTCGACTGTCACTTTTCAACGACATTATCAAGGCCGCTGGTCTTGAATTTTCTGTCCGTGGACATGTCATTCGAATCTTAAAACGAATCGGAACAGACCTGTCTACAATCGTTCGTAAAGATTTTAATATGAACGAGCTGAAAATAGAAAAAGATATCAATAGCTTTGTAACCTACCAACGTGGCCTCGGTGCTTGGAAAGACGATGAGGATCATTCGAAAGGTCGTTATGAAACATCATACGAGAGCCCACTATCTGCTATTTATGGACGAATTGAGGCAGACCCTGTTGTAGATGAGCGCTACAAAGATACAGGGAAGTTGTTAGAAAGGCTGAAAGAAAATGTGGATAAGTCGTACAAGGTTTCTGTCGAAATCGATATGGAAGACTTATCACAAGCTGGCTATCGAATCAGTCGTCCAAATCCGGGCGATTACATTATGGCCATTAATGAAACCTTGGGATTTCGTCAAAAAGTCCGCATCGTGTCGTTTACCAGCGAATATGATGTAGGTGGCAATCTAATTAGTCGAAAGGTTGTCTGCAACGATATTGGAACGGTCCAGCGGGTAACAAGTGAAATTAGTCATTTATCACGTACGCTAACTGATTCAATCGAAGGAAGCGAACGCGCTTTAAAAACGGCAACAAAAGCTTTAGTGTCAGCAGATGGAAAAAACACGAACTACTTTGGAGATGTGAAGCCGTTAGATGTGCCAAAAGGGACATTGAGAAAAGGCGATCGCTTATTTTTGACTGTCGGTGACAAAAAACAACTGTACTTTTGGAACGGAGCAGAATGGGAGCTTGAACCAACAGAATTCGACCACGAGAAATTCGATATGGAGTTCAATCGAAATTCTCAAGAAATTAAAAAAACTATCCAAGAAAATAGGCAAAAGGCTATAGAAGCCTTACAAAACGCTGGCGCAAGTAGCTTGCTTGCTCAGGAAGCCAAGCGCATTGGGTTGGATTCGATTGCTAAACTTGAAGCATTCAAGTCACAGGCCACGAGCGCTCAGACGGCTCTGTCGGGTGATTTGGATGCCTTAAAACGTACTGTCACAAGTGAGGTCAATCAAGCTTCAGAATATCGCAGAACGACCACAGAGGCTCTTAGTCGCATGACTGGCCAGATGGACGGATTTGCGACAAAGAGTGAGGTTAAGCAAGGCATTGACGGACTGACTCAGACATTTGCAAAGATGAGGGTCGGTGGTAGAAACTATTATCGAGACTCTGAGAAGGTTCGAACAAGTACACGGTTCTTCCTGTTTCCTTTGCATCCATATCTTTCACAAGAAAATGTCGGGGAAATTTGGACTCTCTCGTTTGATTTAAAAATTAACGAAGGGGGCGAGATTCGTCCTCTACATTTTTATCACTATCAAACAAATCGTTTTGGGATAAAAGCTAGTGGTGACATCACTCCAAGCAACGAGTGGCAACGGTTCACGTTCACAGGTCCAGTTATTTTTCCGAACGACGACCTTCGTTATTCGAAAGGAGAAATGGCCTTGTATGACTACGCTGGAAACAATAACTATTCTGTGCGTAGGATTAAACTTGAAAAAGGTAATCTAGCGACAGATTGGAGTCCAGCGGTTGAGGACACTGATGGGCTTATCACTGAAGCTAAGGCTACCTTCGAGCGGACAGCTCAGGGCTTGCGAACCGATTTATCAGCTATTCAGGAATATGTAAATAAAGACGGTCAGCGACAGGATGTCTTACAACGCTATGCCCGCGAGGAGAGTGCTCATCAAGCTAATGCAGTTCGTGAGCTGGTCAATCGTGATTTCGTTGGTAAGGCTACTTATCAAGAGAACGTGAAAGGTCTTGAGCGTAGGTTTGAAGCTATCACCAATCCACAAAATGGATCGATTGCCACTCAGATTGCTAACTACAAGCAATCAGTTGATGGCAGATTTGCAGATATCACCTCACTGATTTCTGGTAAAGCCAACCAGACAGACTTCCAACGTGTGAAGGAAACCAGTCAGCTTTACGAGCGGATTTTGGGCAATACTGAAAACGGAATTGCGGATAAGGTTGCTCGTATGGCTATGACCAATCAGCTGTTCCAGGTTGAGGTTGGCAAGGCTTTTGCGGGACATCAGAATTTATTCTTAAATTCAACACTTACTAAAGGATTTTTAGGAAATAATGGAATCATTTACGTAGCGAATGCTACACAAAAGGAGGTTACATCCGATTTCATTTCAGTGGATCCAAATGAAAAAATTATCTTCCAGCATTGGGTAACTCTTCCTGAGAATGGAATGGCTTGGACGGCTTGGCAATTTTTCGACAAGAACAAGAAAGCTATCGATGCCCGCGTAACTGGCTTGAATGCTTATAAAACGGCAACAGGGAAGCAACACAATATCAATCAAATTATTGTACCAGCCAATGCCTATTTCATTAGAGTATCGGCTCGTATGTATAATGACGGTTTGATAAAAATAGAACGCGGCTCAGCTCCGTCTAATTATTCAGCAGCTCCCGAAGATACCGATGAAGCTATTCGCACAGTTCAAAGTCAACTAGCTGGGGCGTGGGGAGTTCATAATAAGAACAGTGTCAACGAAATCATAGCTGGTTTTAATCTAGCAGGTCGAAATGCAGGAATTAAAGCAGAGACTATCAGACTTGAGGGGAATACTCTGGCTGATAAATTAACTGCAATTGACGGTTACTTCAAGCGATTATTTGTCGGTGAGGGTACGTTCGCGACTCTGAACACGGATGTTATACGGACAAATTCCATTACGGCTGATAAGCTGGTATTCAACGAGGCTCTTGCTAATAGAATGGTCTCAAACGAGATTATTACTAGCAAATTAGTAGCAAGTAGAGCGTTTGTGAACGCTTTGAAAGCTGTAACAATAGATGCTTCTCAGATTGTGACAGGTACTCTCAAGGGTGACCGTATTTATGGGGGCACAATCCGAGGTACTGAAATAAACGGTACTACAATAACAGGTAATAGTCGAATGACTATTGGTGATAATGGATTCTTGAGACCTACTCAAGAAGGTGGCCTTCAAATCAACGTCCCTGAGACCTATAGTGCGAGCAAGGGAGTTGGTGTTCAATTATTAGGTCGAGAGCTTGGACGAATCCCTAAAGGAATGTTTATTTACAATTCTCCAAATTGGAATGGTGGAAACATTATTGGAGACAATACAGAAGATATACTGCTTACCGTCAAGGGGCGTGTGTCACTTTGTAATCTGCATAATGGTTCTCCTGTTTCTGGAGTTCCTATCATATCGAATTTTGAATATCAAAATCCTATTCGAAATCTATATCCTATTCGATTTATTGGCTGGGATCCTCGAAGTAATCAGCTTTATGTCGACGATGGGACTGGTAAAAGTGGAACATGGTGGATTAGTGTTGATGGGTCTACATCTGACAAAAATTTAAAGACTAACATTGGTGATACGCATTATAATGCGTTAGATTTTGTACAAAAATTGATGTTTAAAGAATTTGATTGGAAGACTGATAAATTTGGCTATAAGAAACCTTATACAAATGTCGGATTGATTGCACAAGATGTAGAAAAAATAGATAGTTCACTGGTCTATAAGAAAGGTGAAACTTTAGCATTAGATGATTTTAGATTATTAAATATCGCACTAAAAGCAATTCAGGAGCTTGCTCTTGAAAATAGAAAACTAACACACAGATTGGAGAATTTAGAAAATGAACGAAGAACAGCTTAACCAAGTCCTAAGCATGACACTTGATGACATGTTAGTTGATTCAAAGGCATTAATGCTCAGACATAATCTGTCGAAGATTCAACTAAGGGAAAAAGAAGTAGAGAATCAAAGACTTCAAGCACGAGTGGAGGAGCTGGAAGCTCTGCTTGATGAACAAACTAAACCAGCAGACAAAGGAGAATAGACATGGCAGAAACAATTCAAAACACAGATAACTTGCTAGACCTTACAAAAATCACAGAACCATTTGATCTTGCGACCGCTTTGCGCTACATGAAAGAAAACGGAGAGTTCATTCGTTGCAAGAATGCAAGCAATGACTTCTATATGTATCGTGATGTTCAAAAACGTCCTGTGATTGTAAATGGCCGTCGTCAATTCAAAGATGTTGAAACCGTTTGGGCGTTCAACCAGTGGGGTGGGACAACCACAACAATCAACGTAACAGATTTGTTTAATCAGGAGTTCTACATCATGAAATTTGATGAAGAGGGCAATCCTGACTGGACGGATCCAACGGTAGAACCTAAAGAGTAGGAGGTGGATATGCATATTGAATTTTTCAATTTTTTTAGAAGCCTCATCCAAACAGAAGATGGTTTGGTATTGTATGCTCTAGCTCTAATTGTTTCAATGGAAATTATTGATTTTGTGACAGGAACTATTGCTGCGATTGTCAATCCTGATATTGAATACAAGAGTAAAATTGGTATCAACGGGCTACTTCGAAAGATTTTAGGGGTTCTCTTATTGATGATCCTTATTCCAATGTCTGTCCTATTGCCCGAGAAGACAGGCTTCGCATTCTTGTACTCTATTTATCTCGGGTACATCGCATTCACATTTCAATCGCTCATTGAAAATTATCGCAAACTAAAAGGAAATGTCACTCTTTTTCAGCCGATTTTAAAAGCGTTTCAACGCTTGCTTGAAAAAGATGAAGATAAAAATAAAGGAGAATAACACATGCAACAAATTACTGAAATCATTATTGCTTCAGCAACTGGAATCTTGACTATCCTAGCTGGTATCGTAGTCAAATCGATTAAGGATTTTCTTGTCAAAAAGGGTGGAGAAAAGACCATCAAGATTGTTGAAATCTTGGCCAAAAACGCAGTCAATGCGGTTGAGCAGGTAGCAACCGAAACTGGCTATAAAGGCGAAGAGAAGCTGGAGCAAGCACGAACTAAAATCCGTACAGAGCTTAGCAAGTACAATATCAGCATGACTGACAAGGACTTGGACACATTTGTTGAGTCAGCAGTTAAACAGATGAATGATGCGTGGAAGGAGCAATAGAAATGATCAAAATCATTAATAATACGATTTTCAATGGAATTGCAGGTTCTCGTCCGACCGAAAAACCAAAATACTACATCATGCACAATGATGAAGGAGCAATGGCCTAATGCATTGCCATAAAACGAAAGGAAAATAAACAAATGAAAAAAAACGACCTATTCATCGATGTGTCTAGCCACAATGGATACGATATTACAGGTATTTTGTCTGACATGGGTACACAGAATACTATTATCAAAATTTCTGAAAGTACAAGCTATATCAACCCTTGCTTATCCGCACAAGTGGAACAATCAAATCCTATCGGGTTTTATCACTTTGCTTGGTTTGGTGGAGACGTAGACGAGGCAGAAAGAGAGGCACGCTACTTCCTTGATAATGTACCTCAAAAAGTAAAATACTTGTGTCTTGATTACGAAGATCACGCTAGCGGAGATAAACAGGCAAATACAGATGCATGTATTCGCTTTATGGAAATCCTCAAAGAAAATGGCTATGAGCCAATTTATTACAGCTACAAGCCATTCACGCTCAATAATATTGACTATCAGCAAATCCTTGCAGAGTTCCCTAATAGCCTTTGGATTGCTGGGTATGGGTTGAATGATGGAAACGCTGACTTTGAATACTTCCCAAGTATGGACGGCATTCGCTGGTGGCAATACTCAAGCAATCCGTTTGACAAGAATATAGTGTTACTAGATGACGATGAAGAAGATATTTTGATCAGCAAAAACACTAGTACAGACATTGATACTGTAGCAAACGAGGTCATTCAAGGCCTTTGGGGCAACGGACAAGAACGTTTCGATAATCTAACAAATGCCGGATATAATGCGCAAGCAGTTCAAGATAGAGTTAACGCTATTTTAAATGACGAAACACCAGGCAATAGCGCTAGTTCAGACCTTGACAGCGTAGCACAAGAAGTATTACAGGGTTTGTGGGGCAATGGGCAAGAACGTTTCGACAACTTAACAAACGCTGGTTATGACGCTCAAGCTGTACAAGATAAAGTGAATAGTCTTTTAGGTGGCGAAGACACCGTGGATCTTAATACCGTAGCTAACGAGGTCATCCAAGGCCTTTGGGGCAATGGACAAGAACGCTATGACAATTTAACGAGCGCTGGTTATGACGCACAAGCGGTACAAAATCGAGTTAATGAATTGCTTTCTTAACGAACTTACTAGAAAACCGGTATAAAATCAAAAATATAGTACACAGACCGCAGGCATTTGCTTGCGGTTTTTTTGTTTGCTCTGAAATACGCTTGATAATCGCTTGAAATTCTGAAAAACCTTTATAGATATAGGGTTAGGAGTGTTCTTTTTCGCTTGAATATCTTTATTTCGTTCTGAAGTTTTGAAAAAAGTGAGGGGCAAAAAAGGGGCAAAAATGTCGTAAATGTCTGTAAAACGATGTAGAAAATCAACTTTACCCTCGCTTTAACGCTCTAAATTTCAACGTATTGTGAAACAGTGTAAATTTAAGTATCGCCTTTAACTGTTGTGTGCTCTTTTTTTCGTGCTTTTTCCGAATAAATAAGATAGAATAATCTAGAATAAATGATAATAGAAAAGAGAAAATTATGAAAATTCGTGGTTTTGAATTGGTTTCGAGTTTTACAGATGAGAATTTATTGCCAAAGCGTGAGACAGCGCATGCGGCTGGTTACGACTTAAAGGTTGCGGAACGGACTGTGATTGCGCCAGGAGAGATTGTATTGGTTCCGACAGGGGTTAAGGCTTATATGCAGCCGACTGAGGTTCTCTATCTCTATGATCGCTCTTCAAATCCTCGTAAGAAGGGTTTGGTCTTGATTAATTCAGTTGGGGTCATTGATGGGGATTATTATGGAAATCCTGGGAATGAAGGGCATATTTTTGCTCAGATGAAGAATATTACAGATCAAGAGGTTGTTCTTGAAGTTGGGGAACGTGTGGTTCAGGCTGTCTTTGCGCCTTTCTTAATCGCAGATGGAGATGCTGCTGATGGCGTTCGAACTGGTGGATTTGGATCAACAGGGCACTAGAATGAAGATTATCTTTGTACGTCATGGAGAGCCAGATTATAGTATGCTTGATAAACTTGAAAATCCGCAACTCTATAGTGGTTTTGGTCGTGATTTAGCACCATTGACAGGAAAAGGTCGCAGTCTGGCAAAAGAAGTTGCTAAAACTGCATGTTTTGGAAAGGCAGAGATTATTATTTCATCGTCTGTGACGAGGGCTTTAGAAACAGCACATTATATAGCGGTTGAAACAGGATTGGACTTATTTGTGGAGCCGTTTTTTCATGAGTGGCGTCCAGACTTAGATGGTACTAACTCTGATTTAACTAGTGTATTGGTAGCTCATGAATATTATCTAAAACATCAAGGAAGTTTACCTGAAGATTCTCCTTATCGCTATGAAACAGCTCTGGAGATGCGTCATCGTTTTTTAAGAACTTTGGAAAAATATAAAAATTATAAAACTATTATCATTGTAACTCACGGAATGCTCATGCGTCAGTTTGTGCCAAATGAGAAGATTGATTTTTGCCAAGTGATTGAGTGTGAGTTAGAGATATAGAAAGAGGTTTATCATCGCAAAAAAAAGCGACATTTGTATGTCAAAATTGTGGGTATAATTCCCCTAAATATCTGGGGCGTTGCCCCAACTGTGGATCTTGGTCTTCTTTTGTAGAAGAGGTTGAGGTTGCCGAGGTCAAGAATGCGCGTGTGTCCTTGACAGGTGAGAAAAGACAGAAAGAAGAAATTTGTGACCGGCTTGCTGCTTGTATCTTCTCGTATCTTTGAGAAGCGTCGGGCTTCTTGCTTTACTAATCCAGATTTAAAAGATTTTTTAGAGGAAAACGGTGCTAAAAGCATAGAGTTTATAGGGGTAGATGGCAATGGCTGTGTTAAGGCTTCCGTTTTGGCAGTTACCAAGGAGAATTATCAGGTTTCTGTCGATTTGTCTGCTGTCGGAGTTGGCAACCAGAAGAAATTCTCTAAAACACTGAAGCAGTGGCAAGATTGCGGAATCAAGATTGGATAGTTTTATGGGGGTCTTAATATGAAAATTATTTTTATCCGTCACGGGGAGCCAGATTACCGTGAGTTAGAGGATCGTTCTTATACGGGATTTGGGATAGATTTGGCGCCCTTGTCTGAGAAGGGACGGCAACAAGCTCAGAAACTGAGCAAAAATCCCTTGCTTCCTTCAGCTGAAATAATCATATCTTCTGCAGTCACAAGAGCTTTAGAAACGGCTTCTTATGTGGCTTGTGTTACTGGACTTCCTTTAAGAGTGGAGCCATTATTTCATGAATGGCAGGTTTATGAAAGTGGCACAGATAATTTTGAAAAAGCTCGTACTATGTTTCTAGAAAATAAGGGGGAGTTACTTCCTAATAGTCCTATTCAATATGAGACAGCTACGGAGATGAAGTCTCGTTTTCTAGAATGCATGTCTAAGTATCGAGAACACCAGACTGTGGTAGTTGTTGCTCATCGAATGCTCATGCGCCAGTTTGTGCCAAATGAGAAGATTGATTTTTGCCAAGTGATTGAGTGTGAGTTAGAGATATAGAAAGAGGTTTATCATCGCAAAGAAAAAAGCGACATTTGTATGTCAAAATTGTGGGTATAATTCCCCTAAATATCTGGGGCGTTGTCCCAACTGTGGGTCTTGGTCTTCTTTTGTGGAAGAGGTTGAGGTTGCCGAGGTCAAGAATGCGCGTGTGTCCTTGACAGGTGAGAAAACCAAGCCCATGAAACTAGCTGAGGTGACTTCTATAAACGTCAATCGAACCAAGACGGAGATGGAGGAATTCAACCGTGTACTTGGGGGAGGAGTGGTACCAGGAAGTCTCGTCCTCATAGGTGGGGATCCTGGAATCGGGAAATCAACGCTTCTCCTACAAGTCTCAACCCAGTTGTCTCAAGTGGGAACGGTTCTCTATGTCAGTGGCGAAGAGTCTGCCCAGCAGATTAAACTACGTGCAGAGCGTTTGGGTGATATTGATAGCGAGTTTTATCTCTATGCAGAGACCAATATGCAGAGTGTTCGAGCTGAGGTGGAGCGCATCCAACCAGACTTCCTCATTATTGACTCCATTCAGACTATTATGTCTCCTGAGATTTCAGGGGTGCAGGGATCTGTTTCTCAGGTGCGTGAGGTGACTGCTGAGCTCATGCAACTGGCCAAAACCAATAACATTGCCATCTTTATCGTAGGGCATGTGACCAAGGAAGGTACTCTGGCTGGTCCGCGTATGTTGGAGCATATGGTGGATACGGTGCTTTACTTTGAAGGGGAACGACACCATACCTTCCGTATTTTAAGAGCGGTCAAAAACCGTTTTGGTTCCACTAATGAGATTGGCATCTTTGAGATGCAGTCGGGTGGTCTGGTTGAGGTACTCAATCCGAGTCAAGTTTTCCTAGAAGAGCGTTTGGATGGAGCAACTGGTTCCTCCATCGTTGTGACCATGGAAGGGACGCGTCCAATTTTAGCAGAGGTTCAGGCTTTGGTGACACCGACCATGTTTGGAAATGCCAAGCGTACAACGACAGGACTTGATTTTAATCGTGCGAGTTTGATTATGGCTGTTTTGGAAAAACGGGCAGGTCTTCTCTTGCAAAATCAGGATGCCTATCTCAAATCTGCTGGTGGTGTCAAATTGGATGAACCTGCGATAGACTTGGCCGTCGCTGTTGCTATTGCTTCGAGCTACAAGGACAAGCCAACTAATCCTCAGGAATGTTTTGTGGGAGAACTTGGTTTGACGGGAGAAATTCGGCGCGTGAATCGTATCGAGCAACGCATCAACGAAGCTGCTAAACTGGGCTTTACTAAGATTTATGTACCTAAGAATTCCTTGACAGGAATCACCCCGCCCAAGGAAATTCAGGTCATTGGCGTGACAACGATTCAGGAAGTTTTGAAAAAGGTATTTGCATAATCCGTGACAAATCCTCTTAAAAATGATAAGATAGGAGAAATATTTGACTATCAAATTTTCGAGGAGGGAATCGTGTCGTATTTTGAACAGTTTATGCAAGCCAATCAGGCTTATGTTGCCCTACATGGGCAGTTAAATCTGCCACTTAAACCCAAAACAAGGGTTGCCATTGTTACCTGTATGGATTCACGTTTGCACGTTGCGCAAGCTCTAGGTTTGGCACTTGGGGATGCTCATATCTTGCGGAATGCAGGTGGTCGAGTGACAGAGGACATGATTCGTTCGCTGGTTATTTCCCAGCAACAAATGGGGACAAGAGAGATTGTGGTGTTACACCATACAGACTGTGGTGCTCAGACTTTTGAAAATGGCTCTTTTCAGGAGTATCTGAAAGAGGAACTAGGTGTCGATGTGTCAGACCAGGACTTCTTGCCCTTCCAAAATATAGAGGAGAGTGTGCGCGAGGATATGCAACTCCTTATCGAGTCTCCCCTAATACCAGATGATGTCATTATCTCTGGTGCTATTTACGATGTGGATACAGGAAGTATGACAGTCGTAGAATT
>PKQM01002981.1_pt1 | contig 54495 bp, 56 predicted proteins | sample 2354721 | NCBI WGS metagenome assembly PKQM01 (sample SAMN08271939, study PRJNA427730) | Human saliva metagenome, whole genome shotgun sequencing project. | reverse complement strand
CTCGGTCACCCGGTCGGGCTTGGGGTCACTTTGTCCTGACATGGGGGGAGGTGGGGGTGGAGGGAGTGGAGGTGCTTTGTCCTGACAAAGGGACGGCGCTCGCGGCGGGGGTGCGGGCCTGCTCGAGCGCGGCCTGTCGCGCCGAGGAGATGCCCTGCGCGGCGAAGATCTGCATCGGGATGAGGATGGCGGCCGCGAGCGCGAGGGCCGTGAGCGCGGCGCGCAGGTGGCGGCGGAGCCCGGTGCGGGAGCCGCCCTGACGGGCGGGGCGGCGTAGGCCCTTCGTCCCGGGGGAGGGGCGCCGAGAGGGGGTGCGAGCGGCCCCTCGACCGGCGGTCGGTTTGCGGTGTGTGCTAACGCGGGCGCGGGCGGGGCTCGGCTGTCCGGACGGTAATGGGGAGACCGTCGAGCCGGCCCCGGCGGGCACGGCCGGCAGCAGCTCGGTCGGGGTGGCGTCGCGCCAGCCGGCGAAGGGTGAGGTGGCGAGGCGCTCGCGGTGGGCGGCCGCCCCATCGGCCCGGGCCGCGCGGAGGATGGACCGGCGCACCGGGGTGGGGGCGGCGGGGGCGGCGGGGGCGGCGGGGGCGGCGACCGGGATGATCTCGGTGGGGGTGGCGTCCTGCGAGAAGGAGGGGGCGGCCCGGTGGCCGGCGGGGCGGGTGGTCTCTGTCGTGCTCATGGCTCAAGTGTATGCAGTCATACGTGGGTAGTGCAAGCCCGAAGATGGCCGGATGAGCGGCTGGGCAGGTGACCTGTGTCACGGTCAAGGCGCCTCCTGAGGGCCGCGCCCTCGAGCCGGGGTGGGCGGCTTGCGGCCGGCACCTTCGCTCCACTCATAGGGACCGCGAGCGCGAAGCCGTCCACTCATAGGCAAGTCCGATGGGCACGATGGCGGGGCGATGGCGGGGCGGTGGCGGCCTGCGGAGGGGCGATGGCGGGGCGGGCCAACCGCCCCTTCGAGCACAGGCACAGGCGCGGGCACGGGCACGGGCACGGGGCTGCCCGGCCCTTCGAGCTCGGGCCGGGTCTACCGCGAGCGCCGGCACACCGGCCATAGGGACCACCTAAGGGATCGATAGGCAGGCCTGACAGGCGGGCCCAGACCGAAGACGGCGGCCTCCCACCCATAGGGTTTCTCGATGTTCACGGAGAGATCGATAGGGGTGGGGGTGGCTTGACCCCCCTATAATCTGCACATATAAACCACCCTCAACCTTTTGTATGGGAGCATACATGTCACCTTCAGCCCCTACCTCCCGCGCTGCGGGGCCCGCCCCGGCCCGCGAGGCACTCGTCGACGCGGCCCTGCTCGCCGTTGACGTAGCCCTGACCGCCGGCGCGGCGCTGCGCGTCACCCGCTTCGCCACGACAGACGTCCTGGGCGGCTGGGGCCTGGTCGACCCCGCCAAGCGGTGGGCCTCCCGGAACGACCCGGCCCCCGCGGACGGCGTCCCGCACCCGTTCGGCTACCTCGCCCCGCCTCAGGCCTGGCGCCACCGCCTGGTCTCCGCGCTCGACTGCCCGTTCTGCGTCGGCACCCAGGCAACGATCGTCATCGGAGCGGCCCTGGCCCTCACGTCCCGCCGCACCGGCCGCCTCTCACGCACCTCCCCGCTGGGCCGCGCCCTGCGCGCCGCCTGCGCCACGCTCGGGGCGGCCTACGTCGTGGGCCACGTCTCGCACCGGATCGACTCGGCTGTGCCGGCCGCTACCTCCTTCCAGGCCGCCCCCTCCGCAACGAAGGACTCGAAGTGACTGCCGCACCAGCACCCCGCGCCTCAGCCGCGACCGTCTCCAGCCTCGACGCCTACCGGTCCCGCGCCCTGGCCCGCCGCGGCGTCATCGTCCAGCAGCCGCCGGCCCTGACCGCAGCGGCCTCCCGGCCCGCGGCGGCCGCCGCCCGCTCCCGCACCGCGTCCCCGGCCGGTGCCTCGCGCCCCCAGTCCTCGCTCGGCTCGCGCTCGTGGCAGACGGAGGCGTGGGCGGCCTACGACGAGGTCGGTGAGGAGAGGTTCCTGGCCTCGACCCTGTCGGGCCGGCTGAGCCAGGCCCGCCTCTACGTCCAGCACAAGCCCGCCACCGGCCCGCACTCGTCCTTGCGCGACGACGCAACCGACGTGACCGACACCGCGCCTACGCGCACCGCGCAGCTGGCCGAGGCGGTCCTCGCGGCGCTCGGCGCCTCGCAGCAGGACCTCGGGCAGATGCTCCAGCGCCTGGCGACGAACCTGTTCGTGGCCGGCGAGGGGTGGCTGGTCGGCGTGCCGCGCCACGTGATCGACGAGGTCTCTCCGTCCTCGGCGCCGGCAGTGACCGCCCCCTCGCCGGACCCAGCCCTCACCGACCTGGTGTGGCGCGTGCTGGCCGTGACCGAGGTCTCTGCCGTCGGTCAGGCCGGGAGCCGCGTGCGGCTGAACCTGGGTACCGACGGCTCGGCGCCGGTCGAGGTCTCAGCCGACGAGGTCTACATGGTGCGCGTGTGGCGCCCGCACCCTGCCCGCTACTGGGAGGCGGACAGCCCGACGCGGGCCTGCCTGCCGATCCTGCGCGAGCTGATCGGCCTGACCCGGCACATCAGCGCCCAGATCGACTCCCGCCTGGCCGGCGCAGGCATCCTGGTCGTGCCCTCCTCGGCCTCGGCCGCTCTGGCCTCGGACGCCGCGGACTCCAACGCCTACGGCGCGCCGGACCCGTTCGTGTCCGCGCTCATGGACTCCATGCTGCGGCCGATCGAGAACCGGGACGACGCCTCCGCCGTCGTGCCGCTCGTCGTGACCGTGCCGGACGAGGCAGCGGACAAGATGAGCCACCTCACGTTCTCCACGGCCCTGGACTCCGGTGCCCGCGACCTGCGCGACGAGGCGATCCGCCGCCTGGCCTTAGCCCAGGACGCCCCGCCGGAGCTACTGCTCGGGTCCGGCGCCATGAACCACTGGGGCGCGTGGCTGACGCGTGAGGACACGGTGACCACGCACATCGAGCCGGTCCTGGCCCTCATCTGCGACGCCCTGACCAGTCAGTACCTTCGCCCGGTCCTGCTGTCGGCGGGCCTGGGCGAGGACGAGGTGCGCACGCTCTCGGTCGGCTACGACGTCTCCGCCCTCGTGGCCAGGCCCAACCGCTCGGAGGAGGCCCTCAACCTCCACCGCGCCGGCGCCGTGTCGGACGAGGCTCTGCGCGAGGCGTCCGGCTTCGACGACTCCGACGCCAAGCCCCTGGACGAGCGGGCCCTCATGCAGGCCCTCGCCATGGTCTCCAAGCGGCCGGACCTCATGGGCACGATAGGTATCGGCCCCCTGACCGAGGAGATTCTCAAGGCGTACAAGGGCGACTACTCGGCCCCGTCGGAGGCGCTGCGCGAGCTTGCCCTGCCGCCGACCGCCCCCACCGACTCCCAGGAGGACGCGCCCAAGCCCGATCAGGACGGTCCCGGCCGGCCGCCGAGTGGCGCGGACGCGGCCGAGCCGGGTAGGGTGCCCGGTAGCGAGGCGCCGATCTCATCTGGCGACGCCCGCCCAGAGTCATCCACGACGGCCCCGGCCGGGGCCTGACCCTCACCCGCCTAGGAGAACCCATGACACCTCCCCCTACAGCCGACGCCGCCCGCGCCTACGCGGCGGCGTCGGCCGCTATCCCGGCCCAGCGCCGCAACCCGGACGCTCGGCTGACTGCTCACGGTCAGGACGTTGACGCCACGGCGCTGGTCGCCGTCGTTGACGTTCTGGTCGTCAAGGCCCTCGAAGCCGTCGGCAAGCGCGTCGTGCGCGCCGACCGCGCCCGCTTCAACGCGCTCAAGGGGCGCCCGTTCCATGAGGCGCACGTGCTGTGGCCTACGGACGTCCTCACAGTGAGCAAGGCCACAAAGGGGGCCTGGGACGTCGTCCCGGCCCTGCTCGACAACCACGGCTGCCCAGGCGTCGAGTCCGGCCGAGTCGTGACCCTTCTGGACGCCTACGTGACTCAGGTCGCAACTCACGGAGTTCCGCACCGCCTGGACCGGCTGGTCACGGCTCTTCGCTACGTCCTGCCGGAGAACGCCCTCATCCGCACGCCCAGCCTGAACCGGGCCTCCCTCGAGGAGGTGCGGTGATGTCAAGGAACCTTTACACCGACCCCCTGGCCGAGGGCCCCTCGGACTGGGAGGACCCCTCAGTCGTGTCGGGCTGGCGCGACGAGATCGAGGACCAGTACCTCGACCTGGCCGAGCCGGTCCTGAACGACTTCCTGCGCCGCGTCCGCGCCTTGGCCGAGGACGCCCTTGACTCCCTCGTCCTGACGGCGGCCGGCGACCGGGTGCCGAACCCGTTCGCCTGGACGTCGGTCCGCTCGGCCTGGCAGGCCGCCATCCGCGACCTCGTCCGTGACGACCGCGGCCGGCGCCGCCTTCCCCAGTACGCGACCGTGCAGCGCATTCTGGAGGACTCCGGACTGCCGGTCGCCGTCTACGAGGATGTGCGCGACCTGCTCAAGCGCGCCGCCTCGGAGGGCTGGGGCGAGCGGAAGACGAAGATCGAGCTCGGCAAGATGCTCGGCACCTCGCGCCGCAAGGGGGAGGCTACGACCGCCTACGCGGCCCGCCTTCGCACGCTGGCCCGCACCGCGGCCACAGCCAACGCCGCCCACCGCATGGCCACGTCAGACCTGGCCCGCGAGCGGGGCCGGCTGCGCTGGGTCACGGTCCACGACAACCGGGTCCGCCCCACCCACGTCGCGGCCGACGGGCAGGTGCAGGACCTCGGCACCCCCTTCCACGTCGGGGACGCCTACCTGCTCTATCCGGGGGACCCTGCGGGGCCGCTGAAGGAGACGGCGAACTGCCGGTGCATCCTCATCCCGACCGATGCCAGGCCTCCTGTAAACCAGGCCGTGAACGTCAAGTACTCAGCCTCAGACATCGAAAGGACAGCCATGAAGCTACGCATCGAGGAGACGGCCCGCCGTGTGGGGGAGTTCTCCGACCTCCGTGAAGAACCTGCCGGGGACACCGTGCCCGAGCCCACCGCAGACGGCCGTTGGGAGGGCGTTATCGCCCGCGAGGGCGAGATGACCGGCGACGGGCGCCTCATCGAGGACGGCGCTCTTCGCTGGGACGACCTCCCCATACCGCTCCGCGTCGCGTTCAAGGACGTGGGCGGCCACGACGGCGCCGAGGTCTGCGGCCGGATCGAGACAGTCGAGCGCCGCGACGGGGGAGACATCTACGCCACCGGGACCTTCGACCTAGGGTCCGCCGTAGGCACCGAGGCGTTCCGCCAGGTGTCCGAGCAGATGTCCAACGGAGTCTCCATCGACACCGACGACGTGGCATTCAGAGTCATGGAGCGAGAGGACGCCAACGCGCCGGGCGCTAGCAGTGACGACACGCCAGACGAGGGCGGCCGGGTTCGGGTCATGCAGGTAGCCCCTGATGACTCGGTCATGGTCATCGAGTCGGCCCGGCTGCGCGCGGCCACCCTCGTGGCCGTCCCGGCCTTCGCCACGGCTCGCGTCTACGTCGCTGGGCAGGCTCCCAGCGCCTCCGAGACCCCTGAGCGCGACGAAAACGTCGATTCTGGGGCAGAAACGGCTCGCTCAGCAGGTGCCGACCCCCTGAGCCGCGACTCCCTGACCGCTGCGGCTATTCCCACCGCCCCGCCGGAGGCGTGGTTCAAGGACCCGAATCTGACCGGCCCCACCGCCCTCGTGGTCGAGGACGGCGGCCGCGTCTACGGCCACATCGCCGCCTGGGGCACCTGCCACATCGGGCAGGTCGGAAAGTGCGTCGAGCCGCCCACCAGCCCCTCGAACTACGCCTACTTCCGTACCGGAGCGTTGCGCACGGCCGAGGGCACGTCCGTGGCTGTGGGGCATCTCACAATGGGGACCGGCCACGCCGGCCCACGCGACTCCGCCAACGCCGCCGCCGAGCACTACGACAACACCGGCACCGTCTTCGCTGACGTCGCGGCCGGCGAGGACGCCTACGGCATCTGGGTGGCAGGCTCGCTGCGCCCCGGAATCTCGGCAGAGCAGGTTCGGGTGGCGCGCTCTGCCCCGATCTCCGGCGACTGGCGCACGATCCGCGGCTCCCTGGAGCTAGTCGGTGCGCTGGCAGTCAACGTCCCCGGCTTCCCGGTGCCCCGCCCGCAAGGGCTACTGGCCTCCGGCGAGGTCCGCTCCCTCCAGGCGTCCGGCGTCGTGGCCCATGACGACTCAGCCGCACGCGCCGCACACCCGTCGAGCCGGATGCGGGGAGACGGCCTGACGCTCGGAGACATCTCGTACTTGAAGCGTCTGGCCGAGTCCGAGCGCCGACGCGACCTCCAGCGCGCGACGGCCGCCGACAAGATGCGGGCCCGCGTCGAGCGCGCAGGTACACTGGCGAAGGCGGCGCAGATGGCGCGCCGTCTCGGGTCCATCTGAGGAAAGGAACAGAGATCATGGCTTGCAATTGTGGGCGTTCTACAACCCCTCCGGTAGGCACTGAGCCTCGGCCCCTGGCCGACGGCACCCTGCCTGGCGAGGGCTCCAAGGACTCCTCCCCGATCACTCGCTTCTAGGCGTAGCGCCACCCATCACCATCGGCTATGATGATCCCCGTTAGAGGTCTCATGGACTCCTGACGCTGGGTGGATCAGCAAAGCCCCGCACCGTTTGCTCATGGCGGTGCGGGGTTTTGTCTACCCCTATGGAGGGTTGTCTCACTCATAGGTGTATCCTTTGAGCCAACGGCATGGCAGCAGGGCCTCGTGTGTACCCCGCTGGGGACGGGAACCCTGCCCAGCAACGAGACACGGAGGACCCCTCAACATGCGCAAGCACTTCGACATCACCGTCTTCGCCGACCAGGCGGACGACGCTCCGGTCGAGACTTTCGACCTGGAGATTCCTGAGAACCTGACCGAGATGAGCGCCGAGGACCTTGGTGACCTGCGCTCCAAGGCCGTTGACGCCTTCCAGACCCTCTACGCCGGCGGCGAGTTCACCGACGAGGACCTGGCCACGCTCGGCACCTTGACCGAGGGCATCGAGGTCCTCTCCGCCGAGATCAGCGCCCGCGAGCAGGCCGCGGCCAAGCGCGCTGCCAAGGCCGCCGAGATGGCCGCCAAAGTCGGAGCCGACAAGCCTGCCCCCGCCCCTGCCGACGATGAGGACGAGGACGACACTCCCGCCGAGGAGAAGGCTGAGGCTGAGGCCGACATCGCCGAGGCTGAGGCCGAGAAGGCCGCCGCCGAGGAGGCCGAGAAGAAGGCCAAGGCCGCCGCGGCCGACGTCGAGCCCGCCGCTGAGGTGGACGCCGAGCCCGAGGCCGTCACCGCTTCCGCTCCCCGCGGCCCCATCAAGCTGTCCGGCATCCGTCGGCACGTTCACACCCCCGCACCTGCGATCACTGAGGAGACCTCCGTGGAGGACACCGCTAAGGCCCGCCTGACCGTGGCCGACGTTCCCGGCTTCGCCGCCGACTCCGACGCTTCCTTCGAGGACCTGGCCGTCGCCCTCGACCGCCGTCTTCAGGGCTTCAACTCCGGCGCCTACGCCGCCGCCGCTCGCGCCGGCCGCGCCATGAGCGAGCGCCACAGCCTCGCCGTCGTGCGCAAGCACTTCGATGAGCGCGCCACCGTCTCCTCCCCCGAGTCGGCCGACGCCGCCATGGCCTTCGCCGTCAACGAGAAGAACCTGCCCGGCGGCTCCCTCGTCGCGGCCGGCGGCTGGTGTGCCCCCTCCGAGACCGTCTACGACCTGCTCGAGGACGAGTCCCGCGACGGCCTGATCTCCCTGCCTGAGATCAACGTCACTCGCGGCGGCATCAAGTTCACCAAGGGCCCCAAGTTCGCCGACCTCTACGCGGCTCCCTCCTTCAACTTCACCGAGGAGGAGGCGAAGGCTGGCAAGTATCTGCCCGACGCCGCCAACCAGGGCGCCAACAAGGTCGGCGCCAAGCCCGTCTACAACGTGCCCTGCACCGAGTTCGAGGAGGTCCGCCTCTCCGCGGCCGGTATCCACGTCCAGGCCAACCTGCTCCAGCAGCGCGGCTACCCTGAGCTCGTCGCCCGTACCATCCGTGGCGCCCTCGTCGCCCACGAGCACAAGATGAGCGAGCGCATCATCGCCTCCATGGAGCGTCAGTCCACTGCCGTCTCCATGGACTCCGGCCAGATCGGCGCCGCTGCCCCGATCCTGACCGCCATCGAGCTCCAGGTCGAGCACTACCGCTACACGCAGCGCCTGTCCCGCTCCACCACTCTGGAGGCGGTCTTCCCCTACTGGGTCCACGGCGCCATCCGCACCGACCTGTCCCGCCGCGAGGGCGTCGACCTGATCGACATCAACGACGCCCGCATCGACGCCTGGTTCAAGGCCCGCGGCGTGAACCCGCAGTTCGTCTACGACTGGCAGGCCCTCACCGGCGACGCCTCCGCCTTCAAGGTCTGGGGCTCCAGCCTGAAGTTCCTGCTCTACAGCGCGGGCACCTTCGTCAAGGGCGGCCAGGACGTCATCACCCTGGACACCGTCTACGACTCGGTCCTGCTCGGCCAGAACGACTACACCGCCCTGTTCACCGAGGAGGGCTACCTGGTCGCCAAGCGCGGCCACGACGCCCGCGTCGTGACGGTGCCGATCAACCCGAACGGCGGCACCGGCACCGGCATCAAGCTCCTCGCCAACGGCACGGCTGACCCGGCCAAGTGATGACTCCGGGGCGGGCGGCGGCAAGTCCCCGCCCGCCCCGCGACCATCCCTAGCCAATCACCGTCCAGCAAGGAGGACAGATGCCCATCATCGCACCTAAGCAGCGCATCGCAGCACCTGCTACCAGTCCCACCACCGGCGGGCTGTTCTCCCAGTTCGCCCCCATCGAGGACTCCTCGATCCGCTGGGAGAACGGGGTCACGTGGGAGGACGTCGAGCGCGCCGACATCGGCTCCATCGGCCAGTACCAGAAGCCTGGCACCGTCAAGGGCCTGCCTAAGACCCTCGACAAGCCCAAGGGCGTGACCCTGGAGTCCCTGGAGCCGCTGACCCTCTACGCGGTGTTCCGCACCACGCCCCTCGACCACACCCCCGAGGAGGCCGTCGCCATCGCGGCGCGGCGTCTCGCCCAGTACGAGGAGTACGAGGTCGAGAAGGCCCTGTGGTCCGGAGTCAAGGGCGCCGGCCCCGCCCTGATCAACGTTCAGGAGTGGGCGAACAACTCGGGCCCTCAGGACGCCGAGAGCGCCTGGAACGCTACGGAGCACTATGCCCGCACCCCAGGGATCCGGCCGACGTTCCACGTGTCGCGCCGCCTGTGCGGGCTGCTGACGGCTCGTCAGATGTTCGAGTGCAAGCCCGACGGCACGTTCCAGACCAAGATGGGCACGCCCGTCGTGGCCGGGTACGGATACGTCGACAAGCCTCCGGTCATCGTCTCCACAGGCCCGATCCAGATCTACCGCGGAGACGTCTTCACCTCGACCAACGCCGGCGGGGGCTTCGACAAGGGGACGAACGACCTGACGGCCGTCGCCGAGCGCCAGTACGTCATCGCGTACAACTACGACGACGCCTACAAGGTCCAGGTCCGCACCGATCCCGGCTCGGGCACCTACAAGCCCCGGACGTTCTGAGCCCAGATGACTACCCATCAACCAACTCCAACACCAACGGGAAGGATGCGCTGAGCCATGGCTAAGACGCACTCATACACACCAGTGCTGGGGAAGCGCATCCGCGTCACCCCGCTGGACACCTGCGGCAAGTTCGACAAGGCGCAGCACAAGCCGGTGGCCACCTCCGGCTTCGTGTCTGTCAAGCTCGCCGCCGAGGTCGAGGACGGTACGGAGATCACGGTCCGCAAGGCCGACGGCTCTCTGTGCGTCAACGAGAAGCAGTCCAACACCTTCAAGTATTTCACGGCCGAGCTCGAGTTCTGCGGCGTGAACCCCTCGGTCCTCGACATCGTGACCAACGCCACGAAGTACCTGGACCACGCGGGCGACACCGCCGGCTTCAAGGTCGCCTACGGCAAGATCGAGAAGAAGTTCGCCCTGGAGCTGTGGACCGGCCTGTCCGGCCAGGCCTGTGCGGCCGGTGCTGAGGACGCCAGCGGCTACCTCCTGCTGCCCTTCATCACTGCCGGAACCATCGGCGACATCGAGGTCACGGGTGAGGACGCCATCACGTTCTCCATGACCGGCGCCGTCACCAAGTCCGGCAACGCCTGGGGCGTCGGCCCCTACGACGTGGTCAAGAAGGCCAACGCCGGCGGCGGCTTCGTCAACGCGAAGCTCCCCACCGCCCTCGACCCGCTCGACCACCTCCTCATGATCGACACGGCTCTCGCTCCCCCGCCGGACAGCGACCAGCCCGTCACCGTCCCCTGATACCCCTCAGAGGCACTGACAGCCCCGTAGAGCGCACAAACGCCCTGCGGGGCTGTCACCATACCGGCTTCACGTGAAACCACCTCTGAGGCCCTTAGGAGACGCCTATAGGTATACTCATCCGTGCGGGCACCGCCTATCATTGCGGGCGGCGTAGCCATCCCGCACCACGCACGCGTTGTAGGAGAGGGCATGCAGGACATTGACAGAGGCTACGGCCCAGGAGACTGGCCGGTCTCCTACAGCGCGTGCGAGGACCTGAAGGAGTACCTGGACGAGGCCGGCAGGCCCGAGCAGCAGCACACCTTCGAGGCCATGGCGACTCAGCTGCTCTGGGAGTGGACCGGCCGCCGGTTCGGGACCGACATCGTAGTCATCCGCCCCGAGCCGGCCGACTGCGTGCCGCCGCCCACTTACCAGTCCCAGGACTACCTGCGGAGCTTCCTCCCGTTCCGCCTGGGCGGCGTCCTGCACGACGTCGTGTGCGGCCTGTGCGGCCCATACTGCACCCACACCTCAGGGACCCCGGCCATCCGCCTGCCCGGCAACGTGCACCGCGTGCATCAGGTCACGATCAACGGCAAGGTGCTCCCGCTGGGCGCGTACCGCCTCATCAACCACTCCGTGCTCCAGCTCACGGGACGTACCTCACCGGCTGGCCCCGATGTTCCGCTTGTATTCCCTGCGGTACAAGACCTATCCCGGCCGACGACTGAGGAGGGCACCTGGGAGATTCGCTACTCGCAGGGAGTCCCCGTCCCAGAGGGAGGTCAGGTCGCCGCCGGCGTGCTTGCCCTGGAGCTGGCCAAGGCGGCCTGCATGGACCGAGACTGCGCGCTCCCGGCGCGTCTTCAGTCGGTCACCCGGCAGGGCGTCACCGTGCAGGTGCAGGACGACTTCGACGAGATGCAGGAGGGTCGGACCGGAATCTGGCTGGTGGACTCCTGGGTCGCCTCGATCCGCAAGCCTCGGCAGGCCGCTCGGGCCTACAACCCTGACGACTACGCGCGCCGCCAGCCCTCCAACCGCCGTGGCGGGGTGATCTGGTGAGCCCCGCGCCGCGACTGACCCGCCGCAATCGCGCTCAGAGCGAGGACTACGCGGCCCTGTCGGGCCGAGTCGCCGCGCCGGTGCCATCCGTCGTCCACTCCACCGCGCTCGCCCTGCTCAAGGGCGGCGCCCAGGCCCTGTCCAACGCCGTCTCTCAGGCATACGTCGCGCCCGGCGCTGAGGTGGCCTGGGATGAGTGCTGCGCCGGCCACCTCTACGTCCGTACCGTCTCCGTCTCGCCGGTCTTCGGCCCCCGCGCCGCCGATGGCGAGGCGTGCTCGGTCCGCTACTGGGCGGCTACCTACGCGCTCGGGACGCTGCGCTGCGTCGAGGTCGTTGATGATCGGGGCCGGGGGCCCCGCCCCTTCGACCTGACGGCCGACGCGGCTGTGCTGCACCAGGACATGGCGGACCTCGGCCAGTTCCTGACGTCGTCTACGAACGCCAACGACATGGACTGGCAGGCATCCGGCCCAGACGGGGGCTGCGTGGCCGGTGAGTGGACCTTCACTGTCCGGCTGAACTGCCCGTGACCTTAGGTGTGAGATGGTTCACGTCAATGTGCGGTTCAAGGGCCCCATCCGTGAGGATAAGGTGGCCCAGATCACTAAGCAGGCGGCCCTGAAAGCGTCCCGACGTACTCAGGGCCGCATCCAGCGCAACATCCGTGCCAAGGGGCGCGTGAACTCGGGCCGGATGGTGAACTCCGTCACCATTGAGCGCGTCCCCGGCAAGCACCCGCTCAACCCGACCTTCGAGATCGGGGCGCGTACACCGTACGCCGCCTACCAGGAGAAGGGAACTCGGGCCCACGGCCCGGTCAAGGCTCAGCGCATGGTCTTCACTCCGAAGGGGTCCAGCCAGACCGTCTTCGCGAAATGGGTCAAGGGGATCAAGGGCGCGCACTTCGTTCGGGACGCGGTACGCCTTATCAGACCCTCTGACTTCCATTAGAATCGCCTCATGGCTACTATCACGATCCCCGGCAAGACCCGGAAGTCCATCACCGTTGACCTGGTCGGTACCGAGTACAAGGTCCGCCCTCCGAAGGCCGCCGTCGCCATCTTCCTGTCCCAGGCGCTCAAGGACGCTGACGAGGACTCAGAGAAGATCATCGAGGGACTGGCCAAGTGGTGCCACGTCCTTTTCGGCAAGGAGACCGGCGCCGAGGTCGTCAAGCGACTCAAGAACCCCGCCGACGACCTCGACATCCCCGACCTGACCGACCTCATCTCCGCCGTCATGGAGGAGGCCGGAGAGAACCCTCCTACGTGATCCAGCGCCTCCTCGCCTCGGCGCACACGGAGTGGGACTACATCGACGGGTTCTGCCTCGGGCACGGGATCGACCTGGAGACCCTGCCCCTGAACCGGTTCTGCCACGTCATGTGGTGGATTCTCACCCGCAACGCCGAGGACGAGGGCGCTACCGAGAAGCTGAAAAGGGACCTGTGGCTCCCGCCCAAGGGGGTCGAGGTCACTGACCCGCGCAGCCCCTGGTACTCGGGCAACGAGGCGAGCGGCTTCGGGTCCCTTAAGTCGGCCCTCGGGATGTGACAGCACCTATAGGACACGCCTATGCGGGCGGTATCATGGCCTCAGACAGGAGTCGGGCCGCGATGCCGCCCGCTCGACGTACGAGCGGGGAGGGTAGCCCGTGGCAGACAAGATCGGCGAGGTCGTCGTAGAGGTCGGCGCTGACGCGCGCGACTTCCGTGGCGACGCTGAGCGGGGCATCGAGAAGAGCCTCAAGAAGATCGGCAAGCGGATCGAGCGCGCCGCCGAGAAGTGGGCGCGCGAGATGCGCGACTCCGTCAAGGACGCTCTCGACGGCCTCGTGCTTCAGGTCAACGCCAAGATCGACCCGAAGGACCTGCGCCGCATCGAGACAGCCATCGCCCAGACCAAGGCGTCCCCCGACGTCGGTATCTCCAAGCGCGACCTGGAGGAGATCAAGCAGAAGCTCCGCCAGGCGGACTGGCGCACGCCGGTCAGGCCCGTCCTGGACGACAACGCCGTGGCCCGCCTCGGCCGTGAGCTCGACGAGATGCGGGCGGCGATCAAAGCCCGCGTCGACCTCGACGAGAAGTCCCGGCGCAAGGCTCTGGAGGCGATCAAGAAGACCGAGGCCGCCATCGACGCCAAGGTCGAGATCGACGGCAAGGACGTCGCCGAGATCAGGGAGCGCATCGCCAACATCAAGTCGGACATCCGCGTGGACGTCTCACTGGAGAAGGCGGCCCAGCGCAAGCTCAAGGAGCAGATCGCCAAGCTCGACGCGAAGCTGAAGGCCGGGGCCGAGCTGGACGACGCCTCCAAGAAGAAGCTTCAGGCGGAGCTTAAGAAGCTCGGCGGGGACATCGAGGCCCACGCCCACTTATCCGAGGCGTCCAAGCGCAAGCTCAAGCACGAGCTCAGTAAGCTCGACGGCAAGGCTACCGTCAACGCCGACCTGGATGACGGCAAGGCCCGCTTCGACCTGGCCCGGCTGACCAAGAAGCCGTACTTCGTAGACATCCACGCCCGCCTCGCCAAGGCGTCCCTGGCGAATGTGGCCGCCCAGCTCAAGGCCCTCGGGGGCGGGAACATCTTCTCCGGCCTGAAGAACTCGCTCAACGAGCTGTTCACTAACCTGGACACCTTCGCGGTCAAGGCCGCCGGCGTCGGGACCGCGATCCTCGGCCTGACCTCCATCGCCGGGGCCGGTCTCGGCACTGTGGCCCAGTTCGGAGTCAGCCTCGCCCACACGCTACCGGCCCTGCTCGCGATGCCCGGCATCCTAGGCGCGGCCGCGGCCGGGATCGGCATCTTCGCGGCCGCCATGGCCGACGCCTCCACGGTTCTCGAGGACCTAGGACCGTCCTTCAGCGCCCTCCAGGACTCGATCTCTACGTCGTTCTGGGGCGAGGCCGAGGGGGCGGTGCGCTCCCTCATCGTTAACGGACTGGACGCGCTGACTCCGGCCATCTCCACCGTGGCCGCGAACATGGGCTCCATGACGGCGGCGGTGGCGTCGGCCGCCGAGGAACACATCCCCGGCTTCCAGGCGTCGCTAGGCTACCTGGCCGAGGCCATGGACATCGGGGGAGACGGCGCCGGCGCCTTCACCGACGCCCTCCTCACGCTTGGGGAGGTCGGTGCGAAGTACCTCCCCTCTATCGCCTCCTGGGCCAACGACGTCGCCTACTCGTTCCAGTCCTGGGTGCAGGCAAAGACTGCCTCCGGTGAGATGGATCAGGCCATCCGGGCCGCCGCCAAGACCTTCGGCACCTTGAAGGACATCGTCTTCGACCTGGGCGGCATCCTGGGCGGAGTCTTCAAGGCCATGGCCTCCGGCTCTGCGCCCATCGACTCCATCGCCAAGGCTCTCGACAGCGCCAACAAGGCCGTCAACGGGCCGCTATGGCAGGGGACCCTGTCCACGATCTTCAGCGCGATGGGGGACGCCGCCTCGCACGCCTTCGCCGGCGTGGGCTCCCTGGGTAAGGCGTTCACCTCGCTCGCCCCGACCCTGTCAGTGATCCTGCCGCTGGTCGGTCAGGTCATTGAGACCGGGCTCAAGGGCATCTCCTCAGCCCTCCAGGACCCCGCTTTCCAGGGCGGCCTGACGGCATTCTTCCAGGGCGTCCTGACGGCCGTGCAGGCCCTGGCCCCGGCCATGCCGGCGCTCGGCCAGGCGTTCGGCGCCGTCGCTACAGTGGCCGGCTCGCTTCTCGCCGCCATCGCCCCGCTGGTGGCGCAGCTGGTGGAGGGTCTGGCCCCGATCTTCCAGCAGCTGGTGCCGATCCTCGTCCCGGTCATCGAGCAGCTGGGGGCTGCACTCCTCCCGGTGATCCAGGCGCTTGTGCCGGTGATCTCGGAGATCATCGCCCAGTTGGCTCCGATCATCTCCGAGTACCTGCCGCAGATTCTGCCGCCGATCGTCGCCTTGGTTCAGCAGCTGGCGTCGGCCCTTATCCCGGCGATTCAGCTGGTGGGTCAGGTCATGCAGTGGCTCATGCCTCTGGTAATGGCGTCGTGGAACGGGATCATGGCGACCGTGACCGGGGCGATCCAGGTCATCAGGGGCATCCTCCAGACGGTCCTCGCCGTCATTCAGGGCGACTGGTCTGGGGCCTGGAACGGCATCAAGACAATCGGTCAGGGCATCTGGAACATCATCAAGGGCCAGTTCGGAATCTTTGGCAACCAGATAATGTCGATGTCCTCCACGGCCTGGAACTCCGTGTGGAACACCATCAATGGCGTGTGGAACTCGATCACCTCCACCGTCTCTAGTGCCATCAGCGGGGTTAGGAACCTCATCAGCAACGGCTGGTCGGCTGTCATGAGTATCTCGTCCTCCATGTGGAGCGGGATCGTGAGCGCAGTCTCCAGCCAGATCAGCAGCATGCTGAACACGGTCCGCAGCATCCCCTCGAGCATCCAAAACGTCTTCTCGGGGGCCGGATCGTGGCTGTGGAACGCCGGCGTCAGCATCATCCGAGGCCTCCTGAACGGAATCTCCTCGATGTTCGGCGCCGTGAAGAGCAAGCTCTCCTCGCTGACCAACATGCTCCCGTCCTGGAAGGGTCCCGCGCCAGTCGACAAGGTCCTGCTCACGCCCGCTGGTGAGCTCATCATGCAGGGCCTCATCAAGGGCCTGGAGAGTCAGTATGGGGCCGTGCGTTCCTCGCTCCAGGGCCTGACCGAGGACCTGACGAAGCCCGCCACGATCGGGCTTAGCGCGAACGTGCAGCCGCTCCCGGCACGGGCCTCGACCGGCCGCCCGAACCCGGCGCCCGAGTCCCCTGGGTCGTTTGATAAGGGAAGCCGATCAGGCGCTACAATCAACATCACCAACAACTATCCGCAGGCCAAGCCAGACTCCAAGACTCGAGACGAGGTAGCCGAGGGGCTGAGACTGGCCGCCATCATCTGAGGAGGGTCACCCACCCATGGCCATCTACTCACTGGACGGGGCCGACCTGGATGACCCGCTGGGGCGCTGGGTGCTCGCCGAGGGGACGACACTGTCGACCCGCGGCGAGCCCTGGAACGCCTCGGTCAGCATCCCGGGACGGTTCGGCGTGCTGCCAATTGCGCCGACCGTTCTCAAGTCCGCCACCGTCGCCCTGAAGTTCACCGTGTTCTCCTGGGCCGATGGTCGCAACGGGAACCGCTGCAAGGAGGGCCTGGAGGTCCTGGAGCGCAACTACCAGGACCTCCTGCGCCGCCTGTACGCCTTCGGACGGCTCATGACGCTCCAGTACACGCCTGCCGGGCAGCCGGCCCGGGAGGCGCTGGTCCGCCCGTCGTCCTCCGTCGATCCGACCCTGGACCCGCACTCGGAGACGATCTCGTTAACGATCACCTACGAGATCGTCTCCGGCCTGTGGCGCGGCACGGTCGACATCGTGGACCACCTGAGCGACATGTCGAAGTTCAATGGCTGCGTGATGCCTATCGCGGACGGGAAGCTACTCCTGGAGCCGACCGCCTCTACCTGCACCGTGCGAGACAACGTCTCCGGCACCTCGTTCACCTTCACCGGCACCCTGAACGGCGGGGAGCGCCTGCTGGTCGACATCGCCCGCTACCGGGCCTGGAAGAACCCCTCCCAGTGGTGGGAGATTCAGCCGAACGCCCGCCCTGCCGACGGCGAGATTTCCATGAGCCCTGGAGGGTTCCGGGCCACGCCGAACGCTGAGGGCAAGATTTCCATGACGCTGACCGGCACGGCCGGCCGCTTCCGCGGAAGGATGACCTACTGATGCCTCGCGATCCCCAGTTCGCGCGTGGCATGGCTATGCGCTACGTGGCCTACGAGCAGGCCGGTGCCCGGCTGGGCGTCCTACCCGACGCTCTGGCCGGCACGTTCACGTGCCCGCGCCAGGCCACCCCCTCGCTCACTCTGTCGTACCCGAACGGGGGCCTGGGCGTGCGCGGAGAACTTCTCGACTCCTCCGTAGAGATCGCCGTCGAGCTCTGCTACGACGGCCAGACCTGGCACGAGCCGTACAACGCCCGCTTCGTGAACCTCTCCTCGGAGTGGAACCTCGTGGACGACGGCACCGAGCACCGCAAGGCCGACCTCATCCACATCGGGCACCGCCTAGAGGGCGCCCTCGTCTGGAACGTGCCCCTGGCGTCGATGGACAAGGACGGCAAGTACAAGTTCACCTCCCGCAACGCAGGAGAGATTCTGCGCACCGTGTGGGACGCCGCCGTCAAGCGCGGCTGGGGCGCCGGGCTAACTCTCGACGTCAGCACCGCGACCGACTCGGCAGGACAGGGATGGGCGTTCCAGACCACCATCGCCTTCGACCCGTCGGTCTCCATCAAGTCGATCCTCGACACACTCATGAACATGGGCATGGTCGACTATCGGTGGCGCGGCCGGACCCTCCAGGTCTACAACGCCGACTCCGCGCTGAAGCGCGAGAACACGGCCGTCGTATGGCGCCTCGGAGCGGGGACCTCCTCGGCGCCGGAGAAGCTGGACTGGTCCCAGCTGTGCACCCACGTCCTCGTGAAGGGGGATGAGGGCCGCACGTGGACCTTCCCCAACCCGGAGGCCCCGGCCGGAATGCCTCGCACCGAGAAGGTCGTCAGCGCCGGCGGAGTCGAGCTCGAGGCCACTGCGCGCCGCGTGGCGGACCTGACCTTGAAGACCGGCGCCACCCCGGCGGCCGAGGTGAAGCGCGAGTGGGAGGCCGATGACCTGCAGTGGCTTCCCTTCGAGGACTATGGCCTGGGCGACTGGATTCAGGTCGAGCGCGGTAACGGGCTCGAGCGGATGCGAGTCACCCAAATCTCGATCTCGGTGACCGAGAACGGCCGCTGCCAGGGGCACACGACCTTCGGGACCATGCTCGACGACATCCTGTCCCGCCTGGCCAAGCGCCAGAAGGGCGTTCTCGGTGCCGTCAACTCCGACGGGAAGAACCCTCGCCCGGAGACTCCGAAGAGCCGGTACGCCCCCGTCCCGCCGCAGGGGCTCGAGGTCTCCTCCGCCGTCGTCATCAGCGACCAGGGATGGCCTCAGGCCGTGGCCTCACTCCAGTGGCAGGCGGTCTCTACGGACACCCTGGGCGTTGCCGTGGACGTCACCGGCTACGAGATATCTGCGCGCCGATTTCCATTCTCAGCCGGCCAGGTCAGTACCTCGAAGGAGACTACGGCCCAGATGGGAAGCCTGACCCCAGGTGCCCGGTACGGCTTCAAGGTCCGAGCCATCACTGCGGACACGACTGGACGCTGGTCTACAGAGGTCGAGGCAGTCATGGCGACGGACACGGAGCCGCCGCCGGTTCCGACGGCGCCGGTGCTCACCCAGACGCTCGGAGTCCTGGGCGTCTACTGGGACGGTAAGGGCACCGGCGGGGCGGGCATGCCGGCCGACTTCGCCGGCATCGAGGTGTCGGTGCGCGAGCCTGGGCTGACCCCTCAGAAGTTCACGGACATGCCGGTCCCGCTCCAGCGGACCAACCTGGCCGGCCTGGAGATTCGCGAGTGGGAGGTGAGGCTGCGGTCCTACGACCGGGCCAACAACCACTCCGAGTGGGGGCCGAGCAGCCGCATCACGCTCAAGCAGAACGTCGACGCGGACGCGATCGCGAAGCAGGTCGAGGAGAGGCTCAAGAACAGTGACGCGATGCAGCGGGCGGCTCGCGAGGGCACGCTCAAGGAGATGAAGCACCTCACCGACGCGATGACTCAGGTCGCCGTCAAGCTTGTCTCGTCCGGACCCGTCCCGCCAGATAGTGGGACAATAGGGTCCAGCATGTGGATAGCACCCGACGGGCGAATCTTCGTCCTCAGAGCAGAAGGAGACCAGTGATGCAGGCCTACGCAGCGACGAAGCAGTGGCGTGACGGGTTCGGCGCCAATGAGACCCGGATCACCGCCGCCGACCTCACCCACATTGAGGACGGCATCTCCGCCGCCACTCAGGGAGTGACCAACCTGGAGACCAAGGTCGCCGGCCAGCCGGCCGAGATTCTGAAGCAGGTCCAGACCATCGCGCAGGGAATCCGGGACATTCTGAGCAAGGCCGTACCGGTCGGCATTATCGCCCTGTACGGCGCCGAAAGGGACCCGGAGGGGTGGATGCGCTGCGACGGACGCCTGCTCGACCGCACCGCCTATGCGAAGCTCTTCTCGGCCATCGGCACCATCTACGGATTCAGCTCCGCCACCAACTTCCGCCTGCCCGACTTCCGGGACCGCTCGGCCGTCGGCTCCGGGAATATTTACCAAGTCGGAAACAAGGGAGGATCCGGGTCGATCACGCTGAATGTCCAGCAGCTGCCTGCCCACACTCACGAGATCGGCGAGGCGGGTGACGTCAATGCCCGCTTCCAGGCCAAAAAGGCTAATCAGGACATCGGGTCGGGCGATTCCGGGAATGGGTACACCTACCTTACCTCCACGGGCACCAACCGCGGTGACCGGTCCCCGATCGCCGCCACAACCGGCGGGTCTCAGCCCGTCGATATCCGGGACCCGTACCTGGCCTGCCCCTACATCATTAGGGTTGCCTAATGACCGGGCCCGCGACTCGAGACGACGCCCCCGAGGGAGGCCGGGGCGGTCAGTACGTCACCGTCCCCGCGTTCGCCGCCCTGGGCCACTCGACCCCGGCGAACTCGCGCACCGCGCCCGGCTCCACCATCGTCTACTCCCCGAAGGGCTGGCGCTGGGAGGAGGCCGGTGACGACTACTCCAAGGCAGTCTCCAAGCTCACTGCCGCGACCATGGAGTCGGCTGTCCGCCGCGTCAAGTCCTCCATGGGCGAGGTCTACTACATCCGAGGCACCTCCGACACTCGGCCGCCGTTCGACGGCACTACCGCTGGCGACACGTGCCGGGTCCAGGACGCACAGACCCTTGACATCGTCGCGGAGTGGCGCTGGGACGGCGCGACCTGGGAGCGCATGCGCGTCACGAGCGAGCAGATCAGCAACCTCGACGTGGGGAAGCTGACCGCAGGCTCAGCCAGCATCGCCGAGGTCACTGCGCGGAAGATCGCCTCCGACGTCGGGCGCTTCCTTGAGATCACCACGGACCAGCTCACCGTGACCGGCAATGCCTCCTTCGTGAACGCCACGGCCCACCACGTGTGGACGGAGATCATCACCGCAGGTCAGGGCGAGTTCGAGCAGATCAAGGCCGGTATGCTGGCCGCCAACTCCGTCAGCGCCTCCAACATTCAGGGTGGCGCTATCGACGGGCAGGTCATCACCGGAGCCACGATCCAGACCGATAGAGCCAGTAGCCGCGGGCTAAAGCTGTCATCAGACGGCCTCCAGGTCTACTCCCCCCGGGGGTGGAAGTCCCTGGACATCGATGCCCGTACTGGCGAGATCACCATCAGCGGTAGCCTCGGACGCCGAGACACGTGGTCGAAGGTCTGGTTCGACGACATCACATGGGCGCGGACCGGCACCGACATCTCCCCCACGGGGGCGAAGATCGGCTGCGGCCTAGCGTTCAACTCCCTGGAGGATGACTGGGAGGATGCCGCACTCTTCATCCAGAAGGACGCCAATACTGGCGAGCCCTCGATCACACTCCAGTCGGCTGCCCGGCGGGGTGCAACGTCGAGGCCTTCCCTCATCCTAGGTACCCAGCAGGCGTCTCTCACTCTCGGGCCTAACGGTGACTGGGGGACGCTGGCGATGAGTAAGTACGGGTTCTCCTCCAGAATCAACAATGCCTCCCTCAACTTCAACGACTCCGGTATCTCCTACCGGAAGACCATTGACAACGGCCATGCTTTCTTCGGCTTGGGGCGGGACTGGGCAACCCTGACCACCCTGGGCAACAATAACTCCGGTATGTGGGTGAACAACCACGCCACCATCTTGGCGTGGCGCAAGTATCCGCAGATTTGGTTAGACAACGACGGGATTCACATGAACCCGGAGAAAAAGTTCACTATGCAGGTTCCAAAGCTCACCAGGGAGCGAGGCGGCCTGTGGCTGTCCCACGCCTGTACCGAGTCCCCCTACGACGGTGTTGAGTACTGGGAGAATCTCACCCTCGACGGGCAGGGGAGGGCGAGGTGGGAGCTCCCCGACTACGTGCCGAGGATCGCCTCCCCGGTCGCGCCGTGGGTCGTATTCGCCTCTGGCACAGCCTCTGCCGAGATCGACCGCAGTGACCCGGACCTGTGGGCCGTTGCCGTAACGGGCGAGCCTGGGGCGCGCGTGGACGTCCTCGTCAAGGGTGCCCGCATGGTCAACACCGGCGAGGACGATGCTGACGGCGAGCCGATCATGAAGGACAACGCCCGTAAGACCAACTGGGAGCTAGGCCCGCCGGGAGGGGGCGAGAACACCGGAGGCGTCTCCGATGACATGACTATGCCCGGCACGTACTATGGTCCCGCCAGTAAACCAGAAGATTGGAGAGACACCGATGGAGCCGCAGAGTAGTCAGGTAGACGCACTAGCCGTGATTGACGCATTGACACTAGAGATTGCTGCACTCACGAAGCGTGCGGTGATCGCCGAAGCGAGGGTGATTGACCTCGAGAACAAGATGAAGGAGAGCAAGTGACGGTTCAGTCTGTGGCGGCGCGAATCGCCCGCCGAATCTGCGACCAGGAGAACGTCGGGTACTCGCAGCCCGATCGCCGAACCTGGTACGCCAACGCCGACTGGGAGGGGCATGTGTCCTCGCCCCAGAACGCGGACTGCTCCAGCCTCGTGTGCGGAGCCATCTGCTACGGCATCCACGACACCTACGGGGCGGCCTGGGGTCACGCCGCCCTGCCCGAGATCAATGACCACTGGACGGGCAATATGCGGCAGGGCCTGGAGGCTCGCGGCTTCAATGAGGTCCCGTGGAACGACTCTGACCTCACCCCGGCCGGCGGGTTCCGTGTCGGTGACGTGATCCTCTCCGCCGCGAACGAGGGCGGCAGGGGGCATGTGGTCATCGCCGTCGAGGATGGAGGTGACCCTCTCGTCTCTGAGGCGTGGATCGCCGAGGACGGGTCGATCGATGGCTACCTGGGCGACTCCACCGGCCAGGAGACCCGCACGGTCCGCTACTCCGGCCACCCGCACACTCAGGCCGGGGCGTGGACGAGTTGCCACCGCTTCGACGAGGGGAAGTTCCTCCAGCAGTGGCCCGAGTTCGCCAAGAACCGGCCCGCACAGGCCCAGGCCCCTGCCCCGGCTCAGGCGGCCACCTCGACGCCGTCGGCACCTCAGCACGCTCACGGTATCGACATCTCGTCCTACCAGTCGGGCCTGAACGTGGCCGGGCTGTGGGCCGACTTCGTGATCGTGAAGGCGAGCGAAGACAATGACTACGTGAACCCCTACATGGTCTCGCAGGCCAACTCCACCCTCGGGGCCTCGAAGCGGCTCGGGTTCTACCACTTCGCCCGCCCCGGCGACGCCGCAGAGCAGGCCCGCTACTTCGTGACCGTCGTCGGCTCGCTCCGCGGCAAGGCCACGCTGTGGTTGGACTGGGAGGCGGACGCGGTGCCGCAGGGGCCGGGATGGGCGAAGACCTTCCTCGACACGGTTCGGTCCCTGACCGGCTCCACACCGGGCATCTACATGAACGGCAGCGCCCTGAACGGTTACGACTGGTCTGCGGTCGCCTCCCAGTACCCGCTCTGGTACGCCGGCGGCCCGGACTACTCGGACTACGGGTCCTCCTACTCGGACCCGGCCGTGCCTAACGTCTCCTACTGGGGCGCCCCGCTCATTCACCAGTACACCGAGGATGGCCGCCTGCCAGGCTACTCAGGCACTCTCGACCTGAACAGGCTGCGCGACCGCGCTGCGTGGGACCGGATGATCGGGGGCGGGGCGTCGGCCACCGTCTCTGCCGCCGCCTCCGGAGAGGCTCAGCTCGCCGTGGACGGCGAGTACGGGGCGGCTACCGTCGGTCGCTTGAAGGCGGTCATGGGCGCCATCGGCTACGAGGAGGTCTACGCCGTCGCGAACCTGCGCCGCTTCCTCAACAAGGCCGTGCCCGCCTCCTCCATCCAGCAGCTGACTGGCATGTACCGGCTCCCCGAGGACCGCGGGTGGGACTCCGACATGGTGAAGGTCTTCCAGTACCTTGTGCTGGCCTGGAACAAGCCTGGAGTGCCGGCTGGCTGGTCCTTCGGTGACTGGGTGGACGGGGACTTCGGCGAGGCCACGGTCGCGGCTCTCCAGATGGCGCTGAACGCCTCCAAGACCAACTCCTTCCGTCTGTGGTGAGATCGTGACATCATCGTGACCTATTGAACCTTCACGGACTCATAGGGATACACTAAGGGCGGGGACTCATGCGGGTCCCCGCCCTTACCTATGGAAGGAGACATGTGAAGTACGCATCCGCAACGTTCTGGGAGGGTCTGGCCGAGCGGGCCATCTCCACCTTCTCGCAGTCCCTCGTCGGAGCCTTCGGTGTCGGCACCTCGATCTTCGGCCTGGACTGGAAGGGCGCTCTCGGCATCGCCGGGGCCGCCACCATCGCCTCGGTCCTGAAGTCGTTCTCCCTGCCTGAGGAGACCGACCGCGCCGTGGCCGCCTCCGAGCTGGACGCCTACACCCCGCGCCACTCCACCGGCCAGTCCGGTCTGGCGGGCTGAGGTAGCCATGCTTGCAGCAGAGTCGTCCCCGTCGCCTATCGTCGCGGTGCTGACCTCGCCTGATGTCATCGCGGCGGGGACGGCCCTGCTGGTCGCACTCATCACCTGGCTGAAGATCACGATCAACCGCCAGCAGGAACGTCTAGAGGAGAGAATGACCCGTATGAGCGCCCACGTAGTTAGGGCTGCGAACGCCGCGGAGTCGGCCTCGGAGGGCGTGCACAACAGTCACGACTCGAACCTGCGGGACGACCTCGACGCCAAGTTCGGGCAGGTCCTGGACGGCTTGGCTCGTCTGACCTCCTCGGTCGACGACCTGCGTGAGTCCGACCGGCAGCATGTCGCCCGCATGGCCCGGATCGAGGACCAGATTGAGGGGGTCCGCAATGACGCCCGCACTGACAGGTCCCACCTCTACACTGAGGTCCGGTCATTGCATGATCGGATTGATAGGGTAAAGACTGATACCAATCCGTTACGGCAGGAGCCCAGATGACCTCCCCCACCGCCACGATCACCGGCCGCGTCGTAGGCCCTGATGGCCTGGGGCGCCTGGGCCGGATCACCTTCACCCCCGCCAGCCTCGGCGCTCCGCTACCCGCGCGCGACGTCGTCGCGGGGCGGGCCTCCTTCCGCATCGACCCTGACGGTTATCTGGTAGGTCAGACAGGTCGGACGGCCGCCGTCGCCCCCGGAAACTATGAGATAGATCTCAATATCCCGGGGGACCTGGGCGCCCACATCCGCACGACGCGGGCCATCTCAGCTGGCGAGACGCTCAACATCGCTGACCTCCTTACGGCTGCGCCCGTACCCATCCCCCCAGGTCCTGCCCCTCAGCCTCAGCCGCCCAGCCCGACGCCGCCGCCCGCGCCGGACGCACACGGTGTCCGCAATGCTGGACAGCCGGGTATCCTTGAGGCTATCAATAGGTCTGAAATCATAGACCTAGGCAATGGAGTTCTCACCTGGAGGTAACCGGCTATGGCCGATCTCACGTGGTACAGCCGTGAAGGCGCAGATCAGAGGTTCCTGACGAAGGCCGAGGCGGCCTCCCTGGCTACCAAGGACGAGAGCACTCAGGGCGACGCCGCCCTGAGCGGCCGGATCGACGCCGTCAAGGAGACGGCCGAGGCCGCCCTCCCCTCAGCCACCGCTGCCTCGACCTACGCCACGAAGACTGAGGTGGAGGCCGTCAAGCAAGCCATACCCCAGGTCCCGACGGCACCGGACCTATCGGGCTACGCGACCAAGGTCGAGGTGCAGGCCGCCGACACCGCCCTCGGGCAGCGGATCGATACCGTCTCCGCCGTCGCCTCGGCCGCAGCGCCCCGCACCGACCTGGCCCAGTACGCCACCACGGCCGCCGTGGCAGGGACCTACGCCACCAAGGAGTCCCTGGCGGGCTACCTCCGCTCCGAGGACGCTGAGAGCACGTACGCCACGAAGGCGGCCCTCGCCCAGGCCCAGCTCGGAGGAAACCAGAACGCTCCGGACCTGTCGGGACTGGCCACTAAGGCCGAGATGCGGCAGGCAGACTCCGCCCTCGGAGCCCGAATCGATCAGGTCAAGGCCACCGCTGACGGCGCCCTGTCGGCTACCTCTGCCGCATCCACCTACGCGACCAAGACGGACGTGGCCTCCGCCGACTCCGCCCTCGAGAGGCGCCTAGACGCCGTCAAGAAGACCGCCGATGCCGCGCTCTCCACTCCGACGGCCGCGGCCCTGTACGCCACGAAGGCGGAGGTCTCGGCCACCCGCTCAATCGCCGAGGGGGCGCTGCCCAAGACAGAGGCCGCTGCCAAGTACGCAGCCAAGGCCGACCTGGCCGGCTACCTCACCTCGTCATCGGCGGAGTCCACCTACGCGACCAAGGCGCAGACGGCCGGGATGGGGGAGAGCATCCGCGCCGCCCGGGCGCTGGCAGACGCTGCCCTCCCGAAGGCTGAGGCCACTACCACCTACGCCACGAAGGGGGAGCTGTCCTCCGTCCGGTCGGCCATTCCCACGGTCCCGCCGGCGCCGGACCTCGCCCCTTACCTGAAGACCGCCGACGCTGACGGCCGCTACGCGTCCAAGGCCGACCTCGCCAAGGTCAAGGCCAGCGGGAACGTAGACCTGTCCTCGTACCTCGCCAAGGACGACGCCTACACCACCTTCGTCCAGCAGGAGAACCTCGGCCGGGAGCTGGCTCAGAAGGCCGACCTGCTGAGCGTGAACGCCCTGACCCTGCGCGTGGACGAGATGGCGAAGAACACCGCCCCGTTCCGCCCCGGCGAGCGGTACTACTCCCCGGTCACTTACTTCTGGCCGGACTACTACCAGAAGGCTCCCAACGTCTCGAAGTGGGCCCAGATCCTGAAGTTCGCCGGCTCCCTCGGTATCGTCATCCTGAACCGCAACAGCGGCAACTGGGACACCTACGACAAGGACTTCGACACTCAGGCGAAACTGGCCCTAGCCGCCGGCGCGAAGCGCGCCGTGTTCTACGTCAAGACCCAGTACCTGGCCGCCACCCTTCCCGCTGGCGATCCAGGCCGCAACAACGTGCCGGACGTGGACAAGTACACCGAGGACTACATCTTCGGTCAGGTCGCCAAGGCGAAGTCGCAGTACGGGGACGTCTGCCAGGGGGTGTTCCTGGACGAGACGATCAACGGCTGGGGTGCTCAGGCCGGTCGAGTGCCCGCATACAAGCGCCTCATCGACCGTATCCGCACCGCCTACGGCAAGGACTTCCTGATCGTCGTCAACTCGGGCTCGAACATCTCCGAGGACATGTGCAAGCTCGACTTCGACGTGTGCATGATGTTCGAGAAGGACGCCTCCGCATTCCTAGTCGAGGACCCGGGAACCCCGATCCTCCCTGACCATATGAAGAAGTACCCCTCCACCCGCTGGTGGGCCGTCGTCCACGGAGTCACCTCCGAGAACTACCGGAGCGTGTTCGACAAGGCCGACAAGCTCGGCATCGCCCACCTGTACATCACGGACGGGCAGCTGCGCGAGGACCCGCAGCGCGGAGGGCAGTGGGAGCCCGTTGGCAACCCCTACGCCAACCCGCCGTCGGATCACATTCACGAGCTCGTGGTGCCTTGGCTGAAGGGCTACCTGCCGCTGAAGCTCGAGGTGGATGAGCTCAGGACTCGCCCCAAGGTTCTCTCGCTCGGCAAGCGCGAGGCAGTCCCGTCAGGCACGCCCGCAGGGGCGATCATCGTCAGGAAGGACGCATAGTGGCAGACAGTATCTTCCCGGTTCTGGGGGCGTGGTGGCGCAGTAAGGGCGTCCGGCAGGGCGACGGGGCAACCCTACCCGCGGGCGTATCCACCACACCCTACGACAGCGCAGCAATGCCTGTAGGGTCACGTAAGTTCACGTTCGAGATCGACTACCAGGATGCCGCAGATGCCAGCATTGACCTTCGCGTGAACTGGTTCAACGACAACAAGGTGAAGATCAATGGGCCGTTCGACGTCACTGCCGTCACGCTCCCGCAGGGGCAGACGAAGGTGGTTGCGGAGGTTGAGCTGCCCGCGAGTACAGCCCCTAGGTGGCTGCCGTCGATCGGCGTACCTGCCGGTTCGGGGGATGTGGCGATCTCGTCCCTGAAGATCTATGAGACGCCCGTCAAGGCGCAGCCGGTGTTCGTGTGGGATGGGGCTAGTGAGTCTGCCGCCACGATCACCGTGTGGGATGGGGCCCGCGAGGTGCCCGCAAGTATCGAGTTCCAGGCGTAAGGAGACGCATGTCAGAGGAGAAGCAGGCCCAGTGCCTGCCGTCGCAGGTGACCATCAATATTGGGACGTCGGGGGTGAAGATCAACGACGGTGCCCCCCAGGTTGACACCTCCAAGTTGGCTACGAAGGAGGAGGTGGCCGGTAAGGCCACTAAGGCCGACGTTAGCGCTGTCGATGTGAAGGTGGAGCAGCTGCGCACGGTCGCCGGGAAGGCTGCCGCGGACGCGGTTGAGGCTAAGGCGACCGCGGGTAAGGCCCTCACGAAGGAGGGGGCTGACGCCGCCTACGCCTCTAAGGCTCAGGTGGCGGGCATCGCTGAGAGCGTCCGGTCAGCCAAGGCCGACGCCGCCAGTGCTAAGGCCACCGCGAACGACGCACTCGCCAAGGCCACCGAGAAGGGCATCTCGAAGACTGACGCCGATGCCGCCTACGCCCCGCGGGCTCTGGTCGAGTATGCGGCGGAGGAGGCCCGTAAGGCCGCCGCCGTCGCGGCTGAGGCCAAGAGTAAGGTGCTGGTCATCGACCCCGGGTTCCCCGTCCCGGCGGGGACTGCACGCGGCACTCTCGTGGTACGGCCCACCAATATCATGGAGATGGAGCACCGCCAGTTCGCACCGGTGTCGGCCTGGCCGCGTTTCGCCGGCGTGACCTTCGAGAACGATGGGCTGCATGTGCCGGGAGCTATCGGCTTCCAGCCGAGCCTGGAACAGATGCTCCCATCGGTCGGCACGTGGCAGATCAACATCCACTACACGTGGAAGGGCAACTTCGACGAGCCGGAAGAGAAGATTCCGGTCTACAACGTTCGCACCTGGGATGAGTTCGGCAATGGCGAAGTCAAGCAGGACGAGGGGCAGAAGATCGGTGAGCTCACCCTGAAGCCCGGCGATCACATCTCCACCCAACTGCTCGTCAAGCCGACCACTGACCCAAAGGCGACGGGCTTGTGGGCTCCCAGAATCCAGGCGCCTGCGAACGGTTTCGTGGTGCACGGGGTATCCGTGGACTACATCGAGAACCCGGACTGACGACAGCACAAGGCCCCCGCTTGTAATCGACGTGATACAAGCGGGGGCCTTGTGTTATCTCACCAGAGGTGATGCAGCTTCCAGTTCCAGCCGCTCAGGGCCTTGCCGAGTGTGGCATCCCAATACCAGCGCATACTCACCTCCTGTCTATGAGTAGAGTTCCCAGGATGAGGCGTTCCCGCCCCGAGCCTCGAAGGTGAGGATAGCTGGCCGGGTCGAGTCGCCGGACAGGTTCGTCCACCAGTCTGAGCCGCGGTCAGCGGAGGGGCAGGAGATGATCCAGCGGGCGTCCCCCGCCTGGCTCACGGCGAAGTTGTGCCAGTGCCCGTGGACCAGGATTCTGGCGTCGTATAGGCCGCTACGGCGTCCGAACGCGAGGTCCCTGAACCATCCCGGCACCTTGCTCTGCGAGCCCGCCAGATGGCCGTGCGTGAAGCCAATGCGGGTGCCGTCAGCGGCGTCCACGGTTACGGCCTCCTCCCACTTCTCAGGGCGGTGGAAGGTGACGTGCTCGTAGCCTGGGCGTCCGTCGATGATGTCCTCGATGTTCTTGGAGATCATGATCCCGAAGTCGTCATCGGGGGCGTTGGCGCGACTGTTCTTGCCGGGACCGACCCTCACCGCGCAGTGGTTGGACGGCACAGCGACGTAGTACAGGGACTCGCACAGCGGGGCGAAGGTCTTCAGAGCCTCGGCGTAGAGGCGCTGCACGGTCCTGATCTGGTCGGTCAGGCTGAGGTCGTTTGTCTGGGCCTGGCTGGCGACGTTCCAGAAGCCCTCAGTGGAGTCACCCACGTCAGCGAGGATGATGCGTTCGTACCCGCCTACGTTCTCGATGTCGTGGGCGATGTCTGCGACCGCCCGGCGCACGAGTCGCACCGTGTCCTCAGTGCCTCCCCCACTTTGGGCCTTGCCCACCTGAAAATCCGCCATGCAGACAATTAAGGTCTCTCCCTTGTCGAGGAGCCGGGCTGGCCTAGGCAGCGTCGGCTCATTGAAGACTGGCTCCAGGTCCTCGAACGAGCGTCGCTTCGCCTCCTCCATCTCGAGGGCACCGGGGCGGTACTCGATCTTCTCGTAGGAGCCATCGGCGAGGCGGACCGTCTTGCCGCGCTTCGTGATGGCGCCTACAGGCAGATCGAAGAACTCGTCCCGGCCCAGCGCGTCCTGGCCCTTGCGCTTCAGGGCGCGGCGGTGCCGGCGCACGGTCGCCTCCGAGGTGTTGAACTCCTCGGCCAGGTCGATGTTCGTCTTACGCTCGCGCTCGGGGAGCGCGTCATTGGCGATGATCGCCTCGTCCAGGGGGCTCATGGGTCTCCAATCTAGGAAGTTGCTGGGACTGCTGAGGGAAGTCTATCCCCGTCCCCGGCCTTTTCCACAAATCGGCCGCGGAATTGAGACTTAAGTGACGTCTACCGCTCCCGTATCCGCAGGATCGGCTTGCCCTTCCACCGGTTCCCGGTTACCTTGAAGATGTCCACCTCACTACTAAGGAGAACCCCATGACATCCCTCTCGACCAATCACCTCGCCTTCCCCGGCAACTTCAACCCGCTGACCGAGCGCCGTATCACCGCTCAGGCGTGGTCCAACGCCCTGCGCCCCTACCTGCGCTACGTGCACACCGCCGAGCAGGACGGCGCCGTCAAGGTAGTCGCTGAGAGCGGCAACGACCTCGTGCTGACCCTCACCGAGTCGGACGAGCGGCGTGACCACTGGCCTCTGTGGACTATGGAGGTCTACTCGCGCCGTAGCGGCGCCGAGTACGTCTACAAGGTCGGCAACCTTCAGGACGTGCTAGTCTCTCTCCTGCGCGAGCTCTGACCCTCATCACCACCTTTGGAGCGTCGGCTCGCCGGCAAAGGAGCCGCCAGAAACCCCCGGGATGACGACCTGGGGGTTTTCTGTTGCCTAGATCACTCTCATGCAAGTTGTGAGAACTTCCCCCCGGCAACTCACAAAATGTAGGCTGGACCCATCACCCGGCGACGGCGACCGCCGTCCCAGATAGGAGCAGTCATGAGCATCATGGACCTAGAGAAGGTCGTGAGCCGGGCCAGGAAGGCCGCCCAAGGCTCACACACGCCCTGCGGCCCGATCACGTGGGTCTGGGGCAAGGAGGACCTGAAGGCCCTCGTGAAAGCCATCCACGCCTCGCAGAAGGTCGTCATGGACCTGGAGACGACCGGCCTGGACGAGTACGCGGAGGCCGGCGGCGACACCAACGGCGGCTACCCGGCACGGATCGTCCTGGCCTCCCTCACCCTCCCGAACGCCGAGCGCGCCGCGGCCGGCGCCTACAACTGGCGCACCTTCGACGGCGAGCAGCCGATGACCTACCTCGTGCCGCTCTCGCACCCGGCCTCGCCATTGCTCGGCGCGTGGCGGAAGGTGATGGCGATCATCGGCCGTGAGATCAACCGCAGCGGGAAGCCCTTCGTCAACGCGAACGTGAAGTTCGACGCCCGATGGGTCTTCGCTCAGGCTGGCGTGGACCTGTCCGACCGCATCGAGTGGGACACGACCGTCTCGTCTCAGCTGGTGGACACCGAGGCCCGCACCCGCCTGAAGATTCGTGCCGCCAGGGACTTCGGGATCGAGGAGTGGGACGACTTCGACCTCGGCACACCCGGCGCCGCTGAGCGCGTGGACCTGATCCAGCTCGGCGAGTACGCGGCACGTGACACCTACTACACCTGGAAGATCGAGGAGGAGCACCGCGAGCAGATGTTCCTCACCGGCGACGAGGAGCCCTTCGACTCCGACGACATCCAGATGGCCCGCCTCGGCAAGGTCGCCACCTACGTCGCCATGCCTACTGTGAAGACCCTCACAAAGGTCGAGCAGCGCGGCTTCCTCCTCGACGTGGACTGGGTCCACGCCAAGATCGAGGAGATGGACGCCCTGCGCCTGAAGGCGTGCGAGGACATCCTCGGCCTGTATGGCACCGCCCCCGCACCCGCGCCGGCGAAGGACGGCGTGACCACCGCCGCTACGTCGAAGTGGTTCCAGGGCTTCGTGGCCCAGGCCATCGAGGCCGGCGACCTGCGTGTGACGGCCCGCACCGACTCCGGTAACGCGCAGTGGAACAAGGCGGTCCTCATCGCCCAGCAGCGTCAGGGCAGCCCCGCCGCCGACGCGCTGCTACGTCACCGTGACGCTACGAAGACGCTGGAGTTCCTGCGCTCGTGGCTGGAGCTTCGCGACCCTAACAACGTGATCCACGCCACCTACAACGTCGGCTTCGTGAAGACCGGCCGGCTGAGCTCCAGTAATCCTAACGTTCAACAGATTTCTGCCCGGCTGAAGCCAGCGTTCGTCCCCCGACCCGGCCACGTCCTGCTCGACCTTGACTACAGCCAGGTCGAGCTACGCGTGGCGGCCTTCGTCTCCCGCTCGGCGCCGATGATCGAGGCATTCCAGCGCGGCGACGACTTGCACCGCCTCCTCGCCGCGAAGATCGCCGGCAAGGCGCCGGAGGACGTCACCAGCCTGGAGCGCAAGCGCGCCAAGGCCGGCAACTTCGGCCTCCTCTACGGCATGAGCCCGGGCGGTTTTCAATCCTACGCCGCCACCGCCTATGACGTTTCTCTCACTCTGGCCGAGGCCCAGGCCGTCCACAGCGCGTTCTTCGAGATGTGGGACGGCATGCGCCAGTGGCACGAGAAGGCGAAGCGTCGGGCCTACGAGCGCGGCTACGTGACGTCCCCCATCGGCCGAACGCAGTGGCTCAGCGACCTCTATTCCAAGAGCTCGTTCAAGTCCTCCCACGCCGAGCGCAACGCCCTCAACAGCCCCGTGCAGGGCTTCGGCTCGGACCTCATGCAGATGGCTGCGGCGTCGATCATGGGAACGCTTCCCGGCTACCCGCTCCCCCGCGTCGAAGGGGCTCACGTCGTAGCCACCGTCCACGATGAAATCTGCATCGAGGTCCCGGAGGACCGCTGGCAGGAGATTCTCATCGAGTGCAAGCGCCGCATGGAGGACGTGAACACCTTCCTGCGCCCGCTCGACTGCCAGATGGACGTGCCGATCGTGGCCGGCCCCTCGGCGGGCACTCGCTGGGGAGTCCACGACCTGCACGACGAGGACGACCCGCTCCCTCAGGTTTGATCCCTACCTCACAGCCCTGAGACATGCGTCTCAAATCAGCTAATCCGGGAATACGTTGGAAGCACTGGAGAAAGTGCCTATTCCCAAACCACTCAGAGATCTACACCACACTTTAGGAGACACCATGCGCAACGCACTTCGCACCTACCCCGCCCGCCCGGCCACCTTCCAGGGCCGCCCAGCCGTCCAGATTCGCGACAGCAAGAACGAGATCGAGTACTGGGTCGAGATCACCGAGGAGCCTGACAGCGGCGGCCGCTACCACGTCGTGAACCTTCTGTGCCGCCCTGACGAGGGCGTTCGCTTCCCCGACAGTGTTCCCCACAGGACCCTCTGTGAAATCGCCGCAAACGTGCTTGAGAGGCGCGAGAAGCCCGCCCGAGGTGGCAACCAGTACCGAGGGCTGCCGGTGGAGACCCTGCGAGCCATGATCGAGGGGGGCAAGACCCGTACCGACATCGCCGAGGAGCTGGGCCGCAGCATCTACACCGTCGACAGCTGGCTCAGGCGAGCCCGACGCCTCGACCCGACCTTCCCCGGCACGATGACGAAGACAGGGGCCCGGCGACCGGCCCGCAATCGACCGCCGAAGCACTCCTGAGACCTGCCCACGAGGGCCCCTCCCAGATCGGGAGGGGCCCTTTTGCGTGCCATGAATCACATCCACACGCCGGTGACACATGCTGAGACAGTTGTCCGCATAGTGAGAAAGTGGGGGCGGTCACGGCGTTTTAAGCACGGTTGGAAGGGTAAATAATGCTTATGTCAAAATGTGTATGCCAAGTTACAGGTTCCCCTTGACTCGGGCGTGTCGCACCGCAACTTCCGCGTGTCGGGCCCCATTACTCGGATTAGTCGGTATGCCTGCATACTATTCCCAGATATGGGTGTGATGAATGTCTAAATTTTAAACCCCTATTCCGTGAACAACGCCACCGTTTTACGCTTGCAACGGCCTCCGGAATTTGATATCCCGCGCGCCCGCGCGCGCCCACACACACTCGCGTCCTTCCCCCTGACGAAGTCAGGGGGGAAGGACGCTCGTGTTGTGTGGGTAGTGGAATATATGTATATATGTGACCGGGGCCACTCCGTTGCCGATTCCGTGTCCGCACCCGTTGCCGGTTCCGACCCGACCCCTCGCTCCGCTCGCTGCGCTTCGGGGTCGGGTCTTTGAACCCCGGTTCGAACCAGGGCCGTCGCAAGCGCCGGGGAGCCTTCGCCCCTGCGGTGTCCGCGTGATGGGCGCTGCGGCGCTGGGGCGCCGGTCGCCCACGCGTCCTCGCAGGTTCTTGGCTCCAGGCGGAGAGGCTTTCCTCGGGTCGCCGTGTTGAGGCTCGCTCCGCTGCGCTGCGCTCGGTCAACACGCCCGCCCCTCGGGCCTCTCTGCGACCGGCGTCGGCGATGGCGGCCTACCGCGTCCCCACCTTCGTGCCGGTGAAGGGTCCTCGCATACCGTTCAGACGCCGTGTAAGCGATTCTGACGGACTTTTACCCCGCCCCCGCACTCCCGGAAGGGTCCGGCCCTGAAAGGCGCTCAGAACGGCTTAGAACGGCTCTAGGGAATTCCGGAGCCGTCAAGCACCTTCGTTCCGGGGGAGCGGCGCCGCGGCCCTGCGCAAATGTGACGACGTTCACGCCAGAAATGCCCGCGTCGATTTGCACCGAGCCCTCGGATGGGGTTCAATAGACCCATCACCGCCGAGGGAGCGAAACTCCCCGGACCGGCCGCCGCAATCCAGCGGCGGGCTCCCGGCCCGGCCTGAGGAACTAACCCGAGGCGATGAGATACCCAGTCAGCTGGGAGGCTTTGCGAGTACGCGATGGCCTGGGCGGACGGGACGGCAGCGGGAACTACGCCCGCGGTCCTAAGCCAAGCCGACCGCCGCTACGAGGCTCGCACGGCCCGGATAGCTGGATCACATCAATCACTATCACCGGCATCGGGAAAGGCCTTGTGTGTTCCCCATCGCCCCCGGCTCGTAGTTAGGGGCGGGCCGCCAAACGAGTCTCCGGAGTCGGTGAGGGTGTAGGGCCGCGAGTTGAAGGTCCCGAGGTTCGTCGGAAAGCACGCACAGGTCAGTGCGAGGGGGACGAGGACCGGAGGTAACCCGGAAGCGCGGCTCGTGACGTCATCGACAGGTCCCGGAACGTGGGGAGAAGCGGTTCCGAAAGGAGTGCCCCGCTGAAACGCTTCCTCAGGAAGGTCCAACCGGCCAACCCCCCCGTGACTGTCGTCCACCATCGGCAGCCTCGGCGAGCGCGGTAGGGAGGAATTCTCCTGAGCGACGGGAACCGCCCCTTCGGGACCGGTCGGCCTATGGTGGGCCCGGCCGGCGACGTACGCGGGAAACTGAGACACTCGATCCGCCCGGACGTCTCGTCAACGTCCCATGAGCCTTCGTCATAAGGACTTACCCGCCGCGGGACGCGGCCAGCCGGCCTAAGTCAGGCCTCTCGAACGTTTGAAGTTCCACCATCCTTCGGGTAGTGTATGCGGGGCATACACCCGACAGAGGAGATGACATGCCCCGCCCCAGCAAGGACAAGCTCGTTCCCTACGTGGACGACCGCCCAGACCTCGACCAGCGGTTCGCACCGTTGGATGCCCCCACATCGATCGACTTCGGCAGGAAGCCGGGAGACCCTTCCAGCCCTCGTAAGGAAGTCAGGTTCACGATGCGGGAGGCTACCTGGGAGCGCGTCGTCCGCCGGGCAGAGCGTCAGGGCCTGCAGCCCAGGATCGTCCTAGCGCGCCTCATGGAGGCGTATGGGAACCGCGAGCTCGACCTAGCACCGCACCCCTCGGGAATCAAGGTGACCCCGCATCGGACCACCTTCACCAATCCAGACAACCCCTCAAACCGGTGACCGGCTGACTACCGGCCACCGGTTTCCGGGCATCTACCCACCCCACCTAGCAACCCAGGACCCATGAGCACCACTGAGAAGCACAACGCGGCCGTCGTCGAGGCCGCCCTCGACGCCTACCGCCGGGGGCTGACGCCCCTACCCATCCCCCGCCACTCCAAGGGGCCGACGATGGCCGGCTGGAACAAGCTCCGCTGGCCGGACCCTACGACCGATACCGGCGATGGGGAGGCCGCCGTCCGATCCGCCTTCGAGGAGTACACGGCCGGTGGCTCGACCAACCTCGGCGTTCTCCTCGGCGAGGCGTCGGGAGACCTCATTGACGTCGATCTCGACCACCCCGCCGCCATGCGGCTGAAGTCGTACCTACTGCCCTACACGGCAGCCATCCACGGGCGCGAGACGTCGCGCAAGTCGCACTACTGGTACCGCGCCAAGCCGGGCACCCTGCCGGCGACTAGGCGCCTGCGCATCCCCGACGCCTCGGGCCGCGGCTCCGGCGTGTCGGTAGAGATTCGCGGCAACGGGGCGCAGACCCTCGTACCGCCCTCGATCCACCCCGCCACGGCCGAGACCTACGAATGGGAGGGGGAGCCCTGGGGAGGCGACGAAGGCCCGGCCCTCGTGGACGGCACCGAGCTTCTGGCCCAGGTCATCCTCCTCGGGCTGTGCGCCGTCCTGCTGGACTCCTGGCCCGGCCCCGGACAGCGCCACGACGCCTACGTCGCCCTCGCCGGCGGCCTCCTCCGCTACGGTGACTCCCAGACCGTGCACCCCTTCTGGGAGCGCAACGCCGGCCTCGTCATCCGTACGCTGGCCCTGGCCACCCATGACGAGGACGGCGCCGGGCAGCGCGAGCGGGAGGCGATCTACACCACCAAGCGCCGCCTTCGGGAGGGCGGGGAGGCCACCGGCTTCACCCGCCTGGCCGAGTACATCGGGGAGGAGAGCGTGCAGATCGTCGAGCGCCTCGTGCGTGACGCCGAGGCCGTGGCCGGCTTCGTGCCGGACGTGGCCGGTGACGTGCCCGGCTGGCAGCCCCCATGGGCTTGTCAGTGGGACGGGCTCACCATCGAGCTGGATGACGCGGCCCCGGAGCCAGCCTTCATTGAGGCCGGGGACTCCTCCGAGCCGCGATCCTTGGGCGCTATCCGCCCCGAGCACGGATCGGAGGGGGAGGACTTGTCGGGCGTCGCGGAGGAGGAGGAGGAGGAAGTTCTCGACGAGAACGCCCGCGAGGACCTGGACCCGCTGGACGCCCGCCCCTCGTCCTGGAGCCCGGTGGACCTGGAGCCCTACCTGACGGGGAAGCTCACCGTCCCGGACCCGGAGGTCTGCCGCCGCAACGATGGCGCCTGCCTCATGTACCGAGGCCGGGTGAACATGCTGTTCGGATCGTCGGAGTCGGCCAAGTCCTGGATCGCCATGGCGATCTGCCTTCAGGAGATCGAGGCCGGCGGGCGTGCGCTCTACCTCGACTTCGAGGACGAGCCGGTCCAGACGCTGAACCGCCTGCGCCTGCTCGGCGCCGTGGACGACGACCTTCGGGCCCAGTTCTCCTACATCCGCCCCGAGGGGCCGCTGGCCGACATGCAGCGCAACAAGTGGGGCAAGGACCAGCCGACCAAGTCCGGCGAGTTCGCCCAGGACCAGTTCGACATGGCGCTCCAGTCCCTCGACCCGGACATCATCGTGGCGGACGGTATGACCGCCCTCTACGGCCTGCACGGCCTGGACGCTAACGACGCCGTCTCGACCGACGTCATCACGTCGTGGCTGAAGCGGCTCACACGCAACGGCCGCTCGACCGTCATCATCATCGACCACCAGGCCAAGAGCGCCGAGAAGGGCTCCATGCCCATCGGCTCCCAGCACAAGGTCGCCATGGTGCAGGGGACCCTGCTTCAGGTGTGGCCGATCAAGCAGCCCATGCCGGGCGACGTCGGTGAGATGGAGCTGGTCGTGCTGAAGGACCGGCCCGGCCAGGTCCGCGCCCACTCCCAGAAGACTGGGGGGCGCGGCAAGGCGCAGGTGGCCGGAGTGGTCACGCTCGACAGCCGGACCGGGGGGCGCTCGTCCCTCGTCATCACTCCCCCGAGGCGCACGCCGTCCGGAGGGGGAGGAACCCTGAACGCCGACGGCGAGGACGTGAACGACGTCGAGCGCCGCGTGGAGCTGGACTTCACGGACATGTCCAAGATGATGGAGAAGATCGCCCAGCGCCAGGACGACGAGGACACGATCATCGGGGCGTTCCGCGGCGAGGCCGGCATCCGGCTGAACTCTCGCGACCTGTTCGCCGTTGTGGATGGCGACCTCCCCAGGGAGCGGACCAAGGCCGCCCTGGATCGGCTGATCTCCCGCGGCTGGATCATGGCCGAGGGCGGACGGGGCGGCAGGCAGTACACGTTGATCGCCGTCGGTGAGGACGGACCTGCGGAGCGGGACCTGGATGAGGAGGAGAGTGAGGACGCCGATGCGTGACTTCGACAAGCTGCCCCTGCTGACGCCCGAGGAGGCGTTCGAGAGGGCCTGGGAGGAGGGGGGCTCGGCCCATCCGGTGTTCGATCGTGGATACCGGGTGCGGGACCTGAACGCCTGGAAGGCGATCGAGACTCGGCTGCGCCAGGACGACGTCCCAGACATAACCATCGCGTCCTTCGGCCTGAAGCGCTTCGAGGAGATTCTGGACGCCCTTGCCATGCTGCATGAGCGCGGATGGCGCCTATGGCAGACGTCGGCGAATGTTTACGTGGACGGGAAGAAGCGGCCCGTGCAGGCCATTCGGGCCCACTACCGCGACTACTAGCCCGCAAATCGGCTCAATCTCAACGGAATCTACCCCAGTGACTCAAGTCACTGGGGTAGACCTTTACCGGGGCTTGCATCATGGCATACGCGCTGCGTAGTCTTGAGCCATCAACGGAACGACTGCGAAAGCGGAAAGGATAACTGAAATGGCACGTAAAGGCTCCATGCGAGCACAGCGCAAGCGCTGGGCGCAGTGGGAGGCGTACCGCAACGAGATGTACGTGACCGACGAGAAGGCCCTCGCCCGCGCCTACCGCGAGTACAGCCTGACCGGCGTCCTGGAGGACCCGTGGACCGGGGACCGGTACTGCCCCTCCTGCGAGAAGCCTGAGCAGTACTGCGACTGCGGGACCGCCGCCTGAGACCGCTACCTACCCATCACTGACACCTACCAATCAGCACCACCCATAAGGAAGAATCATGAGCCCCAAGCCCGGAACCTACTCCCTGACCTCCCCCAACGCCGTCTACGCCAACCGCGCCCTGAACCACGCCTACTGGGCGCTCGGCGCCACGATCTTCGTCATGGTCCTGCACACCCTGACCGCGGCCGACGGCCTGCTCGACATCGTGTGGGGCGCCTGGATGGTCTTCGAGCTCGGGCAGGTCATCCGCTACGGCGTCAAGTCGATCAAGGCCGGTATCCGCGACGGGCGGGTCCTCGCCATCTCCATCCGCGAGGGCGCCCTTGTCTCGATCCCGGAGGACGCCGCCCTGTGACCACGATCCTGAGAGTTATCGCATCCATCATCAAGACCTATAGGAGGAGGGCGAAGTGACCCGCAACGGAATCGTGAGCGCTGAGGAGATCATGCGCCGCGTCAAGGAGTCCCCGACCGGGGACGTCAAGGACGGCGACATCCTGGCCGTCAAGGGCAAGAAGCCCATCTCGTACGTCCCCTCCCGCCGCGCCGGTCACGAGAGGACCAAAGCCGAGCTCGTCGGCGAGTACCTCCGCTACCTGACCGACATCCACGACCTCCGTAAGGACCTGCTGCGTATCCCGGAGGAGAAGCGGCAGGCGCACATCCTGGCCGAGGCTGAGAAGGCCGCGGCCCTGCACCTGGGAGAGAGCCGATGAGCGCCCACCACGACTACGAGAGCGACTACGAGCTGGTCGAGTCTCTCGGCAAGAGGATCGGCCTGAAGCGAATGGAGGACGTCATTCCCGGCGAGGACTACGTCCTGTACGCCTCCTACTGGTGGATGGTGACTGGGGAGTTCGGGGAGACTGGGGCTCTGGAGCTGGAGATCGCCGGCCCGTCCGCCCCACTGAACCCTGAGACGGGCGTCATGGCAGGTGGCGACGGTGACCTCGTGGTCACGTCCTCGGGCTCCGCAGGTCTCCAGTTCCGGGACGGCGTCCTGCTGGACGTCCCGTGGCCGTGCTGCGGTCTCATCTACGTCAAGCGGGCCAGCCGGCGCGGAGTGGGACATAACCCTGACGAGAAGGTATTCGGCATCTTCGCCCTCAGGTACGGCTCAGACGGGGAGCCCTACTACACCCCCGTCGATCCGGAGATGCAGCCCGGGGTCTCCTCCAGCTGGCTGCTCGCTCCAGACCGCGACCTGATCCTTTCCTGGGAGCCCGTGGACGTGGCTGATCTGCTGCGCGAGTACTCGGGGGAAAGCCGTGGCTAAGTTCGAGTTCGGAGGCCCGCCGCGCTTCGCTCACCAGAAACGGGGCCTGGCCAAGCTCATCGCCTGCAACGGCGTCGGCGCCCTCCTCATGGAGCCCGGCACCGGGAAGACCGCGGTCACGCTGGACTACTGCTCCCTGCTGGCCCTGTCCTCGCCGCGCCGCGAGGCCCGCGTCCTCGTGATTGGCCCCCTCGCCGCCGTCGATCAGTGGGCCCTCCAGGCCCCGAAGTGGGTCAGCCCGCAGGTAAACGTCTGGGCTGAGGCCCTCGGCGGCTCGGTCATGCAACGTGTCGAGGCCCTCCGCTCCCGCGGCGGGAAGGAGATCGCCAAACCGACCGGCGGTCGAGGGCGAGGTGCCGGAGACAGTGTCCGGGCACTGCACGCGACCCGGGCCTGGGCGCTGGCCGCCCGGCGAGATGGCGTCGATCTAGACCGGAAGATGGCGGCCAAGGCTGGCCCGGACGTCCTCGGGGACGCCAAGCCGCGCCTCGTGATCGAGGCGATCAATCTGGACACTCTGTCTCAGCGCCGGCAGGTCGGGTCCAAGACGATGGCCGACGTCGTGCTCAGCGCCGTCACCGACTTCGACCCGGACCTCGTCGTGATTGACGAGATGCACAAGATCAAGTCAGTCTCCTCCAACGCGTCTCGACTGGCGGGACGTATCGGCTCACGGGTCGAGCGCCGCATCGGCCTGACCGGGACGGTCATCCCACACTCCCCGCTCGACGTCTACGGGCAGTGGAGGTTCCTCGACCCCCGTGCCTTCGGCAGGGTGCAGCCGAACGGTGAGCGCCGCGTGGCGACGTTCAAGCACTTCAAGGAGGACTACGCCGAGATGGGCGGGTACATGGGGCACGAGGTTGTCGGCTTCAAGAACCTGGACCGCCTGGAGGAGATCATGGGCGAGCGCTCATCGGTAGCCATCAAGGAGGAGTGCCTGGACCTGCCCGACGCCGTCGATACGGTCCTCCCCGTCGCGCTGAGCCCGAAGGAGCTGAAGGCGTACGAGGACATGCGCACGAAGCTCCAGGTCGAGTTCCGCGAGGAGGACGACATGCGGGAGGATTCCGGAAGCGGCGGCGGAGACGCCGCCACCGCGGCCAGCCGCCTGGTACGCATGACCAGGCTCCGCCAGATCACGGCCGGACACCTCCCCGACGATGAGGGCCAGGTCCGGGAGATCGGGCGGTCCAAGGCGAAGACCATCGCCTCCCTCATCCACGACACGCTGGAGGACGAGAAGCGCGTCGTCGTCTTCGGAACATTCACCCGCGAGCTCGCTGCGCTGGAGGAGGAGATCGCCGACAAGCGGACCACTGTCCTGCGGATCGACGGCCCCACGAAGCCTGAGGACAGGCTCGCCATGCGTCAGCGCTTCGGGTCCGACGACCCGGCCCGGCTCGTCATCGTCGCTCAGATCAAGACGCTGTCGGTCGCCGTGAACGAGCTGGTCACCGCCCGGAACGCGATATTCGCCTCGCTGCCGTGGCAGCGGGACGACATCGTGCAGGCCCGCGACCGGCTCAACCGCCTCGGCCAGAAGAGCGCGACCACGTTCTGGTACGCGCTTGCACCGAACACTGTGGACGACCTAGTGTTCCAGGCCTACCAGGACCGCACGGATCTAGAGAAGACCCTTATGAATCACATCTACGCAGATAGGACGTAGCGATAACCATGAGCCCCACCCAGCGTCCTGAGGAGGACGTCATCACGGCCGAGAAGGCCACCTACTCCTCGCTCACCCTGCACCGCCGGTGCCCCCAGGCGTGGAAGTACCGATACCTCGACGGCCTGCGACGCTCCCGGTCGGAGGTCACGCCGGCACTCGACTTCGGTTCGTGGTTCCACGCCGTCCGCGCCCTGGACCGGATCACGAAGGGCGTGGCCGAGGGCACCCTGAAGGCTCACCCTGAGGAGATTCAGACCACCGACACTGGCCCGACCTTCCCGTGGGACGCCTCCCCGTCGGACGTCATGGCCGCCGCCGTGGACTACTGGGACCGGCTCGGTGAGGACGCTCGGGAGGTCTGGATCGACTGGCTCGGCCAGCCTCTCCCGCAGCGCCTCTCCCACGTCTACGCCGAGTGGCGGGATCGCTGGGCCGAGGAGTCGGAGAACGAGGCCGTCCTAGCCGTCGAGCAGCGCTGGGAGCGCGAGATTCCCGGCACCGGGGTCACGCTCTGGGGCTACGCCGACGAGGTCTACCAGGACCGGAAGCGCGGCATCGTCGTGGTCCGCGACTGCAAGACGTCCGGCACTCTGGGACAGGTCACGAGCCTGGACGAGATGATGGACAGCCAGGTCCAGCTCTACGCGTGGGGCCTGGCCCCCGACTGCGCAGAGTGGGGCCTGCCCAGCCCGCGGGCCGTGGCCTTCGACCGAGTCCGGTCCAAGGCTCCGAAGGCGCCCAGGATCACGAAGGCCGGCAAGCTCTCCGCGTCGGTCAAGGACTACGACCTGAGGACCTACCTGGAGTGGTGCGCCGAGGGCGTCCCCTTCGAGGGGATGAAGAAGGACGGCAGCGCCGCAGGCACCTACACGGCCGAGGAGGCCGAGATCGAGCGCCTCACCTCACCGCAGACCGTCTCTCAGTGGTTCGCCCGTCACCTGACCCCGGTCAGCCCGTACCTCGTGCGCTCCCACCTTCAGGCCGCGGCAGATACCTGCTCGGACATCTCCCGTACGAGAGTACGGGCCGACCGCCGGGGCGGGGCGCCTCGGAACTTCGGGAAGGCGGCCTGCCAGTTCTGCGAGTTCGCCGATCTGTGCCGAGCGCAGATGGTCGGCGGACCGGGCGGGGAGTACGCGCCGGAGGAGTACGGACTCCGCTACCGTGACCCGTCTCACGGCGGCAGGTAACCCTCCTGGCTTGCAATGCCAGCCGTCATACACTTACAGTTAAGTCACCACCCAAACAGCGGAAGGAAATTCAATGGCCAGTTTCGCTGGCGTAAACATTGTTGACGTGAACGCGGAGGCAGCCGACTACGGTCGGTGGCTGATCCTCGGGGCACAGGGCTCCGGCAAGAGCTCTCTCGCCTCCACGGTCGCCACGATGGGCAAGACGCTGTTCATCGACCTGCCGGGCGAGAAGGGAACGCAGTCCTTCAAGAACGCCCCCTACGCCAAGAACATCGACGTCGTCCGCCCCGAGAGCGTCACCGCTCTCGACGACATCTTCTGGAGCCTGGACAAGGGCGGCCACGGGTACAGGGCCGTCATCCTCGACAGCCTCACTGCCCTCCAGAAAATGACTATGCGCTACCTCACCGGGTTCTCTGAGACCGCGGTGCGTGAGATCAAACAGGGCACAGCCCCCGCCGATCAGCGCACGTGGGGCCAGGCGCTCGACATCATGACCGACACGGCCGTGTTCTGGTACGGCCTCGCCGATGGCAACCGCAAGGAGCCGATGCACGTCGTCATGACGGCCCAGGTCAAGATGGTCGAGGACGAGATCAACGGCGGCGTTCGCCGCTCCCCGGACGTCCAGCGCGGCGCCCAATCGATCATCCGCGCCACCCCGAACTACATCGTCTACGCCGACGTCGAGGAGGACCTCGACAACACGGGCCGAGACGACGGCCCCTCGCTGAAGCACATCGTCCGCTTCGGCACTGACCCGGAGTACGGGACCAAGGCCCGTATCCCCTACAACCTTCGCGGGAAGGTCCCGCCCGTCCTGGGACGCGACCACCCCGTGACTCTGGAGAAGCTCTCGCGCTTCCTCGGAGTTGGCGGAGTTCCGGAGCGTAAGCCCGCCGCCAAGTCGGCCAAGGCCGACAACTGAACACCCAGTAACCCAACCACCTAGGAGAACACCATGGCCCTGACCTTCGACTTCACCAACTACAAGGACACCTCCACCGCGCATGTCGCCCCCGGCACCTACCGCGCTGAGGTCTCCGACTTCGAGGAGACGACCTCCAAGGCCGGCAACGCAATGTTCGTCGTCTACCTGGAGATCACCTCCGGCCCGCACGCCGGTCAGCAGATCATCGACCGCCTCCCGCAGACGGAGAAGGCCATGTTCCGGTCCGCCGCCTTCCTTCAGGCCCTCGGGGTCAAGATCGCCAAGAAGCGCATCTCCCTGAACCCGAAGAGCCTGATCGGCCGCCCCGTGGACATCGTTGTGGAGGACGGCGAGCCCTACAACGGCCGAGTGAAGAGCGAGGTGCGCGAGTACCTTCGCGCCACGAAGCCCGCGGAGTCCAAGCCCGCTGCGTTCGATCCGATGGCCGACGAGGACGAGATCGCCTCGCCCGCCCCCGCCGCTGAGCCGGCCAAGCCGGAGCTCGACGCTACGGTGGAGGACGCCGTTGAGCTCGACGTGGACGCCCTGGACATCGACGACCTGGACCTCTGAGTCCTCAAGAATGACGGCCCCCGCTCAGGCGGGGGCCGTCCCGTAGCCGAGAAAGGAGTGACATGGCAAGCAAGGAGAGCGGCGTCGTTGACGCCATCCGGCGCCGCATCGCTCAGGCCTGGCCGGAGTCGGTCACCTGGAAGATGCACGGCTCGGTCTACATGGAGGCCGGCATCCCGGACGTGCTGTGCTGCGTCGAGGGGCGCCTGATCTTCCTGGAGGTCAAGCACCAGAAGCCGGGCGAGTCTCGCAGGCACGCGCTGGCCCGCACCTCGGTCGAGCAGGTCCGCCAGATTCGACGAGTCCGCGCCGCTGGCGGCGCCGCCTGCACCGTCCTGGACGCCGATGAGGCCGAGTGGGCGGTGCGCGAGGCGCTGACCGGCTCGACGCTGGCGAGCATGTACCCGGTCGTAGGGGCTGGAGGTGATCTCAGTGGCGAGGGCTAGGCTGACCGCTACCGAGTTCGACTTCGTGCGCCAGCTGGAGTGGGAGGAGATGTCTCCGGCCCAGCTGAAGTCGGCCCGTGAGACGTGGCGGACAGGCGCCGTCTACCAGGATGAGGTGAACCCCCGGGTCTGGTGGGTGCGGTCCTACTCGGCCCGGAGCACTGGGGAGACGAAGCGCGCCGACGGCAAGCGTTTCCACCACGTGGTCTTGAAGTCGGATCACGGCTACCCGCGGTTCACGTGCACCTGCAAGCACGGCCAGAACTCGCGCGGGGCGTCGTGCTGGCACGCGAAGACCGTGGCCCGCATCTACCGGATCATGGTCGATCAGATGAAGCAGCAGGAGAAGGAGGACCTGGCCCATGAGTACCTCAGCAAGCGCAGTGATTGACGATATCCCGGAGCAGCCGGAGAGCGGGGTGGCCGATGCTGGGGACGCCCTCATGGTTGCCGGCGACACTATCCTCTCCATCACGGCGGCTTGCGCAGGAATCCGATCCCGGATGGTCCGCGAGCAGGGATGGAGTGAGGAGTTCGCCGAGAAGTTCGCCCAGGACCTGGCCCGCGCCCTCGTGAACCGGTCCCTGGCACCGTCCCAGGACTGGACTTCCTCTCTGGAGGGGCTGTGACTACCGCGAAGCCGCCTGCGCCGCGCAAGCCGGCGCCGCTGGACTACACCCGACCGATCTGGAAACGCCAGGACGGTGAGACCGAGGCCGCCTACGCATCGTTCAAGACCTACCGGGACATGGAGCGGCGCCGGGTGCGGGACGCGCCCAACGGGAACCACTACTCGGCTCGGTGGTCGTGGCGGGAGCGTGTCGAGGCGTGGGACAAGCACATGGCCGAGAATGAGGCGAACGAGCTCGTCCGCTACCGGATCGCCATGGGGGACCGACACCGGGCACTCGGGCGCAAGGCCCTGGAGAAGGCGGAGATGTGGCTAGACAGCCTCACCGAGGATCGGATCGCCCGCATGAGTGCGAACGGCATCGTCCAGATGATGGACGTAGCGGCGCGCATCGAACGGGAGGCCGCCGGCGCCGGGGCCGACTCGGCCAAGGTGCAGATCGAGGTCTCCTCCAACCTGGCCGAGATGACGGCGTCCGCCACGACGTCGCGCATCGAGCAACTGGTCGCCGAGGTCGAGCGCCGAAAACGTGAGCAGGGCCTCATCGACGTAGGCCCGGCTGAAGTTGAGGTGATCGACGCCGAGCAGTAGAGTTGACCCGGGACACTGGGGCAGAGATACCGCCACCCTTTGGGATGAGGGGTGGCGGTATTCTGTATCCATATGAGATTCCACCTCAGCGATAGGAGTTGCTTATGCCCCGCGTGAAGAAACCTCTGGAGCCCTGGGAGATGACTCCCGCCCAGCTGGAGGAGGAGCTGGAGGCGCTCATCAAGCGGCAGGCGTGGCTGGAGCACCAGCCCAAGTGCGACCGCCCCTCGTGCGACGGAAGGCCTCACGCCGGGGCGCCCTACCCCCATGACCCGACCTATCGCCAGGCGGCCGACCCGCTGGAGAGCGCTCAGCAGCTCGACGAGGCGTACGCCGGCCGCCCGCATATCCAGTACCTCTCGGACCGCCTGGCCGAGGCCGTGCGCGCCGCCGAGAACGGCGAGAACCGCTACATGACGATCTCCATGCCGCCGCGCATGGGTAAGTCCACGCTGACCTCGATCAACCTGCCGATCTGGCTACTGCGTCAGCACCCTGACTGGAAGATCGGCCTCATCTCCCACTCGCCCCAGCTCGCGACGGCCTGGGGCCGGCAGGTCCGCCGCTTCGTCGAGGAGGACGGCGACAAGTGGGGCCTGAGGATCGCCGGAGACGCTGGAGCCGTGAGCGAGTGGCAGACAACGCGCGGCGGCGGCATCGTCTCCCGCTCGGCCCCCGGTCAGTCGATCACCGGTCTGGGCTTCAAGGTCATGCTCATGGACGACGTGGTCAAGGACTTCGCCGACGCGCACAGCGAGGCGAAGCGTGAGGCTATCTGGGACTGGTGGCAGGCGAACGCCGTCACCCGTCTGGAGCCCCCGTTCCTCTGCATCGCCATCGCCACGCGCTGGCACGAGGACGACTTCATCGGCCGCCTGCTGAATCCGGCCAAGAACCCGGACGCCGACAAGTGGGAGAACGTCATCTTACCGGCCATCGCTGAGGAGGACGACCCGCTGGGCCGCGAGCCCGGCGACCCTCTCTACAGCCCCCTCGTGGAGGAGACTCGGGAGGAGGCGCTGGAGCGCTGGGACTCCTTGAAGCGCTCCGTCGGGTCGTACATGTGGGAGGCGCTCTACCAGCAGCACCCGACGCCTGCGGACGGCTCGATCTTCAACCTAGGTTGGCTGCGGTTCTGGACGACCGATCCCTCCAAGGTCAAGGAGGGCGACGGCTCCGTGATCCTCCTGCCTCGCGAGCGCTTGGAGCGCGGACAGTGGCTCGACTCGTGGGACCTTACATTCAAGGGCAGCTCGACTTCTGACTACGCCGTCGGCCAGCGCTGGTGCCGGCAGGGCCCTGATCGGTTCCTGATCGCCCAGCAGCGCGGGCAGTGGTCGTTCACGCAGACCTTGGAGAAGATGCTCAGGTGGTGCAACGCCGGCGACCTGGACGACAAGGCGAGCCCCGGTGGATCGTTCGTCCATCAGCGCCTCGTGGAGGACGCGGCCAACGGTACGGCGGCCATCGACGTGCTGCGCAAGAAGGTCGCAGGCATCAAGCCGATCAAGCCACGCTCGTCCAAGGAGGTCAGGGCTCGCGCGGTGACGCCGGAGATCGAGTCCGGGAACGTCTACCTTCCGCACCCGTCGGACCCGGGAAACGGGTGGGTGAACGAGCTCATCTCTGAGATGCGTGCGTTCCCGTCGGGCCGCCACGATGACCAGGTGGACGCCCTGAGCATGGGCCTGCTCGGGCTGCGGGACGTGGGCCAGGCGTCACTGTTCGTACCAAGGGGGATGATCCGGCGTGCTGTGAGCGGACTCTCACTGGCAGGCACCGTCCCACGGTTCTAGCGGCTTGCATCTCCTGAGGGGTGGACGTATGATTTCATACGTCCACCCCAACTACGTTAGGAGACACGGTGAAGTCACCGCAGAACAACTGCCCGGACGCTTTGTTCCGGGCGTCGCAGAGGCGCGTCGCGGAGCTGGAGAGCGCACTCCAGAACGCCTACCTCTGGGCGTACACCTCCGGCAAGCTGTCCGAGATTGACGCCCTGCTGGAGGAGGCTGCCGTCTCGATCCCGGCCGAGATCACCACGCGTAACCGGATGGTCGAGGTCTGGAAGGAGGGTTTCAAGAAGTTCCACGGCTGGACGATTACTCCGGAGACGCCGTCCCCGAGCAGTGAGCTTACTTGGATGCTGCACTACGCTGCCCTGCTGACCCATTCCGCGTACATGCGCAAGGAGACGGTCAGGGCGTGGCTGTGGAAGATCGCCCGAGCGGCGTCGAACCTCCTGCCAGAGGACTGCGATGTCTTGGCCCTCTCTCTGGAGGAGTACCTCCGTTCTACCAAGAAGCACCCCGGCATGACTCTGGAGTGCGACGGGCACACCGACGCGACGCGCCTGTCCGCCCTCGTTGAGGAAATCGGCGAGGTTGCGGCGTGTCTTACCTACGACAACGATGCCGAGACCGGCCACAACTCTGACCTAGAGTCCGGGGTGATCCGGGTCATTGCTCTCGCCCTGGCCTGGGCTACCCGGTACCTGGACGACTGAACCTATAGGAGACACCTATGGCATCCATCAATGACGTTGCAGACCTGCCTAAGCGCCTGGAGGACTGGGCCAACGGTAAGGGCTACCGAGGCACCTTCGGGATCGACGCCGAGCGAGCGATGGTCGATGACCTGCGCAAGTTGCTCTCGCTGACCGTCCAGCAGGCCAAGGCCCTGGAGGACTCTCAGGGGCGGGCTTCCTCCCCCGAGAAGCGGCTCCCGACCTCACAGACCGACGACCTGGAGCCGGAGCCTCCGGCCGGTGACCCGCTCGAGGAGGCTGCGCGGCTGGACCGCAAGGCCCGGAGGGACGCGAAGCTGGCCCGTGCCGCCCTCCAGCAGGAGGTCCTGGCCGCCTACAGCCGCGGGATTTCGAAGTCGGACCTGAGCGCGATCTCAGGCATGACCCGGCAGACCGTGGACCGAGTACTCGGGCAGTGGAAGCGCCGGCCTCCGAAGATCGGCAAGGAGGATGAGACGCCTCTCACATTGATCTGACCGCTGCGGGCTTGCCCTGATACGTATGACGGCATACGCTTAGGGCAAGCCCGCACCACCTACCACCTAGCGAGGAACCATGAGCACCAAGACCTCACCTACCAAGACCCCAGGGAACCGCGTCTTCCAGCGCCCCCAGGCGCGAATCAAGCCGCTCGACGCGGACACGCTGCACGAGGCTAAGACGTGCCTCGTCTACGAGGGCGGGCAGGCCGTCGCCCAGCTGAAGCGCTGCGGTCAGCGATGCTGGGGCGTCTATCCGACTGGAACGACGATCCCCGCCGCGTTCGGCGCCTCGGCCCTAGAAGCCGTGACGGCGTGGATGAGCGCTCGGGACGGGGAGGCCGCATGACCGCCTCACTGATCGCCACCGCAGTGGCCCTCGCCATCGGCCTGCCAATCGTCGCGCTCGGAGAGCGCATCCGCGAGCGCGGGGGCACCGACCGGCACACTTCACCCACCCGTAAGGAGACAACATCGTGAGCAGATATGGATCGTTTGACCGCCTGGCCCGAGACACCTCGGCCCTAGTGGCCGCGTACCGGAAGACGTCCCGAGAGGGTGGGGGCAACCTCCTCCTAGAGGACGGGACCTTCGTCATCGGCAAGGATGACCTTCCGGACCTGGATTCGGACGTAGACCTGTATCTCGGCGAAGGCGCCTGGCTTGAGGTTCTCGACGGGCTGACCCCTCGCGTTCATCTCACCCTCCCGGACGAGTACGTGGGGGCCCTGGATCAGGTGCCAGACACGCCGGCCAGGTCCCGCCGTCTCTACTGGTCCGCGTCCACCCCGCCACTTGAGCTGGACGACCCGTCCCAGAACCCCTACGGCTATGGGGATGTGACTCTGTACGTCCCGGAGAGTCTGGAGCCTCTGTACCGGGAGAAGGGATTCTCCAAGTACGGCTCACCGAGCCGCCGTTACCTCGACATCTGGGACTACGAGCCGCCTGCCGATGACGTCCACCCCGAGGCCAGGACCGCTCCGGGAGAGTCCGTCGAGTCCCCCGAGCACTACACCTGGCTCGGGCAGTCGCTAGCCGCTCTCGGCCTGAGCGACGCGGCCAACGTTGAGTCGTGGGACGTGCTCGACGCGGCCTTCCCCTCGGACCCACTCCTGTGGAACTGCGGCAAGTACCTGCTGCGGCAGGGCCGTAAGGGCGGCGAGGAGAAGCGCCTGGAGGACCTGTGCAAGGCCCGGCAGTACCTCGACCGTCAGATCGCCCGGCTGTCTGGAGGTGAGTAGGAGATGCCCGAGGTAATCCCAGTCGGGGCCTCCGTGACGATCGACGTGATCGATGCCGGGGACCTGCGGAGCGGCATGCTTCTGCTCGACTCGACGTACCTCGCCTACGGGACCGTCTCTGAGATTCGGCGCGTCTACAAGGACGGAGGTCGGGGAGGCCACTACGAGTACCGCCTGGAGGGTGGGAATAAATTCCTGCCCCCGAGCATCCTCCCCCTAGGCTGTACGGTGGGGGTGGTGACTGAGATCACTTGAATGTGGGGATAGATGGGCTGGCGCCGTCCTTAGGGGCGGCGCTAGTCTTATTTTGTACGTAGCCGACCACCCAACTCACAAAAGGAACGTGACATGAGCAACGCGGACACCGCCCCTGCCGAGACCTACGCCGAGAAGGTGGACCGCATCACCGCCGAGCTTCTCGACGTCCTGCGCGACGTCCTCGGCCCGGAGCGCCGCCTACCCGAGCCGCTGGCCGCATACGCCCGCCACGATGACCACGCCGTCACCGTGATCGACGGCGCGGGCCGCGAGCGCGTCGAGCTGACCGCCCGCCTGACGACGGCCGGCACGATCAAGGGCTATTCGGCCCGCCTCACTCACGGCGACCCTATCGGACGCCGCTGGTCCGCGGCCGGCCCGGTCCGCGTGGACTGCTCTGAGGCCCCGGAGGAGCACCCCACCCTGACCTACGTCCTCCCCCTCGTCGTCCGCCTCGAGTTCGGTGCTGAGCGGATGCAGGCCGCGCAGCGGGCCCTCGAGGCCGCCGGCCGCCCCGTCGAGGAGTGCGGCCCGAACATCATCCTGCGAAAGCCCTGCGCGTGGGGGATGCGGAACGTCGCCACCGTCGAGCTCGACCCGGACAATGGCATGCTGCTCGTGCACGGCCGGGACGCCGGCCAGGTGCGGGAGATTCTGTATCAGGCCAAGGTCTTCTAGAGTGACTCAAGTCACTGAATACGCCCCGCTTGCGGCTTGCAGGCGGGGCGTATGCATTCATACACTGTAGCCATGAGCACGAACCGCCCCACCCCCTCCGCCCAGATCGTCGCGATCGCCACCGCCCTGGCCCTGATCGTCACCACCTTCGTCATCGCCCTGGCCGCCTTCGCCGCCGGCGCCTACCCGCACCGTCACGCCGAGGGGCCGGCCACGGCTCCCGCCTCGCAGACCGCCCCGTCCTCGGACGACCTGATCGACCCCTCCGTCGGCCGGGGAGCCGACTCCAAGGTCTGCGCCACCTCCCCCAAGTCGCCCCGCTGCCTGCGCGAAGGCGGCAGTGGGTTGTCCCTCACCCGCGGCGGCCACGCCCTGCGGCCGGCCACCGACGGCCCCGAGACCCTGCTCGACAGCGAGTGGGACGAGACCGGCCCCGCGGACATGCCCGGCCGCGCTCCCGGACGGGGCGGATGGGTCGGCGAGGAGGGGCCGTCGGCCGCCTGACCGGCCGCCCTGACCGAGCAGCCCCGCCCGCCGGAGAGGTGGGCGGGGCCGTTTCATGCCCGTGAGCGGTATCAGGAGCCTCTCTGACGGACTTTCATGGCCGGGTAGGGCCGTCACACAGGGGCGGCTCTGTTAGGCCGTCTACGGCGCTTACACGGCCTCACGGCGGGAGGGCTGTAGGCGAGAGGACGCGCAGGCCGGTCAGGCCGTGTAAGCCCCGTAGACGGACGAACGCCCCGGTACCTAGGTGAAGATACCGGGGCGTTAGGTCTAGGCCGTCAGGAGGGCTTACAGCACCACCTGAAGGCGCTCCAGGGCAAGGCGGGCGGACGGGGCGTGGACGACGGCGGCCGCGTAGCGGTCCTGCCAGCGCGGAATCTGGCGGGCGCGGGTGTCGGTGAGGGTCGCGAACCAGGACCGCACCGACAGGCCGCCGGCGGGGGAGCTGACCAGCTCGTCGGGGATGCCGTCGAAGGCGGCGGGGTCCTCGCGCAGGACGGTGGAGGCGGGGGCGGCGGCCCACGCCGGCACCTGCTCGATGACGGCGACGGCGTAGCCGCCCAGCTCGGCCCAGGTCCGGGCGCGGCCCTCCCCCTCGACGCGGTAGTGGGCCGGGGACGGGGAGGTGACGACGGAGACGGGCTGGCCGGCGAGCGGGTGCGGGGCGCCGCTGGGCAGGGTGGTCGGGTGCAGGGCCGGCTCGCCGTCCATGGAGTGGTCGATGACGCGGTAGGTGGTCCGAGGGCTGTCGGTCTGGCTGAGGGAGTAGCGGTTGCTCATGGGTAGGAGTATGCACGCATACGTGATCGGAGGCAAATCGGCGCGGCCGAGGAACCTGGGAGAATACTGGGAACGTAGTGTGGTCCCAGCCACAGGTAGTTTCTATAGTTATGGCGTACTCCCCCCTACGGGGGGAGTACGCCTATTACTTAACTTATAACTTAGCATACAACCGCGCCATTCCAACGGAAAGTACGTATGCCCAGCATACATTTGGAGGGGGCAAGTGTATGATAAGTTACATGTGACCCAGATCTCTTGCCCGCCATCATACGTCACTTTGAGAAATTAATTTGAGTGACGGCATTCACATACCAGGAGGTACAGGGGTGGAGAAACCTGGGAGGAACCTGAGAAACCTGGGAGAACCCTGGGAACCGCTACGGAGCTGGACCGGCGTCGGAGGAGAGGCTGGACCTGTCTGCGGACCGCCTACGGACCATCCCGGCGGGAGAGGTGGGAGGGGCGGCCGCCTCAGGTGGGCGAACCTGTACCGATCGGGCCGGGGACGTCTACGTACCGCCGCCGCCGCGTCGCGCCGATCTCGGACAGCCGCGGGGGAGAGGCTTAGGAAGACCGCCGCTCGCAAGCCGAGAGACCGTCCACGGAATACTGCGGAAAAGTCGGGCCGTGTATGCCGTCATAACGGACTTTTCGTTGCAATTGCAACGGTCGGAGAAACCTGGGACGGAATTAGGCACGGCATGCCGTCGCCGTCGCCGTTGCCGTATGCCGTTGGCTATGTGTGGAGATGGCCACACAAATGGGCGGGATAGGGCGGTGCCGCCCGGGCCGGTCCGCACTGTGCTTGCTCCCGTCCACCGGCTGCGCCGGCGGCCGCGACCGCGCGCGAGCGCCCGGGCTCGGCGCATGCCACGGTGCACCCCTCCCGCTACGGCCCCCGGCCGCCGCTTCGCGGGCGGTGGGGCCTGTGCGGACCGGTGCGCAGCGATGGCATACACCTGCGCTCGGAGCACTCGCCCTATGAGGCTGTGAGCCCTGCCTGTCAGCGTGCATGCCAGGGTGCACCCGCCTGCGCCCTGGGGGGCTCCGGCGCGTGCAGCCATGGCATACACGCGCCATGCAGGGGAGGGCTGTGCGGGGCGGTTCGCCACGGGCCGGGGTGTCGATCGGCCTGGCGGCCTCTCGAACCGGCCCGGGCTCAGGGTGCCCGCTACGCCCTCGGGGAGGGGCTGAGCTGGGAGGCCGGGCAGTGCGGCTGGAGGACTAGCCGGCGAACGGGTGAGCCGCCAGGCCGCCCAGGACGAACGCGGAGGACAGCATGAGGGTCAGGCAGAGGATCACGAACAGGATGTCGGAGGGCTCGGGCCGGTCGGGCCGGTTGCAGGAGGGGCCGGTGGGGGCGGTCATGGCGGGTGTCCTTATCTGTCGGGGGTGCTTGACATGTGCTAACGTGCGCCTCCGCGACGGCGGCGGTGGCGGGGTGGTGAGTGGGTCGGGTCTGGGGAGAGATGTGGGAGGTGTATGCCGACTCACCTTCTGACGAGGGCGGTGAGGGAGGCGTCTTCCTCGAGGACGACGGCGCGGGTCTGGGAGGGGAAACGCCCGCGAGGCGAGGCAAAGGTGTGTCCGGCGACGTCGTGCAGCGGGGGAGGTCGAGCGGCGATGCGGCCGGATTTGTCCTGTCATATGCGGCGCCAGTGTGCTCGGTCACCCGGTCGGGCTTGGGGTCACTTTGTCCTGACATGGGGGGAGGTGGGGGTGGAGGGAGTGGAGGTGCTTTGTCCTGACAAAGGGACGGCGCTCGCGGCGGGGGTGCGGGCCTGCTCGAGCGCGGCCTGTCGCG